>SDBV01001282.1_pt1 | contig 37968 bp, 65 predicted proteins | sample 2277081 | NCBI WGS metagenome assembly SDBV01 (sample SAMN10402039, study PRJNA504765) | marine sediment metagenome | isolation source: marine sediment core GS10_PC15, 223 cmbsf | place: Arctic Ocean: Southern Knipovich Ridge | collected 2010 | reverse complement strand
TTCGACGGATATTCAAAGTTAATATACTTCACTCCGGCATTATAGCAGTATGGCCGTAAAGCAAACTGCAAGTCAATAATAATTGGCGAATATCGTTTAGCTGCGTAAGTAGCTCAATTTACATATTATGTCACGGTGTGCAAAATTGTAAATGTTTGACTCGGCAACCTAATTTGGTCAATTAGCGCGCTTAAAACTAGACCAGGCGAGCATGCAGGCCTTCTCCGTTTGCAAAGCATGCCAACGCTAGTGATACCTAAACGGATAAAAGTGTAAAAAAGAATATTAATTAGATTGTTCGGACCCGGGTTCGATACCGGCAGCTCCACAAAAGAGCAGGGTGTGCCTACACCCTGTTTTTGTTGTATTTTTATCGAAGGGGAAAAAATGGAAATGATTATTGGTTTCGCAACGTGGATACTTGTTTTAATTGTTATATTTTATTTTGTTGCCAGGGTTTGATAGAAATATTAAATAGTTGCATTTTTAATAAAAATGTGTTATATTAGAGCTATGAAACGCACGGCTATAAATATGTGGTCCTCATTATGTGACGGACTAGTACATCAATTTAATAATGGGAGTCCCATTATGTAATAAGCGGTTTCATTTCTCGCTTTCATTTTCTCTTATTTTATCTATAGAGGGAACCGCTATTAAAAAAGCAGTTTCCTCTTTTTTATTTTTAGGGAAAGTTCTTTGACAATTAGGAGTTTGTGGGGTATAGCAATACGCCAAAAGGTAGTGTTTACGCCCTAAACATTCAGATTTGGAAAGGTAGTCGTGACGGAGGTAGTCAAACATAGGCTGATACTCGCTACTGGATACGCGTCTGGTAGAAGGGAACAAAGCCGAATCCCGCTGTAGGGCCGTTGCATCCCACCAGATGCCGATTATCTTTCCATGATATTCACGAGTAGCACAATTGGTGGTGCGGCACCCTGTTAAGGTGACGGTTGAAGATTCGAGTTCTTCCTCGTGAGCAATAAATAGGAGAAATAAGTATGAAATTATTTTATATATTTATTTTATCATTATTTATTGGATGCGTCTTAGATTCAGAAATAAAAACTGTATTTAAAGATAGAATAGTAAATGTTGGCATCATTATGGGAAATGTACCATTAGAGTATTCTTATACTGAGATGTGGGAATATTCTAATGGTATAGCACTTTGGGTAGTGGCACAAAATTTATCAGATACGAGTTGGTATGGTTATCCTGAATTGCGAATTTATACTACTGATGAACCGATGGACGAGGGTCGTTTTTTAACTAAACATGATTTAGTATCAACAGGGATTGGCGTACTTACCACCGGAATCGGCTATAATTATGTGCCAGTAGACACTGTTGAATTTATTCCAGCCCCAGGATTTAGACATTCTTTAACTTTTGCAAAGATCGATTATAGTACTTTAAAACAATATTATTATGCTTTATGGAGATTTGTACCTGATAATACTGGCAGTCTATCAAAGATTAGTTCAATAAGATATGATCAAATAAAATGGCAAGAATTACCCTTATAAATAAGGAAGCGCGCTGTATCGCATAGAATACGTAACCCGTTGTAACTTATTTATTATGGATAGAAAAGCACGTTGTGACCGTACTCTAGGAAATGTAATCCGTTGTAATCTATCCATTCTACAGACAGAAAGCACGCTGTGATCGGATAACGTCCACCAAAGACGCTATACCGGGTAAATCACCCGAGTGATTGCGTAACCCGTTGTAACTGTTTTGTGGGAAATAGTAGAGAAGCACGCTGTAATCCCCGGACCATTCATGGTTGAGTGGTTACGTAACCCGTCGTAATCTACTTCAGTAAAATTAAAGAAGCACGTCGTGTCGTTCCTTATGTGAGAATAGTTTCGTAAAGAGCTATTTAGACACATAATCCGTTGTAATTTAATTTAACTGTGCGGGAAAGCTCGTTGCATGTAACACTTGGATGCGTAATCCGAGTGACTACCGCAATTAAAAATTAAAGTAAGGAGATTTAATATGGCATATATAATGTGGGAAGCAGGTGGATTTGGAAAACCAAAAATTCGTAGATTTCTGCAAGAATGCAAATGTGAAAATTTTATAACAGAATGGTCAGAGACAAAAATTAGCATTTTCACAAGCACTTTTGGGATTAGCGGAGATAAAGAAAAATTAGAATTCGTGAGTGAGCATTTGAGGCAGTATGAGGAAACCTGAGTTTTGCCTTTACTATAATAACTGGCCGGTGGTGAAGCTTGGTCTAACACAGCGGGCCTTGGACCCGTTATTCGCAGGTTCAAATCCTGCCCGGCTAACGCAAGACCTAATAAAATTAACCAAGAAACAGAGGAAAGAAAGATGAAACGTATTTATTATTTATACGATGTAGGCAATCAGCCGATCGTTACTGTGGGTATTTTCAAGGACGAGAAAGGAATCGCTTTCGCACGTACACTGTCTATTTATGGAGAAGGTGAAACTAACCCGCTCAATAAAGAACAGGCTCGTGATATCGTAGATTCTCGTTTTGAGAATGCTGCAGAAATTTTGGATAGACCAGCATATACCAATGAAATCTATCCTCGACGTGTAGAAAATTTATTTTATCGTTTAGTATCTTCTGAAAAAGAAATTAAACGTGTAATAAATGGAAAAAAGGTAAAAAAGAACGTTAACCAAAGTAGAAGCATCAATGAGCTATTTGGACCAGCTGACAAACCACTCCTTAAGATTGATTTGAATGCTGTACCTACCGATTTCGAGAAATATCTGCTTAAAATCGACATCAATCCGGCAAATTAATTGAGTAGCCTTGTGGTGAAAATTACAGGGCTACTTATATTCTTCCGCCCATATCTCCTCCGCCTGATAAGCGGTAGAAAGAGTAGTTGGTTACAGATTGGTTCAATTCCAATGGGGCGGACATGAGAGCAAAATTTATTCAAGAAAATGTAATATTAAGTGAACATGAGGGCCCTTATGGATTGGATCCTCATGATGATTGGACGGATACAGTAATAGAAGAATATCGTAAAAAATATTCAAATGGAAGAATATTTACTTCTACCAATGCAAATAGAATTCGCAAGGTGGGTGACTGGGCTCAAATTTATTATATAATTGGTAAGGCAAAAGATGCAAGTTAAAATTACTCGTTTTACGACGTTAGTGCAAAATGCCAAAACATATAATATTCAACAAAGATGTTTTTTTAAGGCAGTCTTAAGGTATGATGGTGGCTATGTTTATCGCCGCAAAAATGGCGAAAGACTTTATTTGTTTGTCTTAGATCAAGCAGATTTAATTCATATAGGAATTTTAGGAAAATTACATGGTACGGAGAACCATTATGAAATATGGATGGAAGGATATGCAGCTACCGGTGAAAGTGGTACTGCACAGTATGTTGGATCCGTAAAAGCTAAATCCTTTGGAGGAGCTTGTATAAAATTTTCTAAAACAAAAGAAGGTATAAAGAAGCAGTGGGATGAGTATTTTGATTCCAAAAAGCTTTCTTACTGGGGTTGTCGCTTATATGATAACGAAACAGATGCTCGTAGAGCATTCGGATAATTGTTTATGGCCCATAGCATAGCCTGGTAGTGCAGCTCACTCATAATGAGAAGGTCACAGGTTCAAATCCTGTTGGGCCAACTATGAAAAAAATTTTAATATTACCATCGGTAGTAAGTACTACCTGGAAGGACGATCTTAAATTTTTTGGACTTCCGAAAAAAATATTCAACACATCAAAAAATTATTGGAAGCATATAGGATTATATGATTTAACCATAGAAGAATTTACCTTTCAAAACAATAAAAAAACACGCAGATTTTGAAATATATGAATGGAGTAAGTCAACGGGGTATTAGAATAGTCCGGCTTAATTCGCCACCCTGTCAAGGTGGAGACCATCGGTTCAAATCCGTTATGCCCCGCTATGAAAGCATTAAAAATAGTAAATAAACTGATATTAAATACTTTATCGAGAAAAGAGGAAAGAAAAGTTGTAGACAAAGCTCACAAAAGTAATAATAGAAATGATATGGAAGGGTTAGTAGAAGCTGTAAGAAGACAAAATTATTTTTGTCCTAAGATATGTTCCAACACATGGGGTATTTACAAATTAGAATGAAAACAAAAATTATAAAAGGAAACTGTCTAAGTCCTCCATCAAAAGCGGAAATAGAATATTTAAATTACCTTATAAGAACTTCTGCAAAATCGAAAGATAAATGGCCATTTATAGCAAAAATAATAAAACAAAATAAATACTTTTACTTACGTAACGATAGATGTTCCCTGGTACTAAAAGTCGAATGAAAGTAAAAATACGTAAAGGAAATTTGTTAGTAAACGTTTCAAAAAACAAACTGTTAGAAATAATAGAGACCATAAGTACAGAAAAAGACAAAAAAACAAATGAGATCTACAAGCTCATAGATGTATTTGCAGTATATGACGGAGAAAGTGACGACATGACATTACACTTGTTGGAAATCAGGACGATACCTTTATGAAAGTAAAAAAAATAAAAATAATTCAGGGAGACATATTAGTAGATATCTCAAAAAAGAAATTAGGAAATCTAATTGAAACTGTAGTGGAAAAAGGTATAGAGTCTTTAGATGAAGCTTTTGAAGAATTAGATATTTTGGTATTTCTAGATTGTACCGGTAAGCATGAATCACGTTATTTAGAAATAAGGCGAGTCTGACCTCATTGGCGCGGGGCCTGCTCTTGAAAAGCAGTAGCCGTCGAAAGGCGGCATAAGAGTTCGAATCCCTTACTCGCCTCGAGTTATAACATTAATAATAATATCCAAATATGGTTGTGCGTTATTTTCTTTAAAGTATTTTAAGGAACTTACATCTATAGTACACAGCTCAATATTATTTTCAATACAAGCTTGGAATTTGCGTTGATCATTATTTTCTACCTGGGCTAGTTTTTCTTTTCCAAATATAGGCTCGTAATGAAAAATGCCATTAAGTTCGAAGGCAAGTTTTAGGGAAGGTATATAAATATCTAATTCTGAATTTATAGCATCTTTTCTGTTAAAGTGAAATTCTAAGGAAGGATATAATTTAGGGAGCTTTTCGGACAACCAAATTTCTAATTTGGATATTCTGGTTCCTTTAGTTTTATGAGTATTATTATAAGTAGCTGCACATGAACTGTTACAGAAATGATTTGGATGCTCTTTAATCTCATAAGGAGTTTTAGAAAACCAAATACTGCATTGTTTACAAGTAACTTTTTGTTTGGTAGATCCAGCGTCACCAGCACATTTTAATGAACAGAATTGACTATTACATTTTTGCCTATTTGCACTAATTATATCTTTCTTAGTTCTAGGAAAGATAATACTGCATTGGTCACATTTTATTAACAATTTTTCTAGATTTTTAGATAGTTTTAAATCTTTATCACTGTATAAATTCATGTCATAATATAACAAATAAAAAGAAGAAAGTCAAGGATTGGAAAAAATAATTTCAAGTCTGTGTTCTTTCTCTCAATAAAAAATATGAAAGTACAAATAAAATCAACAGTATGGATTATCGAAAGAAGTCCAAAAGTATCAAATGCAAGTTATGAGCCTCCAATAACATTAATTTTTGGAAAACATGAAAACCACATAGGATGGATCGATATAACCAATTTGGTTGATGCAAAAGAAATATTTTTAAGTGAAAGGAACAAATGAAAGTAACTGGATACCAGTTAAGAGAAGCACTACGCCACTGGCGTAGTGTATTAGAAGGTCTTGCTATTGACCTGAAGGGATCTTTATGGTACTTTGATCCAAAGGAAAAAATTAATCCTTTAGTAGTAGCAAAAGACTATATAGCAGCAGAAAATGCAGTGGCAAAAATTGAAGAAGCACAACAACAATACAACTTACTTATCAAAGTAAGGTATTCAATTGATGAAGAACCACAAACTCTGACTTACGCAATTAAAGCATTAGGATCAGCCGGCCGTTATGCTGCAGTTTGGAAAGCAGTAGCAACCGATAAACAAAAAGATCGCTATGGGATGGGCGATTCATATGACCGCGTAAGAAATAAAGACGATGTTCATGCGAAAAGATCTATCAGTAAAGAAGAGGCATCAAAAATGCGTACTGCTGCAAATAAACATGCGTCTGATTTAAGACAAGCAATTGCGTTGTCAAACGCACAAACATTAGAAATAGACATTCCTGAAAACCTGATTAATTTCGGGCGATAGGGAATGCCGAAGAGGCGGTGACCGTATTTGTTTGGTATTACAACCTGGCGAGGGGAACTATGAAGGCTGGAAATAGCTAGAAGCTTAAAGCCTATACCAATACTAACCATGGGCAAGTACTAAAATCCACTTCAAGTATAACCATAGCTATTAGCTGCTACTGCCTCTTTTTAACTTAATTAACGTCGGCATAAACGTAAACCGTGGTGAAGCTTCCTGAGGCGGGGTGTAGTGAGCCCCTCCAAGAGACCGTCGAGGGTAAAATCCGGAATCTACACAGTCTCCGGCTAAGGCCCCTAAAGTAGTTGTATTCTAGAGGTGAGAGCTGTCTATGATGAATACGGCGTGAAATATCGGAAAAAGGAATACTCCGGCGTTAATTTTTATGGGGATATGGCGAAATCGGCAGACGTTAGGGGACTTAAAATCCCCGGGAGCAAAACTCCGTGAAGGTTCGAGTCCTTCTATCCTCACTATGAAAGAAGTAAAATTTGTACAACAAGGAGTTCTTGTAAAAAAGAATGTTATTGCTGATGCTATGGAAACATTAGCGAAAGCAATAAAAAAAGATCCAGGTTATAGACATGCATGGAAAGCAAATATATCATGCAAAATATATGATAGTAAGCATAATAAATTATCAATGAAAAAAACAAATGAGATCGCAGAAGATATAATAAAGATGTTATTTGAACGCAAATAAGGGCAAGTGGCGAAATCGGCAGACGCGCTAGCTTCAAAAGTTAGTCCTACAAATAGGGTGAAGGTTCGAGTCCTTCCTTGCCTACTATGAAAAAAAGAACCGTGAACATATCAGAAGAAGTTGTGTTTGATGACATAACGGAAAAAGTTGCAACAGAAGATATAATCGGAGATCTCGCAAAAAAATGGAAAAATAAAGACTTCTCAAAGAAAGTTTACTTTAATAAAAGAATTACTCATAAACATAAGAAAGCCGTAGAAGGTACAATAGACTTTATCAGAGCTTACAAACCAAAATAAACGGGCTGCTCAGGACAAGCAAGGTTCGATTCTTTCCTGGTGAATATCAGGCGCTGGTGCGGGGCAGTCTATATGGGGATATGGCGAAATTTGGCAGCCGCGCTAGGTTTAGGACCTAGTACTCGAAAGAGTGTGAAGGTTCAAGTCCTTCTATCCCTACTATGAAAGCAATAATGGGCCTGTAGCTCAGACGGTAGAGCGCCGGGGTGAAGTTCCGGGCGTCGGAGGTCCAAATCCTCCTGGGCCCACAAATCGTAGGAGATATCATGGAAGTCAATTTTATTGAATGCAGTACACTCGATTGGGTACTAATCAGAGAAGAAAAATATACAGGGAGCGCCTTTTGGGGCACTACTTATACTAGCCCTCATATTATTCTCGGAAGATTAAGTAATTATGACATGGAGTCAGTCGGCATGGGAGGATCGGAAATAAAACGTTATATAGCAGGAATATACAGAACGAAAGACAATGAAAAATGGTAGGGTGGCAGAGTGGTCTATTGCAACGGTTTGCTAAACCGTCGTCCTCCGGGATGCGAAGGTTCAAATCCTTCTCCTACTGCACTTAAAAAATGGCATAAGACAATTATGATAACACTAAAGGAATACTTTAAAGAAATAAAGATTATAGAAAAAAATCTTAATGAATCAAAAGATCCAGCTAATACATATGCCTGGGTTTGTGCTTTGGAATCAAAGCTTCATTCTCTTGATAGTTTTTTGGATAACCAAAAAAATATTTACTATAAAGCGATGGTAAGAAACAAATTGGACAAACTATTTAAAAAATAATCTTCGATTCGTGGCTCATAGTTTCTGTGGTAGTAATTAGATACGATCCATAAATTAACTACACTCGGGAGCGTCTAGTTCTATGGTGAAAACCCCATAACCAATGAATAGCTGTGGGTCATTGACACGAGAATGCGGGTGGAGAATCGGGAGTCCCGCCAGAACATGAGAGGAAACTCAGGACATCACTGCTAACGGTGGGAGACCATGGTCGATTACCACTTAGGATGCGACTCAAAATAGCTTAGAGGGAAAGCAGCTCTATAATAGCAAGGTAGAGGCCAATAGACAAATCACGAAATAATACAGAATCCTGGTTATAGAAGATAAACGCGCGGCACGTCGTTCAGGGAGCTAGGCTGACGTTGTTGGATGGGCCATATGTCTGGATTTCCGGATAGACCAACAGCCGGAAAGATATAGACTGCTCCCCGACGTGTACGTAAAAAGTTTAGGACACCGCCGCAATAGGACTGGCATAACAAAGGTACTTGTAAACGTAACGGCATAGCCGGCCTGACTGCTCGGGGCAACATGGCTGGCAACGGACGTGAGTTTGGCAAGAGGTTTGTGATAAAAAGAGACCGGGTAACCTTAAATCACATGTATGCGTAAACAGATGATCATCCTTAGCGGTGTCCTATTTAATATTGACAGACGGCAATAAATATTGTAAATTACATAATATTTTAGGAGGTATTAAAATGAAGAACGCAATTATATATTGTCTAGTAATGGCATGGCTTATCACTGCTGGTTGGTACACAGGGTATGTGATAAAAATAGAAGGACAGTTGAAGCTTGCTGAACAAAAAGCTTTGTACCATGAAAAAAAGCATGACGTTTATAAAAATGAATCAAAAGAACTTTATGCGAAAGTAGACAAAATTAAATTCTACATTGATGAACTTTACCATGGACAATCATATTTAGTAACATTGACAGGATATCATCCGGTAGTAGAACAATGTGATAGCACACCAGACATCACAGCTGATGGAACTCAATTTGAAATTGATCTGGCACGTAATTATCGTATAGCAGCGTTAAGCAGAGATATGCTAAAACGCTGGGGAGGTCCATTTGAATACGGAGATCTTATACTTGTCAAAGGCACAAAGGATGGAATTTATGATGGGTTATATCAGGTAAGAGATACGATGAATCAAAGACACAAGAATTGGATAGATGTATTATTAACGCCTGGAGACAAGTCAACAAAACAAGATAACATCTTAATTTACAAACTCGAAGATGATTATCAGGGTATTTTCGCCTTTCATAGAAATTATCCCGAAGAGTTCTATAACTTATTAAATTAACCTATATAGGGCGGTGGTAGCAGTCTGGTAGCTCGCCTGGCTCATAACCAGGAGGTCGGAGGTTCAAATCCTCCCCGCCCCACTAAATTTACAACGCGCGGTAGGGCAGTGGTAGCCCGGGAGACCCATAATCTCCAGGTCGCGGGTTCAAATCCCGCCCGCGCTACTACATAGAAAGGAAGAGACAGGACGCCAAGCGACCTGTGTAGTCGACCTCTTCCTTTCTTAGATTTCACATTTCACAATTAACCAATCAAAAATTATGGGCTTTGCAACAAGTGAATATTCTGGAGACACTGCTTCAGGTGGATCCACACGAATAATGATTAAAATGCCAGACACAATTAATGCAACTACAAAGCCAAGTGATAGCACATGGCTCAAACCAACAGTTGTATTTGAAAGGGTTTGCAAAAAATGCGGATCACCTTTTGATTCACTAAAAAGAAAAGCACAGGTATGTTTAGAGTGCAAACAAGAGAAAAAGAAGTAAATGGGTCGGTAGTGTTAGTGGTAGCACGTGAGATCGTGGCTCTCATAGGGTTCAGGTTCGATTCCTGCACGACCCTCAATGGAGGTTTAAGAGATGAAGACTCACATTTCAAAAGGCACCGGCATTAATAGGCTGATTACAACAATTAAACTAAATCCAGATACAAAAAAGGTAATCAGAGGACAATTAAGAGAAAATAAGATCTTGAAAATGGATATTCAAGAACGTACTAAATATGTCGATGATGCCAATAAGTACCATGCAGATGTATTTTTTATATTTAATTTTCCACAAAGAAAAATTCATAAAGCATTAAAGGAGAGTGAATAATGCTAGAAATTTTACAATTCATTTTTAGTAGTTTTTGGATATGGCTTGGTACTTTCCTGATAATTATTGTGATATCGGACGGGATAGGCAGGATAATAAAGATTACCTGGAAAAAATAATTCACAGGTCCCGTCGTCTACGTTGGTTAGGACCCCGGCCCTTCAAGCCGGCAAAGGCGGATCGTCGCCGCTCGGGACCTCTATGAAAACACGTATAGTAAACAAGAATGCCTTAAGAATAGAAGGCACTGATTTTATTGATCATGGCTTAACTGATTACACACCAATAATTATAGGAAAGATAGGCTTAACTGATATTAATAATCCTCTTACGAGTGGTTCGGCCCTTTTAATGCTCGGAGTATATTTATTCTATAAGGATTTTGAAAATGCAAGCTAGTATATTTCCAGGCTCAATAATATCAACAACAATGATGTGGGTGAGTACTACTCAAGCTGAAACATTTTTTTGGCCAGAGCACAGAAAACACATAGGAGATGTTATAGTATCATTTTCTAAGAATCATCTCACGACTACTTATAATGCAGAGGTAATAATAACAGATGAAACATGTGAATATTATTCAGGCAGCCAGATTAGTTCTTAAAGGTGGACTCGATGTAACACCAGAAGAAAAATTAAAAGGCATAATGATAGGCGCAGCATTATATTATGAAGAAACTTATGACGAGAACGGGGGCATAGGTCGTGCCTGGACAGATGACATCTACCTAGTTGATGATGAATATGGACCGGATTTTAACGCGCCCATCGGTTAATTGGCAAACCATCGGATTCCAGATCCGAAACTCAGGGTTCGAGTCCTTGTGGGCGTGCAAAAAGGAGGGGATATTATGAAAGTCAAGTTTAGAAATAACCACTTAATATTCAGAGCCTCAGTAGAAAAATTGATATATATCATCATGGCAGTAGCAGCAAGAGATGGCAATGAAGAAGAAGCTATAGAAATACTAAAAACTATGGGATGGACCGGCGAGGAACTTACAAGATTTGATAATGAGTGGGCTGAATATTCGACAACTTTAGAAATAGACATAGAAAATGAAGCTGAATTATACGAAGAAGTAAAAAAGCGTATAGACCTTGAACAATACTGGTGTATGAAATAAAAGCCCCGCTAGCTCAACTGGATAGAGCATCGGTTTTCTAAACCGAAGGCTTCTAAGTTCAAATCTTAGGCGGGGTACTAGAAAGGAGAAAAAAATGAAAGACGAATATTTATCAATAGAACAATGTGAGCATAATAGCTTATATAAAATAGATGGTCGTAATCTTTCCCTTGGAGTATACAACAACAAAAAACAAGGTTTTGTGGGGATTCGCGAAAAGTTCACAACGGAATTTCTTAGTTTGGAATTTCACTATGATATGGGAGCACCTTATGGAACAGTAAAGCCTATTGAATTTCTTGAAAAATGTCCTATGGATGCGAACGATGGAAATAAGGAATTATTTGAGTGGTTGGAAGAAAGACGTAAACATTATTTATGATAGTTAAAATCGTAACCGGCACAAAAATAAACGAAATTGTCTCAACACTTGAAACAATCAGAAGCATGAATAAAAAAGGAATTATTTTGCCAGAAGTCGCAAAAATTTTATGCGGCTGGGATACAGCGGGAACTATAAAGGCTTCTTACTATAGAATATCAAAATGGTAGTAAACATATCAAGAGATAATACTATTAATTCTGTAACGATTTTCTTTCAAGAGAGCAAAAATAATATGAGAGGGCATCTTATTGGTATAATTGCCAAGGGAGGCAAACAGCTTGATCCAGCAACATTTACTTGTATATATTATGAATATATTATATTAACACACAAGCCCCGTTAGCTCAGTGGATTAGAGCATCACGCTACGGACGTGAGGGTCGAAGGTTCAAATCCTTCACGGGGTTCTATGAAAGCAAAAATAGTAGAAGCAGAAACTGTAGTTATAGTAGAATATCCATTCAGATCTGATAGTCGACTTGTCTTGGATGGTGTAATAGGTAAAAAATTTTTCATGGATTATAAAAACTTAGGAAGAAAAGATGAAATGACATGCTTATATAAATTAGTAGAGTTTAAACAAAGAAATGATTGGTAATAAATGCCCCCGTAGTCGAGCGATAAGACACCTGGCTTACATCCAGAAGATCGGTAGTTTGAATCTATCCGGGGGTACGAATGGGGGAGTTAGTTTAATCGGGAAAATTTTGCCCTTGCAAGGCGAGGTCGAGGGATCATAGCCCTCACTCTCCACCAGCGCGGTAGATCAAACGAGATTTGGGTAATGCCAATAATGAGGTCGCTTCACACATGTGTGAAGAGGTGAAGGTTCGAGTCCTCTCCGCGCCCCATATAAACCAAGGAGACACTATGTCAAATGAAAATCATTATTTTGAATGTATTTGTGGCTGTGATGAGCACACTATAAGATTTACGTTGGATAAAGAAGGGAAAGAAATTTACACATCAGTATTTTTGGCCAGCCATCGGAACTTTTTCGTACGAATATTTCTGGGAATCAAGTACATTTTCGGTGGAAAAAGTCGATATGGGCAATTTGGTAATTGGTCATTAAGTACACATGATGCTGATAGAATAGAGCGTATGCTAAACATGCTAAAGGAGTTTAAAGATGGGACCTCATAAAATTTATGCTGACAATGTAGATGGCGCTGCTTTATCACAGTTTTACGATGCTATGAAGCATGATACTGTTGTGCAAGGCGCTTTAATGCCAGATGCACACAAAGGATATTCATTGCCAATAGGAGCTGTGGTGGCGATGAAAGATGTTATATGGCCCGGAGCCGTCGGGTATGACATTGGTTGTGGAATGTGTGCTATGCCTACTTCATTTGAAAAAGCCCATGTGGAAGCACAAAAAGATCTTATTTTTGATCATATCTATGAACAAATTCCTGTTGGATTTACTTGGAATAAAAAACGCGTAAGTTTTGATACTACACGCGAATTAGAAAAACACGACATCACTCCACAGTTCAAAAAAATTTATGATGAGAGGGGTGTACTTCAAATAGGTACATTGGGCGGTGGAAATCATTTTATTGAAATAGGATATGATGAGGCAGATATTATATGGATTATAATTCATTCCGGATCCAGAAATCTTGGGCATAACATAGCAACTCATTACATGAAGCTTGCATCAGGAGATGGTAAAGCACGCGAAGGTTATTATGTATTGGATTTTCAAGGTAATGATGGGGCAAATTACGTAACAGATTTAAATTATGCCTTAGAATTCGCCTTACTCAATCGTGGTGAAATGATGAAAAAAGTAGAAAAAATATTAAGTAAAGTTGCTAAAGGCTACGGTGACTGGTATGGATTAATCAATCGTAATCACAATCATGCTGAATTAAAAGATGGGTTATGGATACACCGCAAAGGCGCAACTCATGCTGAAAAAGGAATGGACGGAGTTATTCCTGGAAATATGCGTGATGGCTCTTTTATTGTGAAAGGCAAGGGAGATCCCGAATCGTTGGATTCTTCGTCACACGGGGCCGGCCGTGTATTAGGACGTCGTGCTGCTAAAGAAACCTTAACTATGGAAGACTTTAAAAAATCCATGAAAGGGATTAAAGCCAAAGTTGATACAAAAACCATAGACGAATCCCCCGGAGCATACAAAAATATTTTTGATGTCATGGAACAACAGAAAGACTTAGTCGAAGTCGTACATCATGTTAAACCTATTATTAATATAAAAGGATAATTCATAAAATGAGTAACTTTAAGAAACCAGAATCACATGGTTTTGATCCATTTGCTAAAAAGAAAGAAGAATATATTCGCGACTATGGTCGGTTTTCAATCGCAAAAATTTATGGAGTTTATGAAGATTTGGGATTAGTAGTTGGCGAATTAGATGAAAATGTTATAGGTGCTATTCCTATTGAGTGGTTCACGAAAGTTAAAGAAGATACTTGGCGCCCGAATGGACTAGCATGTCCTTATATTTATATGGATGATTTTCGCCAGTTAGCAATTGATTCATATAATGCAATTAAAGATCAAATAAAGGATAGCGTATGATAGGCAAAGAATTTAAAGTTCTAGATAAAGGATTTATACGTCTTGTAGACTACATGGGTTCCGACCAAGCCATAGTTCAAGCGGCCCGTGTTTCATATGGCAAAGGAACAAAAACAAAGCACGAGGATGAAGGACTTATTCGGTATCTCATGCGACACAGGCACACGACACCCTTTGAGCAAGTGGAGTTGAAATTCCATGTTAAAGTACCCATGGATTGCTGGCGACAATGGATACGACATAGAACAGCCAGCGTAAATGAATACTCGACACGGTATTCAGAAGCTATTGATGACAAACAAGAAACCAATGAATTTGATTGGCGCAAACAAGACACAACAAAAAATACGCAAGGCAGTAGTGGGCTTTATCTTCCTGTCGAAGAAATGGGCGATGATGGGCACCCCAATGCAATTGGAAAGTGGCATACTATTCAAGAGAAAGCATTGCATAAAACAGCAGAGACAGTCTATAAAAATAGATTAAAAGCGGGTATTGCCCGCGAACAAGCACGTAAAGATTTGCCTTTGTCGACGTATACTATGGCCTATTGGAAGATCGATTTGCACAATCTGTTTCATTTCCTTGGTTTAAGAATGGACAACCATGCTCAATTAGAAATTAGAAAATACGCCAATATTATCGGTTACGAGATTGTAGCAAAGTTATTTCCTCTGGCATGGGGTGCATTTCTGGATTATCGATTGAATGCAATAACACTGACATCACGTGATGTTGAAATAATTAATATGATTAAACAAGATCATTTTATGACCAGTTCGTTGATAGAATGGAATAAATGGGGATGGTTCGACATGAAAACTGGCCAACCTCCGTATGAATGGAAAAATAACCTTGAGCGGAAAGAATTCGAAGAAAAAGCAGAACGATTGGGAATAGAAGTCCCCTGGCTATCGGGTCCGTAGCTTAGCTGGTAAAGCAACCGCCTTTTAAGCGGTAGAGTGATAGGTTCAAGTCCTTCCGGTCCTACCAATCAACGAATAAAAAATAATAGTTGGCAGTTCCCCCCATACATTTGATGAATGTGATGTAACGGAGCGTGATAAGCCCTTAAAGGAGATAATGGGAAACACTTCCTCGGATAAGTTAACATTATCTCCGCTATTTAATGCCACCTTAGCTCAGCAGGCCAGAGCGGCTGATTTGTAATCAGCGGGTCGCGGGTTCGATTCCTGCAGGTGGCCCTATGGATATAACAACAATAATAAACAAGAAAGTTGTAGCAATAAAAGGTTACAACTCGAGATGGAACGATAAGAGAATAAAGAACCATCATACGCAACCAGAGTATATATTATTTGATGATGGAAGAACTTTTATAGAATTAGAAAAACAAGATTACCACTCATACCATGATTGTAGTTTTAGTGCTAGAGAAATGTCAATTCAAAAAGACAAAGATAAGTGGGATAATATAATGAATAGCAAAGCATATGGCGATGCAACAGGAGATTTATCAAAGTACTAAAGTAGAAGCGCCATTAGCTCATCGTTGGTATAGCTATCTATTGACATTCTAGTATTTATTTCGTATATTATATGTATGAAGAAAAAAATTTTACAAAAACATATAAAAAACGGATTGTCTATAAGAGCAATTTCTGGAAAGGAAAACAAAAGCTACACAACAATCAGATATTGGTTAAAAAAACATAATTTAAAAACTCATGGTTCAGTATTTGCTAAAAAAACATGGTCAGATAAAGATTTATCGAAAGCCGTTAAAAATAGCATTTCGATTGCAGAAGTAATGAGGAAAATAAATTTAACAATAGCATCAAGCAATTATGGTACCGTAAAAAAACACATAAAAAGATTAAATTTATCCACAAAACATTTTTCTGGTAAAGGTCATGGAACATCAGGCTTCGTGAGAATCCCATTAAAAGAGATATTAGAAGGAAAACATCCTCAATACGGAACTAGTAAGTTGAAGTCTAGGCTTATCAAAGAAAAAATAAAAAAAGAAAAATGTGAGAAATGCAAAAATAAATTTTGGGAAGGAGAAGTAATTCCTTTAGAAACTCACCATAAAGATGGAGATTCAAAGAACCATAAATTATCAAATCTTTTATTACTGTGCCCCAATTGCCGTGCATTAACAAATACATATTGTGGAAAAAATGTAAAAAAGCATCGCTAATTCAATGGTAGAATACTACGCTTCCAACGTAGTTGTTAAGAGTTCAAGTCTCTTGCGGTGCTCATGAAAGTAAAAATACGAAAAGAAAATTGTATTATCGCAAAATATGTTTATATGGAGGGCAAAGGTCTAGAAAAATGTCGAGGTTCCAGTATTGGTAAACGGTTGGTTCAACTAACTCCAAGTGGATATGCATTGTCAGACATAATGTTAGCATTAATACCAAATTCGAGAAAGCGGGCATAATTCAGTGGCTAGAATGTTTCGTTGCCGACGAAATCGCCGTGAGTTCGAATCTCACTGTCCGCTCACATTAAAAAAAAGGAACATGATGAGAATAGAAGTTGATGAAGAAGGAGACCTCATCTTAAAAGAGGTGTATAATGGTATTGGGTTCATTTCACCAAATGGTGAAATATTCAACATATGCATGCGAGATGGTGGTTATGAATTTCAATATGGTGGCACATGGTATCGTGCTGTTGGTGGAAAATTGGAGAAACTTAAATGATATTTTGGATAGCATTAATTTTATTGCTTTGGATTATCTCCATAGTATTTAATGATATAGAAGACTCACTGGCGCATCATTATAAAGACACAGTTTTTGACCGGCTGCCAAAACATACCTGGCTATCCTGGTATATGATGGATCCAAAAGAAACCTGGAAAAGAAAGTATGTTTGGTTGCCGGCCGGGCGTGATGGTGAAACAAAAGCAGGCAGAAAAAAATTCCTTGGTATAATAATACCAGCAGTCTTCTTTGATGGCTGGCATGGAGCAAAAATAATAAGACAGTTCTTCCAGTTTTTAACAATATACGTAGGTATGAGCAGTGGAATACCAATACCTTTTATAATAGGTTTAATACTTTTTACAGTAGCCAATCAAATTACTCATTCTCACTTGTTTTACGGTGGAATGTTTCTAAAAAAGTGGTGGGAATAATTCCCACCTTGCAGAGAATTGGAGGAATAATGGGTAACAGATATTTTTTAACGATCAAGTGTCCTAGTTGTGGGTATTTCGACGAGGATGTTTATTATGCTCCCACCTGTGGTTTTGTAGATTGGAAATGTCCTAAATGCGGCAAGGTTGTAGATTTAGAGGAAGAGACTGGTATTAGTTATGAGGATGCATCTAATCTTGGAGTGATTAAGAAGCTATGTTCTGAGTTTGAAAAAAAAAGGGGATAAGTCTTAATGGTGAGACGCGTGGTTTGGGACCACGAGGCGGCAGATTCGATTTCTGCATCCCCTACCAAAATCGATGGGCTTTCCTCGGAAACACGATGTCGTAATATTGTGGTCAAAAACCTGGAATATTACGTAGTGCGATTTGAAGCAGTCCGGAGCGCGCATTAAACAGTAAATAGTCGGACCTTGGGACTGTGGTTGGGAGAGGTGTCTTGAGCTTGTATCTTCCGCTGTGGTTAGTTTTTATAAATCTTAATGGAGCCTACGTGAGCGTTTGTAACGTAACCCGTCGTCGACAGTCCCACATGTGGGACGACTGGCACGCCGTGAGTTCATTTACCTAGTAACGCGGATAATCCCCCATCGATTTTATTTGTGTGATCTCGTGGCCGAGTGGTTAGGCGGTAGACTGCAAATCTATTTACACCAGTTCGATTCTGGTCGGGATCTCTATGAAAAGAAAAAAAATAAAAGAAAAAAGATTTCACATCTTACAAGCAAATAGCCTTAATAAGGAAGACATTATCGTGAAAAGTTATTGGAGATATGACCTAATTGCATCCGTAAGACATAACAAAGCTTATGAAGGACAAAAAACATTAAAAGTACAAACATTAAAAGGTGCTTATTATATGAGGCTGACCTATTTCCAAGATAGGCAATTCTATATAAAAATACAAAGGGAAGTAGAACTTTTAAATGGAATACCAGCCGAACAAGAGAAATCAAAATTATATAGAAAAACAGTTGATATAGAGGCGTCTAAAAAATTCCTTAAATATATAAGTACATTACCGATAGAAGCAAGAAAACGAGAAGTAAAAACATCTATAGAGCAATTACAAGAGCAATTACAATGAAAAAACTATATATAATTGAATCAGAAACTCCAGGAATAACACGAAGTAGAATAGAGGTAGATCGAATGATCAAGCAATTTACAGGAGGACTTGACATCGATATCGGGGATTTTTCTTCGTTGGAAATAGAAAAAGGAAAAGGTTATTTCAGAGGAAACAGAATATTAAGAATATACCGAAGTGGCTGGAAAGCAAACGAATATTTTGTTAGGCATTTTATGTGATGGAGCGGTGGCAGAGTTGGTTGATTGCGCGAGGTTGTAGCCCTCGATCTTAATAGACGCGGTGGTTCGAATCCATCCCGCTTCACAAAAACTTCTTCGGGTAGAAGTTTAGCAAGGTTATAACCCGACTGTAACACCATGAGATTAGATTAATAGAGATAAAGAAAGATGCAAACCGGTTCCAGATGATAATGGTTAATCTTACTGCATCTTTCGGAATGAAGGGTAGTTGAAAGTTGTCCTTGTGATGCATTCCATCGCTTGGGACTACTTTTCATTTTATTATGGCATAATAATAATATAGTTGATCTTTACTTCAAGGAGATACTATGACTTACGCAAAAACCGAAAATGACGCCTTACAGTACGAAAGTTCTGGCAGTCGCTTGGTAGATTTTTTCTCCAAAGCAGCTGTACAAAGAATGCAGGTATTGGCAGGTGAAGATAATTTAATACCTCTTTACAAACAAGCTAAAAAAGAGGATCATATATTAGCAACGAAGACAGTATTTTGGTTGCGTGATCCTAGAGCAGGCGCCGGAGAAAGAGCAGCAGGAATAAAATTACTTAAACATTTGGCAGATACACAACCAGGCTTTGTATCTGAAAATATGAAGCAAATAGCTGAATATGGCAGATGGAAAGATTTGATTGAATTATCGTCAACTCATAAAAATGATATAGTTGTTACCTGGGCAAAGGCAATAAAAGAAGGTGATCGCCTGGCAGCTAAATGGGCACCACGTAAGGGAGATTTGGCTCGATCGATCCGAGACGAGTTAGGAGTAACTAATGCGGAGTATCGTCGTACGTTAAAAGAAAATTCTGAAACCGTAGAACAAGCAATGTGTTCTAAAGAGTGGAATTCTATTGACTATACAAAAGTACCATCAGTGGCAATGATGAAGTATAGCAAAGCTTTTCGTAAGCAAGATGGACCACGTTTCGAAGGTTTTCTTAACGATAAAACAAAAAAAATAAATACCGCAGTAAATTATCCTCATGAGGTTATAAGACACGCACGAAAAGACGTTGATGTAGGAGACAAAATGTGGACCAATTTACCAGAGTTCACAGAACCGGGTCAGTATTTTTTGACTGTGGTTGATGTATCCGGATCAATGACTGGGCCGTCGATCGACAAAGCAGGAAGCACACCAATTGATGTAGCCATAGCGTTAGGATTATATCTCTCTGAACGAAACGTAGGACCTTTTGCCAATAAGGTAGTCACCTTTTCTAGTATGCCCCAATGGGCGGAAATAGATGTTAATGCACCATTACATACAAAAATCCTACAGTTGCAACACTTGGATTGGGGTGGTTGTACAGACATCGAACGAACTTATGAGCTAATTCTGAAATTAGCAAACGCAGCCTCAGTACCACAAGATAAAATGCCATCAACACTGATTATCTTATCGGACATGCAATTTGATTCATGTACGAGCGGTATGACGCATTTGGATAACATACAAAACCGATATAAACAATTTGGGTATGAAATTCCAAAGCTAGTATTTTGGAACCTTTCAGGCAGCTACACGGGTAGTCCAATAGATAATAGAGATAATGTTGCTCTAATATCTGGGTTTAGTCCAACCATTCTTAAGGCCGTTCTTAAGGATGCGGATATAGATCCTGTCGGCGTTCTAAAAGATGCAGTAGATGGTTATAACATTAATTTTGACCACTTCGATCCCGAAGCATAGGACAAGAAGATATTACGCGACGTACGTCACGTTGAATAAAACTTGCATCCTGGTTTAAAATTCGGTATATTGTGGTACGAGTATAAACAACTAACAGCACTAATTAAAAACTGGAACAATTGGCCATGGGTTCGAATCCCATCGTTGGCTCTATATGAAGCTCACGCTTCATGCCGATGTAGCTCAGTTGGTAGAGCAATTGTATTTGGATCCAAGCATAGTTGTCCGCAAGGTTTAAGCTTGGATTTTTGTAAATATCACTGTAAACAAGAACTAAAGAACCCGCAGCACCCAAAATTTGACTTCCAATCAAAAAACCAATGTTCTCCGAAAGGTGTTCTTGTTCATTTAAAAAAAATACACCAGACAGCAAAAATTACAGGTTGCTTCTACGCTAAAAGGTGGCGGTGTCCGGAAGGTTAGAAACTTCGAGGCGCTAGAGGCAGGGTTTCGATACCCAAACTATTAACCCATCAGCACACCAAAATACTTACCAGGGGAGCTTTCACAAGAGGGGTTACCGAAAGGTTAGATCTGTGATAAGTAAAACCTGGAGCATAATATCTCCTAAACCGAAGGACGTTGGCTCATTAAGATGTATGCCGGCGTCCTTTTTTTATTAATTTAGTAGGAGGATGAATGTCAACAATCCAACATGAATTGGCTAAAGTTGGACTTATAAAAAAACGCAAGGCGGAGTTTTGGGAAAATATAAATACACTCAAACCAGAATATCGTCGAGTATTGAAAGAAAAAGCAGAAGCATCTAATGCTGATCCTGTTATCATAGCTAGAATTGAATTCAGACTTCAATCAGTTCTAAAGCAGATCAAAAGACTTACAAAAGCAGCAAAAACTGCATAATGTCAAAATAGGGTGGAATTTTCATCCTATTTTTTTATATTTATCTGAGGGTATAATATGGCAAGAAATGCAAGAAGAGGAAAAGATACAACTCTATTTATTTTGATGGGATTCAAAGTATTAGGAAAAATAGAAAAACTTGATGTGACGAAACCACCCGGTGATATTAGAAAGATCGTCAATCAATCTATACAAAAAAGATTTGCAAAAAAACCAGGGCAAAGAATATTTATAGATTATAAATTAGATATTTCATCTGACTCAATAGAGATTTTTCCTAACAATTTATTTACTGCTTTATCGTTTTTTGGGTATGATGTTCCTTTTACACTAAACACTCCTTTTAAAGTTTGGAAAAGTTTTATAATTAGTTATGGTCCATCTTGCACCGGGTTTTTTCTGGCATAAGCTGGCATAAGAGATTTGCAATATTAACTTTAATTTGGTAAATTATATGAAAATTGAATATATACATTATGTAAAAGACCAGTCTGATTTTGAGGGTGATGTTCAAAGAATTTCAGTCGAAAGCGTCATACATTTGGCTAAAACATTGACAAAGTTTAAAGCAGAGCACGTTAACTGGGTAGGAGCCGTAGACAACATTTTTACTCAACATACTACAATGTATGCTCTGGTATTTTACGCAGGAGAATGGGATTCTACAGAAATTGTGGATAGATTGATCGAAGATGCGAATACACCATATTCGGGGGATTATTGGCCGACACCTTTTTTCCCATTACTGTCAGCAGTCAATTCTGACAGAATCAAATTCGTTGAGAAGCTAAAAGGAGACAACATTATTTAATGTCCAGGAGTACAAGAACTAAAGTCTCAATTCCGGAAGATTTCACAAAAACCTCAATTGAGGATCAAGAAGAATATTTATTTAAATATTTAAAAGATATAGGATTTTCGAAACAAAATTTCAGCCATCCTATAGAGATAGGCGAGCATGATTTGGCTCTTTGGGAGTTTTATATAGATCAACTTCCAGAAATTCAGGAAGATATAGAACTGGACAAATTGTTAGGCGCGTATTATCTGATTCATAGGATTAAATTGGGTGTCTTATCCTATGAGAAATTATGCGAGATAATTGTGGAAGCGCGAGGCGGGTTGAGTATTTATTATTATAAACCACAAATGCCTCGTTCAGAAGCACTAGATTTCAGAGACAATTTGAGAGACTGGATTGATCTAATTTTAGAAGAGTCGGAAGAAGATCTAGATATAGAAGTAAGAAGAGCAGAATATAGACAGTATGTTGTAGCACTCGATAAATTATCTAAAAGAGTAAATAAACATACTACAATCTATGTTTCTCTCACACGGCCTGGCAGTGCAATAAGAAATGATCTGTCGCTGGCTGAAAGAAAGCTAACTGCAATACAAAATGAAAGTTTAAAAAATGAATAGAATACAGCCAAATGAGCTGATAAAATTACAGCAAGTTCTGCGTCGAGGGACGATCGTGAAGGTCCATGATGAGAAAAAGGACATCTTCTTAGAAGTAGAATTTGATGGATTCTCTGACATTGACTGCCCTTACACTTACTGCTTGCTTCATCCTAAAAACCCCGGGAAGCAAAAAGATGTAAAACCCTGTGATGGTTTTATGGGGTGGATTATAAATGATGAAAAGCAAGAATCCTGTCCTTACTTGGGCGGGACCCAATTTACAGCAGGTGACATGCAAGTTATCACAGAAATTAAAACGAAAAAGAAAAACTCAGAAACAGGCGGTTATGATGAAGAGTGGCTTATCCCAAGTGATTACTTAAAATGAAAATATTAAAAAAAATTAACGTAATAGATTTAGAAGCCACTTGCTGGGATAATCCTGAAGAGAGGAAAGACCAACCTAATGAAGCCATAGAAATAGGAATAACTGAGGTTGATCTTTCTGATCTTGAAATAAATCGCAGAAATAGTGTATACATAATTCCACAAAATAGTACGATATCGGAATTTTGCACAAAATTAACAGGCATTTCACCAGCATTAATAGCGGAAAGAGGAGTTAGCCTCATCAAGGCTGTACGTGTTTTAAAACAAACTTATAGAATACATAACAGGCATTGGATCAGTTGGGGTGATTACGATAGGGACCAATTACAACGTGATTGCGAAAGGAATAACTTGGTATATAATAAAGTATTCTTCAAAAGACATACCAATTTTAAAACTGTTTTTGCTATGTTGCACGGTCTCCCAAAAGAACTGGGTGTAGAAGCGGCATTAGCTCATATAGGTTTGGAGTTTTTAGGGCAACTCCATAGCGGAAAAGATGATTCTTTTAATATTGCCCGGCTTTATATCCAAACATTGGAACAATTTAGGGAATGATATGGGAAGCATATATTACCACGGAACAAATAAAGAAAAAGCTGAAAAAATACTTTCTAATGGATTTCAATCCGGAACATATTTTACATGGGATTTACATAGTGCTTTGGTTATGGGCGGTATGTGGATCTTTGGAATATACTTTAAGGATAAAGAGATTGAAGATTGTTGGGAATGGATTTCGCCAGAACCAATTCTACCGGATAAAATTTTATATCTACGTAAATTCTCAATTGAATGTATCCACGACAACGAAAATGCACAAGAAGAAATCAAGATCATAAATCATAAAGAAGAATATGGAGATCAAATTATCCATTGTACTCACTGTAAAGGTAGGGGTCAAATGAGTCCAGCACCAAAATATGGTGGGTGGCAAGCATCGCCACTTGTTGTATGCAAAAAATGTAGAGGTTTTGGATGCATTCAACCAAATGGGAAATTTATTAATGACACAGGTAAATAAACTTAGTTGGGATTTTACAAAGAAAATTCCCAAAGATGAAAGAATCGCAGCATTAAGAATACGTTTCATATATACTCATGATCCTACTTCAGGCAATGAAATGTTCATTAGAATTCCCAAAGGGGGTCGATGTGAGTATTTACCTTTAGAAAGAATGTTCAATCTATATGATTCCGAAGGAAATATGATTAGAAATGTACAAGCCCCAGAAGAATTTACAGTAGATATTTCCTACATCGACCAAGAATACTTGGAATTATTAGACTCAACAAGCCCGCAATCTCAGCAAGAAATATTACATTAATGGCAAAAAAATTATATTTGGATGATATGCGTGACGCTCCAAAAGGGTGGGATCGCGTGCATACAGCAAAAGAATGTGTTGAAGCTTTAGCAACACAGCAATATGAAACAATATCACTAGATCACGATCTGGGTGAAGATCAGCCTACTGGCTATGATGTTCTAGCTTGGCTAGAAGAAACAGTACAGCAACATAAAGATTTTAAAATACCGACGATTTTTATCCATACGGATAATCCTGTAGGAAGAATTCGAATGGTTCAAGCGTTACAAAGCATATGGAGAATACGGAATGATAAAAATACAGATAATGTCGGACCTGCACAATGAGTTTGGCCTCAAACCAATAGTAAGGACCGATGCCGATGTAATTGTATTGGCAGGAGATATAGATACCAAAGCATCCGCAGTACCATGGATAATAGATGTCTATAAAGATACACCTGTTGTTTATATTGCAGGAAATCATGAATATTATTACTCTGATGTTTGGGAAATAGATGACCATTTAGAAAAGTCATGCAGTAAAACAAATATACGGTTTTTACAAAATAAGATGAAAGTGATTAACGGTACAAGATTCCTGGGAACAACTTTATGGACAGATTTCCATCTCAATGGACACGAAATGCGAAATTACTACATGAAATACGCGAAAAGAAATATGACCGATTTTTCAGTTATCAGAAATGGTAATAAAAGATTTACTCCTGAAGATAGTTTTGAATTACATGTAGATGCCAGAAATTTTTTAAGAAAGCATCTCGCAAAAATGTTTGACGGAAAAACGGTAGTCACTACACACCATGGCCCATTCCCCCAGGCAATAAGCGGAGATTTTAAAAATAGTCCACTCAACCCTGCTTTTGCAGTGGATATGACAGATTTGATGTACGATTATGAGCCTGATTTATGGATTTATGGACATACACATGGCCACTCCATGGACACATTTATAGGAAAAACAAGAGTAATTTCCAACCCGAGAGGCTATCCGCAAGAAAGCGATAGCAGCCCTTTTTTACCAGATTTTACCGTTAGTGTGTAAACAAGTTTACACACTTATAATAAGGAACACAAATGAAAATGAAAGTAGTAATTGGCCGTGAAGAGATAGAACAAGCATGTAATGAATATATACAAGTACATTACAATTTAATTCCAGTGGATAAAAAACCCACCATAAAAGCTCGTTACGGATATCTCATAAAACGTTGGAAAATACTAGAAGAAGAAGTATTTTTTAATATAGGCGTAGAAGAACCAGGGCAAAAAAAATAATGGAACCATTAATGAATGCTCCCCAATGGTTTTTGGAGAGGGAAGATTCAGTAGAATTAATAGGGTTGTTAAAAGTTACTTATAACGACCCTATTGTAAAATTAAATAAAGTCACCTATAGTATAGGAAAAAGATATTTAGTTATATTTGAAGGTTCAATAGGTGCTTGTATTCGTACTTATAAAAATCCAGCGAAAATAAAGAAAGGTAATTTTGTACGGATAAGATGTGTTTACGACACACAAAATGATCAATACATATCAATTTAGATAGGAAAAATAAATGGACAATGACGACAGACAACTTATAGTAGAAGCTTTGTTATTTTCAGCATCAGTTCAAGTATGCGCGAACTGGAGCGAAGAAAAACAAGAAAGAATGGTAGAATTGGCCAAAACACTGGGCGTTAATCCGTCTGAAGATATTGAATTCTGGAAAGATGATTTGGAAATGGACGAGCCGTGGGCTGCCCAAATACCGAAGCATTTCGAAATACATCAAACTGGCGTAGAGTCAGAACAAGATGAAGAAACAAAAGAACAGCCGGAACAAGAGGGAGACTAGTCTTCCTCTTTTTTTACTTTTTAAATACCTCTTTAAACCCTTCCAAGAGTTCAAGGAGGTTTTTTCTTTCTAAATATTTGTATACAAAGTTTTTATCAGAAAATTTGGGAATACCCCAGCCTGACGAATATTGAAGCTTTCTAGCCCAGTCAACATCTTTGTAAGTACGAATTAATTCGTATATATCTCGTTCTATTTCTTTTAGCTTAGAAAGTAATTGTTTTCCCTCTAAATAAGTAATATCATGCAAATCAGATGTAAGAGCTCGCAATTTATTAACAACCACATTTGCGTATAACTGAGCATATGGTTTATTTATTTCATATCGTTCTTCCGGATCTCGTATGTCCTCATACGAAATAAAAGGTCTTTCCCAGACATCTTCTTCACCAGTATCATAATCTTTTATTAGATAAACTGATGTTGTTTCATCTCCCCAGTTAGGCTCCATTTCGTGCTGAATATAGTAGGTTATTGGATGAGTTGTTCCAGTGAGAAAATTCAACTGTTTATTATAGAATTTAAAGTGTTGGTGCCATTCTTCAAATTCGTCATCGTATTCTCTTCCCCAAGGAATACGAGACACCACGTTAATATCAATATCTGAAAATCTATTATATTGTAAACCAGCACTGCTACCAATAAACCACACAGATTTTATCAGGTTTCTTGGAATAAGAACATGGAGAGACTCCAGGATTTCGTCTTTCACAGGAGGAAGAAGAGTATTATCTTCATTCCAAAGCAACGGATTTAAACTTAGTTTTGGTTTATCTAATAAGCCCAAAATTTTGCCCTATCATCTCTTTATGATAATCTGTTCTGTAATCTATATATTTAATACTTTTTTTGCTATTGCACGACTGGCATAATGCTTGTATTGTTTCTTTTGTAAAATTACCACCTAATTCTACTGGTATAATATGATCGCGTGTAGGCTTTAGATTTTTATTAAAGGTTTTACCACAACCTCCTATGCAGCGATAATTTTGTAGAAATAGAATGTAGTTGAATTCTTCTGTTGTTAAAGTACATAGAGTATTTGATATTTTTATCATTTTATTGTGATATGCTCTAGATGCTGTTGCTTTACCTTTGTCAGTCCTCATGTATTTAGCATTTGCTAATCTACCTTTATCTGATTTAAAATATTTAGCATTTGCTGCTTTACCTTTACCTGATCTTTGATATTTAGCATGTGTTAATTTACCTTTACCAGTTTTACAATATTTAGTCACTGCTTTAGCATTTGCTAATTTACCTTTATCTGATTTATTATATTTCTTTTGTCTAGCGATAGTACAACTTTTGCATTCAGATGTTTTACCATCTTTGACTCGGACTTCTTTATAATATTCTTTTAAAGCTTTACTTTCACCACATTTTGTACATACTTTATTCATGCTATAATTTACAAAATTTTTAACATTATGTCAACAAACAAATACAACTTTAAAGGAAAAAAATAAATGGAATTAAGTAGGTTCTTCGAAAAATTTAGACCTCAAAAAGATTGGAAACTTATTCCTTCGGAAATGGTACCACTGGAAATCGAAAGATGGGAAACTTATAAAAAATTGATTACTAAAAGATCACGAAAGTATCTTAAAAAAGACAAAGCAGAACTACAAAAATATCTAGGAGGAAATACTTTTCCACTGGGAGAAGTGTATGAAAATAACCCCAATAGGCTGGCAGAATTGAATCCTTTATTCGATAAAGATACGAAAAGTTTTCCATATTGGGAAAAAATAAAAATTGCAGTAAACTGTATCGGTGTGGATAACGAAAAAGGAAAAGAAATCCCAACTATAAAAACTGCAATAAATGAAGCATTAAGAAATATGATAGAAGCATTAAAATTACTCGATGTAGACGAATTAGATGCAGAAGTATCCAGATTTGATTATCGTTTGGAAAAAGCAAGAAAAGACGCTGTAAGACATGTAATTTCCAAAAAAATATTATTACCTTTTTACCCCCAACCGAAAGATATATATGTGGATTGATATTTGGGAAAAAATGAAAGAATTGAATTCACGGATTCTTCGTGAAAGGCGTTACCTTAGTTATGATCAAATATGCAATGATACAAAACAAACGCCAACCAAAATTGATTGGACTTTGAATTATACCCGGGCACTTATTCACGAAGTGGCTGAGTATTTTGACGAAACAGATTCTCGTAAAGAAAAAATTGAATTAATAGATATTTTATTTTTTCTTGTAAGTGTATTACAAGTTGCTGGCTGGGATGTGTTTGCCTTCGAACAATTAATGCAAGAAGAACATACCCCTTATGAAAATTATGAATTCTACCCGGAAAATATGATATTTACTGCGATTGAAATTGAAAATTCAATTGCCTGGAAACATTGGAAGTCTTACTCGTTTGGCATTCATCCGAACAAGTTTTATGATGCAATAGCAGATTTCGTGGATGATTGGAAAGAACATACACTTATAGTACACAAAATGACTCCAAATCAAATACACCAGGCATTTTTAGATAAATTAGATGTAAACCATAAACGGCAAGACGATGGTTATGTAAAGAAAAACAAAGATGATGATTTACACGTGAGGACATCATAATGAAACTTACAAAGAATTATAATGATGCATGCAATACCTTGATCGGAAAAATATATTATTTATACAATCCATTCGAATCTACAATATATGAAGTTCATATTCAGGACATAGTAGAGAATATGTTCGGAGAGCCAGATGAAATATATGTTAAACTTCGACTATACGCTGATGAACAAGGCATAAAAGATGTAAGTCGATCCTGGGAGGGAGTAAAGTCAGTGGCATCGTTTCCATATCTAGCAAACGAATTAATAGAAAAGAAATTAGCAATAATTTCTTTCCATGCTGATTTAGTAATGAGAAAAAGTAAGCTAGAGGAGGAGTTGAAATCAATAGGAAATGCCTTGCAACAACTACGCACAGAGCTAACAGTGATATCTTCTTAAGAGATATAAACAAAAAATATAAAGTTAGAGTCAATAGATTGGTACGTATCAAAACACTTGGAAAGTATTCATATAACTGGGGAACTGATCGTATCCGTAAATTGATAATATACAATTTAATAGATTTGAGCTTTATAGTAAGAAGTGCCATAGAACATAATATTACTCATTTATATATACCTGATATTTTTCCTTTATATGATAATAAAAAATATGGATATGATCCAAAATCATATGAAGGTCTTTTATTAGGTATAATAGCTCAATTAAATGGAACGAAATTAAAAATAATTTGGCATCCTAACAATGTAGATCAAATAGCAAAAATGGCATAAGAAAAGTGTATGAACACGTCACACTCTGCTTACCCAGAGAGAAGAAAAAAGTCGCGTGAAATTTCCCGCGGCTTTTTTTACATTAAAACGGGAATAAGAAAAATAATAATAAACAGTAATTTTCAAAATTTTGAGAGGATGGTATCTGATGGCTAGAAGAAAGATATATCCTCTGGGTAAGCATGGACCGAGAGAACTTAGTCCAGGAGAAATAAACTCTATTCTTGCTGAACGTTCCAGAAATACACGAGAAATGAATGAGAAAAAGGGCAGAATAAAGAGGAGAAAGTCAAATTTAGACGATTAGATAAGGCGAATAAATATGACATAATTATAAAAGAGGCCAAGGAACAAGCCTCTTTTTTTAGCTTAAAGACTTGACAAAGATATGAATATTCCGTAAATTATAGTATGAAAAAGACATGTACTAAGTGTGGAAAAAATAAAGATTTAGAAGAGTATTATAGGAATGCTAATCATAAAGATGGCAGACAACCAGAATGCAAAAGTTGTCGTATTGCTGTGCAAAAAGAATATGCTAAATCTGATAAAGGCAAAGCAGTAAATGCTAAACACATGAAATCAGCTAAAGGCAAAGCAACACAATCTAAATATATGAAAACCGATAAAGGTAAAGCAACAGCAGCTCGAAGGAATAACAACAGTAGATATTGGAAATCTAAAACTCTAAATGATTTACATGCTAAAGAATTTAATTATATTATATACGATTGTCAAGACAATAAATGTGCATGTTGTGGTAGAACTTTTAATAAAAATCTAAAGCCTACTCGTGATCATATCTATCCTGTAAGCAAAGGTGGAGATTTTACTGTACATACAGTACAAGCATTATGTCAATCATGCAATAGCAAAAAAGGTATTGAACATATTGATTACAGGACAGATTATCATAAAAATGCTTTGTTTAATATGGATATCTCGGGTCTTTCGCGAATTCCAATCCATACATGTAGGCGGGAAGCGGATTATGTCCGTGTATGTTCGATGCCATTCTAGTGGATGCCATGTCTTTAATAGTGTTTTTCAAATGAACATTAGACAACCTGTCTAACCAATCTTGACCATCATCTGTAAGCATTTCTATTGATTTAAAATATTCGTTAAATTGTGCAGGTGTTTTATTATCTCTGATCAATGCTTTATTTTTTTTCTTGATGTAGCTTGCCGATACTTTGTCTCCTGGAAGAAAATCTGTATCCCCAGGGTCTAAAATTTCAGCGTTGTCTGTCACACCACGAATTGCTGTTTCAAAAGTTTTTTGGAAAAATTTATTTTCGTAGATATTATCCAGTTCTTTAACCATTTCTCGTTGGGCATATTTAAAACTCTTTAATTCAGCTAACTCTTGTGGTTTAATTACTCCCGTCGATATTTTATCTCCTTTAACCACTGATTGGTATTTTTTTACTGTGGGTTCTAAATTTATAGGGACGTAGTGTGTTATACCATTTATTAAGATGTCTTTTCCACCAATCGGGCTTTCTTTTATACTATCAATTTGTCCGTCTACTTGAGCCAAAGTTGCTTTATTTGGCACAGTCTCGGGAACTTTGAATATTTGTTCCAATCTTTTGAAACCAGCTAAAGCACCTCCACCTGCATCAACCGCTCCTCCTGTATGGAAAGTACGCATTGTAAGTTGAGTGCTTCTTTCAGAGATTGCCTGTCCATCTAAAACTCCAACATTGGTACCAATAGGTGCAAAATTACCATCTGGCATTAAACCATAGCATTTTTGACAAACACCTTGTGAAGTTTCGCATGTCAAAGGACTTCTGACTATTATAGTGTCTATTCTAACTTTTTTTAGTTTTTGTTGAATATCTGGAGTTATAAGTTGTGCTGCTTCTACAATATTTTCTATGTCAAGAGCTGATGTACGATCGAGAATATTTTTATCTGTAACATCAAATTCTATACCATCGTTAGTACCACAGTCTTCTTCTATTACTAGTAATTTCCTTGTATTTGCAAGAAGTCTTTTGTTTAATTCCCCAGACTCTTGTGTATTAACTGCCCGATCAATAGTACCCTTACGTACACCATATATACTATTCCAGTAATCGAAGCTATCCAAACCTTCACCATAACTCTTTGTTATAGGAATTGGTATTTCTTTTCCTCTTGTATCCTGAAGAATGCCTGGCATGCCGATCATTTGAATAACGCCTTCTTCGCTTCCGAGTGCTCCGGATTTTAACCATTCATAAAACTTGTTTGTATCTTTATATTTCTCGTAATATCTTTTTTTCAGTTCAGTTTTAGCATTTTTATACGCTTCAATTTTTTTCTCATCAGACGAGTTTGGACCTAATGTTGTTTCCCATTTTTTAAGTATTCCGTCTCTTATAGAATGGTCTACTCGCAAATCATTAATGGAGACAGTGCTACCACGACTATGCCCATAAGTGTTGCCCAGATCTTTTAGTCCGGAAATAACCTGATCGAAATTTTCTGGAGTTTCATTTGCTATTTTTTCTAATATGGAGTTTACTTTTACACTATCAAATAAACTATCGTAATCCCTAAATTGTTTTGGAAGTATGGAATTTACAAGTTGTATACCTATAGTCGTTTTTTTACCATTTAAACTAAAAGCATCAGTTTTACCAAGACCAGCATTTTTTGCTTCAATTACTGTTTTAAATCTTTTTTTGGTATCTCTACCAGGAACAGTTAAATAATATAAACCTAATTGATAATCTTTACTTATTGCGTGTACTACAGAATTATCACCTGCTTTAAATACGTTTTTAGATGGCAACATGCCCCAAGCCTCATCTACGGCTTCATCTGTTACGGGGACATGAACTGCCATAGTATCACCGTCATAATCCAAGTTGAAACCTGCGTTGATTAATGGGTTTGTTTTAATATCTTTACCATCTACTAGTACAGGCTTGAAAGCTTGTATTCCATGTTTATGTAAAGTTGGTGCTCTATTCAGAAGTATGGGGCGATTTCTCATTACTTTTAGGAGTGCTTTTCTTGAAGCGACACCATCATTTTTTATGTCTTCTCGAGCTTCCAAAGGTTTAAATCCCATTTGAATCATTTCTTTCATAATAAAAGGCCTATAAATGACTTTTGCCATTTCTATAGGAACACCGGCCTCATCCAATCCTAAGGCAGGATCAACCGTAACAGTAGATCTTCCAGACACGTCTTGTCTTTTAGTCCATACGCTTCTTTGTGCAAAACCTTCTTTTGGTGTAGATCCCGCAATTGTTTTTACTATACCTGCACTTCTTTTCATTTGTTGATGAAGTGGTTCTTGTAATCCAACAGCTTCTTTCAAAACACGGTACATATCTTTTCTAGCGGATTTAGAAAGTTCTTCGTCAAATCCTAATTCCTTGTTTGTTTTTATAGCATACGCCACTTGTGCTATTTGTCTATAATGATGATTAATAGGACTTACTTGCAAATCTCCTGAAGGTAATGGATAAATGGGCCTAAATTTTGCCGGCATTACAGGAAATTTACTTATCATCAAATCAGTAGGTTTAAAACCAAAAGTTTTTAATGCTTCTAGGTGTTTGTACTTTTTGTTTAATATATTACGTTTTGATTTTGGAGCTTCTTTTAATTCTGCTTTTGTTTTTCTAATTTCGCTTTTTAAATTTATTTCATTTAGTTTCTTTTGTATTAACTTACTACCAGTAACATCGTCTTCTGAATATGTTTCGTTCATTATTTCGTCGAATTTCGGACGAGTTAACCCTGTTAGTTTTATTATAGCATCTTCAAATATTGGGTGTGGCATTTTGGTGTTTAAATTAATATGCGACCATTTGCTGCCTTGCATACCTCCTACAACATCCGGATCAAACAAGCCACCTTTGATTGGCGCCAAGTTTTTACCACGTAACACATCTCTGGCATTTTTTATTTCCCCTCCAGATAGTTTAATAAGTTGTTTATCAGTAAATGGCGACGTGAGAAGATAATTACCGTTTTTAGTTACGTTTACTCCAGCATTTTGTAAATGAGCTATAAGTTTATCCCATACAAAATTTACTTTAGGAGTTGGTAGCGGGAGCCCGACTTGCAAAGCTTGCCATATTTCGTCATTCTTTTGACCTTTTATTAGTGTTGCATCACGTAGATTTTTTGAAGCTCCATGTGCTATCATAGCATACATCGTCATTGCATCGATACTCTGACCACCGGTCTTTCCAGCTGCAGGTTGTAAATTCAAATCGTATGAACTACGTTCTCGGGCTTTGTGTTTTTTCTCAACATCATGCATTAAACGTAAGATATATTGATTGCCTGTAAAGATCTTATTTTCGAATGGTTTTCCGTCTTTTCCATCAAAAAGTTGTTCTTCTATCTCAATTTTTTCTTCTTTTAATTTAGCAGTTATGTTTGCCAGGGAATCTTCTCCACTGAAATTTTTTACTACATATTTTTTGCCAGTTTTGTCAGCCCATTTGCCAGCAGCAGTTTCAAGTAACTGACTAGGATTAATACGACCAGGTACACCAGCAGGACTCATGATGAGGTCTATACGTTTTCCGTCTTTAGTATGAGGAGCATCACTATCAGGAATTATTTTTGTAATAATACCTTTATTACCATATCTTCCGGATATTTTATCTCCAACTACCATGGGATTTTCGACAACAATCCAGATATTTATACTTTTTCCTACTTTTCTGACATATTTTACCACACCTGTTTTATCTTGTGACCATTCTAAAGGTTTATCGATGTACTCAAGAAATGACGTTTTACCCATTTTCTTTATCATCATTTCAACTGCGGTCATATCGCGTGGTTCCATATAAGAAATTAGAATATCGCCTGTTTCAACTTTTTCACCTTCTTTTATAATTCCATTTTCATCTAATTTTGAGAAATTTTTAGGAGGCAATCTATCAGGAAATATAATTCTAAATTTGGCTTTATCAGTTACACCCTTTTGTGCTTGATACAAACTTTTTTTGATCATACTTGAGGAGGTAAATTTATTAGCAAATGATTCAGTAGCCACTACGCCATCTTCGAAATTAAAACCTTTCCATGGCATGTATGCAACATTAACATTTGCTCCAACAGCCAAAGTTTCGTTTTTTGAGAAATTATGATCCGCCAAAACTGCATTCTTTTTTACTTTATCTCCAACCTTTACCGAAGGAGTAGAATGCAAATACGAATTCTGATTCAAAGGAAAATAATCATATAAACCAATTTTAACATTATTTCCTTTATTAGTTCTTAATCCTATATAATCTTTATCTAGATGTGTTATTTCACCTGCTTCTGCCGCATATGGTTGTAAATATGATCCTGTGATGTGTTCCCATGTATCAGTACCATCAAAATGTGATTGGACAAAAGGTTCTTCACGATTAACAAGACTGACTGCCTGTGTTAACATTCGAGATCCCATACTTGCTCTGTTACCTTGAGTATTGGCTAAAAATGGAATTAGATTGGATGTATAAGAATATATACTGGCAGGATCGATTAAAAAATATTCCACTTCACTTGGTTTGAATAAGGTTTGTTTTCCTTTATAGTAACCTTTTACTAATTTGCCTTTTGGTTTTATAACTCCATCTACTATTTTATATTGATCAGGAAATCCTAATTTTATATTCCATATCTCTGAAGCCATTTTGTCTTTATAGGACTTTGGCAGATTTTTTTCATCAACACTAGCACCATTTTTTAATAAAGGTGTATAGATATTTTTTCCTTCTTTTACAACTTGTGCTGATAATGGAAGCGTAATACCTACTTTAAAACTATCTGGTGTTGCGATTGGATCCAAGAAGCCTATGTGTGATGGATGAAGGTCACGTGCTTCATCAGTAATTGCATGTCTGCTTTGAATACCTCCTGTACCCATAATAGTAGTCTTACGCCACTCATTTAGCATTTCTAAAGGATTAGTTTGTGGCGTTGTTGAAGATAAATCAGCTTGTGGTCCAATAAAGAAATTTTTTATAGCATCACCATAATCGCTTGAACTAATTATTTCTCTTAATTTTTCTTTATTTTCTGAACTTCTTGCAATTTTAGAAACTATTTTAGGCGTATTTTTTTCAAAATACGCATTAAGTAGATCATCAACTCCATACAAATCCTTAAAGGTTAAAGAATCTCTCTGATCTGGCTCTTCCTGACCTCTTCTTACTTTCAGAATTTTTACTGATGTTGCTAGCAGAGCTTCAGGCGTTACGCTTTTAAAACTTTTACCAAGAGTCAATCTAGTTGTAAATGGACTAACCTTAGTATTATCAAAATATTCTTTTAAACCTACCACGGCTTTGTCATAAGAAACTTCTTGATGCGTTAATTGCTTGTAAAGATCAATTATTATTTTTTCTTGTTTTCCTATGGAAGAACCAACATTTAATCTATATACTTCTTCTCCCCAAGCCGTTTTCATCTCATTATCGGGAATGCCAAGAGCTTTCAAAATTCCATATAATTCATAATGTTTATTTTTTCTAGTAAGAAAGAAAATTCTTTTTTCCGGATCCAAATCCATTTCAAAGTTATAACCCTTTTCCAGATTGAACTGAGATACTATTTGGCCATTATTCTTTACTCTCGTGTAGATTCCAGGTTTTAAACGAAATTGGTTCATTGTATGATATTCATTGCCATCTATGATAGTAGAAAATCTATTAGTCATCATTGGTATCGAACCAATTTTTAATCTCGCGGAATCTAGAGATTTGCCAGTTTCATTATCTATTAAACGCATAGTTGCATGTACAGGATAATCCCATGACTTCCCTGCCAGTTTTGCATCTTTTTGATCTGGAAAATCATCCGGAGTTATAGACTTATCGGCTACTTCCAGATTTTCTAATTCTATAGTTTTTTTGGAACCTTTAATTGGGAATTGAGATTTGATTGAATCAGTAATAGATTTTTTAATTTCTTCATTTCTAATTTTAATACTAAAAGCGTCTCTTACGCTACTTGCCATTTACGTTTATCCTTATTTTTTTGGAATAAGATGATTGTATGTACTACTCTAAATATACTGAAGAAGGTACATGAAATCAAGTATTATCTACTTTACACTCCTAACAACGGAATATATTGCCTAACAAAATATTCAAATCAAGGAAACAAACAGATAATGCTACAACGGGAAACGGTAACCGTAGAGGGTCTTCAAAAAAGACCATACTCAAAAAAATAAACTGTCAAGGTTCTGTAAATCACAATGTGTTGACCAAAAGATAAAAAATTTTTATGAGGGTCTTTTTGATTACTAAAAGACCCTTTTATTTTTTTATTAAAATAGGAGTTAATAATCTAGAAAATGTTATGTAGCTACTGTCAGCAAGTAGAGCTGACAATCGAAGAAGCCAAGTCCGTTAAAAAAGGATGTTTGTTTTGTGCAATAGACACATCAATAACAATGGCACGGGCAACTGGAATAACGGTATCAATGCCAAAACCGATCGAATTTGGACGTACACAACAAGAATATGACGACTATATGCGAAGAATAAGTAAAAAGGCAGCTAATACCGATTTGAAACAAAAAATGCAAGACGCAATCAATACTCCCGGCCCGCCTGGTGAAAATACAGATGCACAACAAAAACAATATACACAAAGACCCGGGCAACCATATGATTTTTCAAATGATCATATAGGCCAGTTATTAAAAGATTTTGATCCAAATGAGCCTCCTCACGAATATGAGGAAATGCTAAGCGATGACTTTTTTATTAAGGTATCAGTGCCAGGTCCATTAAATGATAAGATGGATGGAATGATTGCTAAAGAAATCAAAAGATTATTTACAACAATAGTTTATTTAAAAACCCAAGGATCAGCATGGGAAAGATATTTCCGCGATCCTGATGAACCAACCGGGCCACAAGGCGTATTTCCACCGATATAAAGGAGAATTAATTGAACGAATTACACGACAGAATTCTGTCTGTTCGCGAAGAACTCAACGGAATTACCGTTGAAAGGACTGAAGAAACACACGGGCTTATTACTGCTGTATTAACTAATCTTAATATTTTATTTTTAGGTCCTCCTGGAGTAGCAAAATCATTGCTTGCTTCCAGATTTATCAAACATATACAAGGTGGAAAATATTTTCATCGATTGTTGACAGCTTATTCTACTCCAGAAGAGTTGTTTGGACCATTCTCCATGAGAGAACTTAAAAATGACAGATACGTAAGAGTGACTCAAGGAATGCTTCCTGAAGCACATATCGCTGTGATTGATGAGGTTTTTAAAGCAAACGCGGGTATTTTAAACAGTTTGCTTGAATTATTAAATGAGAGAGAATTTTCGAATGGCGCGGAGAGAGTTAGAGTTCCTCTACTCACGGTAATTGGTGCATCAAACGAGATACCAGAAAATGACGAGGGCTTAGGGGCAGTATACGATAGAT
>SDBV01001281.1_pt1 | contig 37998 bp, 30 predicted proteins | sample 2277081 | NCBI WGS metagenome assembly SDBV01 (sample SAMN10402039, study PRJNA504765) | marine sediment metagenome | isolation source: marine sediment core GS10_PC15, 223 cmbsf | place: Arctic Ocean: Southern Knipovich Ridge | collected 2010 | reverse complement strand
CCACCGATAGGGAACCGACTGCCCAAGAGAAGGCGGAATCTGCCTTGAGGCCCGGATCCGAGCCGGGGGACGAACCCGAGCCGGGGGACGAACCCGAGCCGGGGGACGAACCCGAGCCGGGGGACGAACCCGAGGATCGGCCCGCCGAGAGGCCGAAGTCGCCGCAGCAGCAGATCACCTTGCGGCACTTATCGGTCGAGCGGACCCTGCAAAACAGTCGCAAAAACGCCTACGAAACGCTGGCCTTGGCCGAGTCGGTCGACGACATTCGCCAGCAGCTGATCAACAACCGGATCGATACCGAGGAACTCAACTCGCGACTCGAACAGGGCGTCGCCGAACCGTTGCAACACGTCGGCGAGACGATGTTTCCCCTGTTGCAACAACAATTGGAACTGTTGCGGGCCAAGGTGGACGATACCCAACTAGGACCCCAATATCGCGAGGCAGCCCGACAACAGACCGACGCGATTCTCATCGAGATGCAAAAGGTGCTCCAGCAGATGATCGAGTTGGAAGATTTCAACGAGGCTGTCGAGTTGCTCCGCTCGATCATCAAGCTACAGGAAGAGCTGAGCGGAAAGACCAAGCGGCGGCAGAAAGCGGAATTGCTGGAAGACTAATCATGGGTACGAACATGCGGCTTGATAGATCGACGCGGCTGCGGCAGCTTCTGGCTGTCGTGATCGTTGGTGTGACATGCCCGATTGCCGTGGCCCAGGAAGAATCTGCGCCGAAGCAAGACCTTGCCGTCGAGCAAGAGCAGATCGCCGAGAAGTTCCAGCACCTCGAGAAGGTCCTGCTGCGGATGGCGGAATTGAATCAGGCCGACGATCCGCGACGGACCGCCCTGTTGAAGAAGGCCGTCCGGCTCAGCGGCGACCGGCTGATCGAATTGCAATTCGAGCAACTCGCGGAACTGTTGAGCAGCGAGCAGTTTTCCCGGGCCATGGAGAATCAGAAAGACCTCCACGGCGACCTGCAAGCCATGTTGAAGCTTCTGTTGAGCGAAAACCGCCAACAGCGTGTTCGGGCCGAAAAGGCGAGGATACGCAACTACCTCAAACGAATCAACCGACTGATCAAACAGCAGAAAGACGTTCAGGGCCGGACCGAGCACAGCGAGAACCCGGGCGAACTCTCCGATCAACAAGGGCAACTGGCCGAGCGGGCGGGTAAGCTGTCAAGAGACATCAAACAGAACGAAGAAGGAAAGCTCGACGAGTCGTCCGAGTCAAGCGAGACTCCGGAAAAGCCCGGTGAGGAAAAGCCCGGTGAGGAAAAGCCCGCTGAGGAAAAGCCCGGTGAAGAGAAGCCCGGTGAGGATGAGCCCGGTAAGGATAAGCCCGGTAAGGATAAGCCCGGTGAGGAAAAGCCTGCGGATCAAGACAAGAATGGCCAGCCGGCCGAAGGGCAACCCTCGGAGCAAGAGTCGGGGCAGGAGTCGGAAAGCTCACCGGACCAAGACGCCAATCCGGCCCGCGAGCGGCTCGACGCGGCGCGTTCCCGCATGCAAGAGGCGCAAGAGAAACTCGAAAAGGCGCAGCGTGAAGGGGCCGTCGAAAAACAGGAGGAGGCCCTTCGTGAACTCGAATTGGCCAAGGCCGAACTGGAAGAGATCCTGCGGCAACTTCGCGAGGAAGAGATCACGCGGATGTTGGCCATGCTTCAGGCCCGGTTTCGCAAGATGCTGCAGCTTGAACGAGCAGTCTACGAGGGCACCACGCGCTTGGACGCCATTCCCGAGGCGGAACGAAGGCATACCCATGAGATTCGAGCCAGCCGCCTGGGCACTCAGCAGACGGAGATCGTGCTGGAGGCCGACAAGGCGTTGCTCGTATTGCGCGACGACGGCACCGCGGTGGCTTTTCCCGAGGCGATCGAGCAGATGCGCGACGACATGCAACAAGTGGCTCATCGTCTAGCCCGGGCCAAAGTGGGAGAAATCACGCAGGCCATCGAGGAAGACATTTTGGCCGCGCTGGAGGAGATGATCGAGGCGTTGAAGAAGGCCCAAAAGGAGGCCGAAGAACGTCAACAACGGCCCTCGCGACCCGCATCGGGTGAACAAGAACCGTCGCTGGTCGATGCGTTGGCCGAACTGCGGATGATCCGCGCACTGCAAATGCGAGTCAACCGTCGCACCGGGCGGTACTCGAAACTGATCGAAGGCCAACAGGCCGATAAGCCCGATCTGATCGAGGCCTTGCGGCGGTTGGCCGAACGCGAAAGAAAGATCCATCGGGTGACCCGGGACCTGGAAATGGGGAAAAACCGATGAACTTCGCTCGAACCACGATAGCCCTTCTCGCGATCATGCTGATCACAACCGGCATGGCCGCGGCCCAAGCGACCGACGAGCCCTCGAGCGATCCGAGTTGGCAACCGGCCGATCCTCAAGAAGTCCGGGCGGAAGTCTTGGCGTGGCTCGACCAGCGCCAGCCGGACGAGCCGACCCGGGCCAAGGCGGTCGAAGTTTGGTCGACCTTGCCGGAGCGGCCCAGCGGAGAGCAACTCCTGGCCGCGACGGCCGAGACGTTTGCCCTAGTCGATCCCGAGGTGGCCAAGTTGGTTCGGCTCTGCCGGACCCCAAGAGGGCCCTTGGCATTGCCCAGCTTCCCGTGGCTTTCCGACCCCCAAACACCGCCGTTGCTGGCGGCCAACATGCGGTTGCTTTACGGCCGGTGGCTGGTGCAGCAATCGCTGTTCGACGAGGCAGGTGAGCAGCTTGCCGACTTGAAGCCGGCCGACGTGGTGGCTCCCGCCTCGCTGTTGTTCTATCAAGGTGTGGTTCATTATTCCCTGTTGAACAAGGAACCGGGCCTCCACGCGATCGATCAACTGCTGCAACACTCCGAGCAGAGTCCGCGGCGTTACGTGGCCGTTGCCCGACTGATCCGGCAAGACTTAGAGGGCCTGGAAGACGACACGCTCGGCCACATCGTCCGGCGAATGGACGACATCCGGCGCCGACTCGATCTGGGGCGTGCCGGCAAAAAAGTTCGCACAGTGGAAGATGGCGTGATCGAATCGCTCGACAAGCTGATCAAGAAGATGGAAGAGCAACAACGGCAGAGCCAGAGCGCCGGCGGGGCCAACAACCTTCGCTCAAGCAAGCCGGCCCAAGACAGCCGAATCATGGGCGGCCGCGGGCCCGGTAAGGTGACCCGACGGGACGTCGGTTCCGAGTCCGGCTGGGGTGATCTGCCCCCGAAAGAGCGTGAAGAAGCCTTGCAGCAGATCGGACGCGAGTTTCCCTCGCACTACCGCGACGTGATCGAACAATACTTCCGTCGTTTGGCCAGCGAAAACAACGACTAACCTAGATTATATTCATGAACCAACCGTCCCAATAATGATGTGCCACGGCTGTGCCAGCCGTGCCCAAACCGGAGCAGCCTCCCCAACTTCACACGGCCGACACGGCCGTGGCACACTTGCGAATAATCCCCGTAAACGGAATACCACCATGCTGACACTTTGGCTTACCATCCTGATGACGACCGCACCGCCGACGTTTCAGGTCGAGACGGCCGACGGACGCACCTTGGCCGGGGAGATCGTTGCCTGGGATGCCGATCAGGTGACCATTCAGACAACCGATGGTCCCGTCGAACTGGCCACTAAAACCCTGCTGCGACTCTCCAGTCCAAAAGAGCCCGACGACTCCTTGCCGGAACCTGAAGTGTGGATCCGCCTGATCGACGGATCGACTTTGACCGCGCGGGAGTATGTCTGCGATGGCGGCGAAGCCGAAATCACGATGAGGGACGATCGGTCGATCAGCGTGCCGACCGACGCGATCGCCAGCGTGCGGATTCGGCCGAACACGGAACCGGTCGCCGCTGCGTGGCGCGGCCTTACTGCCGGCGAAATCGACACCGACCTGCTTGTGGTGCATAAGGGCGACTCGCTCGATTATCACCGCGGTGTGCTTCGAGACGTGACCAAGAAACGGGTCCACTTCGAGCTCGACGGGGACGTGCTGCCGGTGAAGCGTTCGAAGGTGCACGGGATGATCTATCGGCACGCCGAGTCCGACGCCATGGGCGAGCCCGTGTGCCGGATCACGGACCGGTCCGGGTCGAGTTGGGTTGTCCAGTCCGTGAGTCTGGACGACCAACTGCAATGCATCACACCGGCGGGCCTGAAAAGGGCCTTCCCATTGGAGGAGATCGTGGAAATCGATTTCTCGGAAGGCAAGCTGGTCTACCTCAGTGAGCTTCAGCCCGAGTCGGTCCAGTTCATGCCCTACTTCGGCACGCGCAATGAGATTCCCGCCTTGACCGAGCGTTTCGCTCCCCGGACGGACAAGAACTTCCGCTCGCAGCCGCTTACGCTCGACTCGAAGCAGTACGCCAAGGGACTCTGCCTGCATAGCCGTACGAAACTCGTTTATCGCCTGCCCGGCCGTTTCCAACAACTGAAGGCCACCGTGGGGATCGACGACAGCGTGCGGCCGCGCGGCAATGTTCAGTTGAGCATCTTTGGCGACGAGAAGGTCTTACTGGAGACGACGATCGCTGGAACCGATCCGCCGATGCCGATCGAGTTGGACCTAACGGGCGTACGAAGACTGACGATTCTGGTCGATTTCGGCGACCAATTCGACCTGGCCGACCACCTCGACCTGTGCGACGTGAGGATCATCAAATGAAGCATCTCATGCTGTCGAGTATCCTGATCCTGGTGGCCGCTTCCTCGCCCGCTTCGGCCGACGTCGATCCGGCCGTCTTGGAAGCCGAAGCCCGACGGATTGCCGTCATGCAACGGGTAAAACACACGGTATTGGCCATCTTCGACGCCCGTGGCCAAGGCGGCGGTTCCGGGGTGGTCATCTCGCCGGACGGCTACGCGCTGACCAACTTCCACGTCGTCAAGCCCTGCGGCAACGCCATGAAATGCGGTATGGCCGACGGAAAGGCCTACGACGCCGTGGTCGTCGGGTTGGATCCCACCGGCGACGTGGCAATGATCAAACTCTTCGGGCGAGACGATTTCCCGCACGCCGAACTGGGTGACAGCGATCGGTTGCAGGTGGGTGACTGGTGTTTCGCCATGGGTAATCCGTTCCTGTTGGCGGCCGATTTTCAGCCCACCGTAACCTACGGCATCGTCTCCGGAACGCATCGCTATCAGTTCCCGGCCGGTACGCTGCTGGAATACACCGACTGCATTCAGACCGACGCTTCGATCAACCCGGGCAACTCGGGTGGGCCGCTGTTCGATGCCGAAGGGCGGCTGGTCGGGATCAACGGCCGAGCCTCGTTCGAGAAGCGAGGCCGCGTCAACGTGGGGGCCGCCTACGCGATCTCCATCAATCAAATCAAAAACTTCATGGGCCATTTGCACGGCGGGCGGATCGTCGATCACGCCACCCTCGGGGCCCAGGTCGCCTCCGACCAGCAAGGACGCGTGCTGGTCGACGACATTCTAGAAGACTCCGACGCCTACCGCCGCGGATTACGGTTCGGCGATGAGATTCTCAGCTTCGGCGGTCGGGCCATCTCGACGGTCAACGGGCTGAAAAACGTGCTGGGGATCTATCCCAAGGGATGGCGCGTGCCGCTGAGCTTTCGTCGCGAAGGGCGGCGGTATGACGTGCTGGTTCGGCTGAAAGGCCTGCATGGCATCGAGGAGCTGATCGAGAAGACCGAAGGCCGCGCTGAAAAGATGCCCATGCCCATACCAAAGCCCGAGGAGAAACCCAAAAAGGACGAAGGCCCGAAGCCTCCCGAGCATCCGCCGATTCCGCAATTCCATCGACCGGCCCCCATGCCCGAGATCGTCAAACAACATTTTGAGCCGAAACGCGGTTTCGCAAATCACTACTTCAACAAGCTCCAGCTTGATCGCGTGTGGCAAGCGTGGGTTGCCCGGGGTGACTTCGCCGCACAAGGCGGGACCTGGGTTCTCCGCGGAACGCTCGAAGGCGGCGGCGAGTTCCAACTCCGGCTGAGCGATGCGGGTGGTCGCCTGGAACTGCCGGGCACGACAATACCATGGACGGCCGGCGACGACCTGAGCACTTCGCTCGTCCCACCTCAAAGCGGCGGCCTGATGGCGGCCTGGTACCTTTGGCGGCGACTGGCCACCGGCGGACCCGAGCCGTTCGGGGACGTAAGTTACTTAGGAACCGTGCCGCTTCCCGACCGCGACGCGCCGGTCGATGCGCTGGTGGGGTTGCACGGGGGTGTCCGCTGTCGGTTCCTGTTCGATCCGACCGAGGGTAACCTACTGGCCGTCGAGATGTTCTCCGAGGACGACGTCGATCCGTGCGAGATCTACTTCTTCGACTATCGCGAGATCGAAGGTCGCTGGTTCCCCGGCCGAATGGAAGTCCGCGTCGGCGACGACCCCTACGCCACATTCCACATCGAAGAGTTTGCATCGGAAAACATGACCGAGTAGAAAATAAATGCGGAACTTGAAAACCACTATCGGCTTGCTCTTGCTACTGGCGTGCCTTGCATGGTCGGCCTGCGATGCCATGGCCGATGGGCGGGTGACGGTCTCCGCTACGATTGATCGGGTTCAGCCGAAAATGGCCAAGATCTACGGGGCGGGTGGATTTCGCGGCCTCGAACCTTATCAAAGCGGAATGCTCATCTCGCCGGACGGCCATATCTTGACCACCTTCAGCTATGTGCTCGACACGGACGACATCTCGGTCACGCTGGCCGACGGGCGCCGCTTCGACGCCCAACTACTCGGCGCCGATCCCCGCCTGGAGGTGGCCGTGTTGAAGATCGAGGCGACCGACCTGGATTGCTTCGAGCTGGCCGAGGCCGTCGAGGTGGAAGCCGGTGAGCGAATCCTCGCGCTGAGCAACCTGTTCGGCGTGGCCATCGGCGATGAACCGGCCAGCGTGCAGCATGGCGTGGTCGCGGTGAAGACGACCTTGCAGGCCCGACGCGGTACGTTCGAAACACTTTACGAAGGGCCCGTCTATGTGCTGGACGTGGTGACCAACAATCCGGGCGCGGCCGGCGGGGCCCTGTTGACTCGGCACGGTGAGTTGATCGGGATGTTGGGCAAGGAACTCCGCAACGCCATGAACAACACCTGGCTGAACCATGCGATCCCGATTGCCGAACTTCGCGAGTCGGTCCAGGCCATCCGCAACGGCACATTCAACGCCCAGCGGACCGAGCCGGTCGTCCGCAAACCCGAGCGAGCGTTGCAACTCGACATGCTCGGGCTGATGCTGGTCCCCGACATCCTGCAACGCACGCCGCCCTACGTCGACAATGTACGTCCCGGCTCGACCGCGGCGGAAGTCGGATTGCGGCCCGACGATCTGGTGTTGCTGTTGAACGATCGGTTGATCCGCTCCTGCAAATCGTTGCGGGAGGAGCTGGAATTCGTCGACTTCGAGGACCGGATCAAACTGACCGTGCTGCGCGGGCAGGAACTGTTGGAAGTCGTCTTGCAGATTTCTGCCGAAGATCTCCAGGAGTCGCCATGATTACACCCAGAGCAGTTCGCAACCTGATCCTGCTGCTTGCCGCCATGGCCGCCTGTTACAGCGCCCGGGCCCTTGCGGCCGACGAGATCGACCTGGACCGGCTCGAACAAGAGGCGTTTCAGGCGGCCGTCCACCGGGTGGCGCCCGCGGTGGTTCGTATCGAAACGGTCGGCGGCAAGGAGCGAGTCGGCCGGTTGTCGGTCGGCCAGGGAGCCACTACGGGGCTGATTGTCGATTCCCAGGGTCATATTGTCTCCAGCGAGTTCGGGTTCGTTCATGGTCCCGACTCGATCCTCGTCCGCCTATCGGACGACCGCATCAAGCCGGCCCGACTGGTGGCCACCGACAAGAGCCGGCACCTCGTGCTATTGAAAATCGACGCCGAAGAACCACTGCCGGTGCCCGAAATCGTTCCGCGCGAACAGATGCACGTCGGGCAATGGGCCCTGGCCGTAGGCCGCACGTTCGAGCGAGATCGGCCGAACATGGCCGTGGGTGTGCTCAGTGCCTTAGGGCGCGTCTGGGGTAAAGCGATCCAGACCGATGCGGCCATCTCGCCGAATAACTACGGCGGGCCGCTGATCGACATCCACGGCCGGGTCCTCGGCGTGCTGGTGCCGCTGTCGCCCGACTCGAGCGAGAAGGTTGCCGGATACGAGTGGTACGACTCGGGCATCGGTTTTGCGGTCGACGCCCAGCATATCATGGAGATCCTGCCTCGCCTGAAAGAGGGCAAGGACCTGTTACCCGGCGTGATCGGGATCAACATGCAAGGCGGAAACCTGGCACTGGCCGAACCGACCGTAGCCGCCTGCCATCCGAATGGCCCTGCGAAGAAGGCCGGCATGCAGCCGGACGATCGGATCGTCGAAGTCGGCGGTCGGCAGGTTACTTTCGCGGCCGCGGTGAAATCGGAACTTAGCCGTCGCTATGCGGGCGAGACGGTTCGGCTAGTCGTGCTGCGTGACGAGAAGCGGATTCCGCTGGATATTGAGTTGATTGCCCAGATCGACCCGTACGAACATGCTTTCCTCGGCATTCTACCCATGCGTACGCCCGTCGAACCGGCCGGGTTGAGCATCCGTTACGTCTATCCCGAGAGCCCCGCCGCGGCCGCCGGACTTCAGCCGGGCGACGTGATCGTCTCGTTGGCTGGTCAGGCCGTCCAAGATCGACATGCCATGATCGGGCAAATCGGCGCGTTCCAGCCGGACGAGCAGGTCGAGTTGGAAGTGCGCCGCGGCCAGCAGCAGCGGAAACTGACGCTCGCGTTGGGCCGTCTGCCGGAAAATCTCCCGCCGGCCGAGTTGCCGCCGTCGCGCGGCCCAAGTGAACGTTCAGCGGACCAGCTACCCGAGGTCGGTCCGGTGGTGTTGAAGGTTCCCGAGTCGAGGAACGACGCCTGGGCGTACGTTCCCGAGTCTTACGATCCGGCGGTGGCCCATGGCGTGGTGGTTTGGTTCCATGCGGCCGGCGGGCTCGATTGGCCCGAGTTGCTCGGCAAGTGGAAGCCGCTGTGCGACGCGCACGACTTGATCCTGCTGGCCCCCATGGCGACCGATCCCAAGCAATGGAAGCCGAGTGACCTAACGCTGGTCAAGAAACTGCTGGACCAGATCACGTCGACCTACGAAGTCGATCCGGCGCGGATCGTCGCGCACGGTCACGGCGCCGGCGGGAGAATGGCTTTCTTGCTGGGCTTCAGCCTGAAAGATCAAATTCGAGCCATCGCGGCAGTCGAGGCGCCGCCGCTTGGCCGGCCACCCCAAAACGACCCGTCCCGCCGGTTGGCCGTTTACCTAGCGGCCTCGGAAAAGACTTGGCAAGGCGGACCGATCGAACGAGCCGCCACGCGGATCCGCAAGCTGAAGATTCCCGTGACCACGAAGAACCTCGGCCAGGAACCCCGTTATCTGACCGACGAGGAGCTAGCCGAACTGGCCCGCTGGATCGACACGCTCGATAGAATCTAAGTAAGCGTTCACAGAGTAAGGGTTTTGGACAGGATAACAGGATGATCAGGATAAAGGGAAAGAAACATTGCAACCATTCACGGCCCATGATGATCGAGAGTGTTTTTACCACAGAGTGCACAGAGGACACAGAGAACGATGCGAGGTGACTAAGCAGTACTTTTTGGACCTTCCGAGGCTGACTTGACGCTTATATGCGGGGCTTTGGCGGTACTAGCATAGGTCTTTCAAAGTCTGTCGAAAGTGACCGAAATGCGAAAACTTTTGCTAGCATCGAGAATCCCGGCAGTTTTGCGTCTGCCGCTTGAAGAAGTCCTGGAAAGCATTGACTGATGAGACATTCTGCTTCATCAAGAAACAACATTTCCTTTTTTCTTGCTTGCTCTGTGTGCTCTGTGCCCTCTGTGGTTTATCCAAAGCGAAGGACACGTGAACGGTTACCAAACACCTTGGTCTTGGTTTTCCCATTTCCGCTGATCATACTTCAACTACATTTGCCTGAAATGTAAAGACAAATCAAGAACTCCATCGGTCTTTCATCCCGTTCATCCTGTTATCCTGTCAAGACACCCGTCCGTCAATTGTCTCATGCGTCGTCACGCCCTTGGAATCATCGCCCTGCTTTGTTTGGTCGGAACCGTAGTCTTCTGGCTGCAACCGCCACGAGACGCCTGGCAGGCGCAGGCGGAAGCGGCCTGTTGGCGTGGCGGCACCTTGGCGGCCCTGTTATGGTTGGCCTTCGATCAGCTTCAGCGTCTGCCCGGCTGGTTGCTGGGCCTGCTGTTGGCAAGCGTGGCGATCGTAGCCATTCGCCCCAAAACGGCCCTGCTGGCCATTCCCCTGTTGATCGTCTTGGCCATTCTCCGCCCCCGCTTCGGACGCCGAAAGTAAAGAGGAACGGCTGCAAGTGTGAAAGTGTGCCACTGCTTCGCAGAAGCAGTGGCACACACAACCGTCGAATGTTGCCGGGCTGTTAGAACTTCCACAGCAGCACGGCCGAGTAGTCCAGGTCGTTCGGTTCGGCGCCGTTGGGCGTGCTGTCGTAGCTGTTCATCACGCTGAGCTTCAGACTGAGGTTCATCGCCTCGTCGATCAGCGCTTCCCAACCGGCTCGCGTCTTCAGGCGAAAATCGTTCATGGCGGTCATGTCGGGCGTGTATTCGCTCGAGGCCGTCAGCTTCTGCCGCTTATTGATGCGATGTTCGAAATCCAGCCCGAACACGGCTTCCGGCACATAGGTGTCGTCCGGCCCGCCGACTTCGCGTGAAAAACCGCCACCGACTCGGCCGGTAAACGTGGTCTTGTCGGTGGAGATCAACTTGTAACCCAGACCGGTATCCATGGTCACGCGAACGTCGAAGGCCTTGAATTCGTCGTAGTCAACCGTTCCATGGACGAAGTACGTCCAGGGCGACTTGCCGAAAAGCCACTCGTTGCGCCAATCGAGAAACGCACGATTGGCCGTTTCCAGTTGTTGGTTCGTGCTCTTACGGTAATCCAAGTCGAGCGTAAGCACGTTGTGGTCGGTCTTACGTTTGGCATCCAATCCGAAGCGAAAGTTGAAGGTGTCGGTGTTTCCCGTCGCCCCGTCCAGGCCCAGCTCGAAACTGGCCTCCCAAAGCTTGACCGGCTTGGGAAGCTCTTCTTCGATGATCACTTCTTCCATCGCCGTAGAATCGGATTGCGGCATGGCGACATCCACTGTCGCTTCAGCATCGACCGGCGGCAGCGGTCGAACCTCCGAGAGACCGAACATGGGCCCCGCCGCCGGATCAGGCGCATATTCGGCCGCGAATGACGCAGTGGTCATGGTGGTCAGCAGTGCTAGCAGTAGTCGCATCGAGTTGACAAGCCTCAATTGGCGCATATTACCCCCACAATCGAGCGGAGAGTAGCAAGAAACGTCACCCGCGACAAGATCGATTGATTGGCCCTTACGATCCCTTCTCCTTCGCCAACTCCTCTTGCCATTGCTGGATCAATTGCAGCGCTTGCAGGGGCGTCAGGTCGTTGAGATTGGTCTGGCGGACCACGTCCAGCAGCGGATGGTCGGTCGGGCCGAAAAGGGTCATTTGCACCGGGCCGGCGGGACGGCTCTCGTGGCGGGCGATTTTCGGGCGGCCTGCGGCGTCGAGGTGCTCGGCTTCTAACTCGGCCAAAATATCCTTGCCACGCTCGACGACTTCCTTGGGTACGCCGGCCAAACGCGCGACGTGGATCCCGTAGCTCTTGTCGGCCGAGCCGTCGACGATCTTGTGCAGGAAGACCACGTCGTCCTGCCACTCGCGGACCGCCACGTTGAGGTTCTTGATCCCGTCGAGCGATTTCTCCAGATCGGTCAGTTCGTGATAGTGCGTGGCGAACAGCGTGCGGCAGCCGATGCGGTCGTGCAGGTACTCGACCACCGCCCAGGCCAGCGAAATGCCGTCGTAGGTGCTCGTGCCGCGGCCGATCTCGTCGAGAATCACCAGGCTCCGCTTGGTGGCCGTGTTAAGAATCCGGGCCGTCTCGGTCATCTCGACCATGAACGTACTTTGACCCCGCGATAGTTCGTCGCTGGCCCCCACGCGGGCAAAAATCCGGTCGGCGATGCCGATCGTGGCTTCCTTGGCCGGCACGAAGCTGCCGATTTGGGCCATCAAGGTCAACAGGGCCACTTGGCGGATGTAGGTGCTCTTGCCCGACATGTTCGGGCCGGTGATCAATAGAATCGTGCCCTGCTGGCTGTCGGCCGCCGTGTCGTTGGGAACGAACGTCCCTTCCGGCTCGATGATGTCCAACACCGGGTGCCGCCCGTCGACGATTCCTAGCACCGGTTCTTCGGTCATGACGGGTCGACAGTAGTTGCGATCTCGGGCCAACTCGGCCAAGGCGACCAGTGTGTCGATCTGGGCCAGCACGGCCGCGGTCGATTGCATCCGACGCCGCGAGGCTCCGACCGCCTCGCGAAGCTCCAGAAACAGGGCGTACTCGAGGTCCTTGGCCTTCTCGTCGGCCGTGAGGACCTTCTCCTCGTACTCCTTCAGTTGCGGCGTGATGTAACGCTCGGCGTTCTTGAGCGTCTGTTTGCGAATGTAATCCTCGGGAATCTTGTCGCGATGGGAGTTGGTCACTTCGAGGTAATAGCCGAACACCTTGTTGAAGCCGACCTTCAGACTCGGGATGCCCGTCCGCTGGGTCTCGCCGGCTTGATACTGGGCGATCCACTGCTTGCCGCCGCGGGTCAATTCGCGCAGCTCATCGAGCCGCGGGTCGAACCCCTCGCGAATGAATCCACCGTCACCGCTGGCCAACGGACAGTCGTCGGCCAAGGCCGCTTCAAGCTGGCCTCGCAGGTCGACGCACAGGTCGATCTCGGCCTCTAGTTCGTTGAGCAACCGGCTCTTCCGCGCCGTCAGCTTGGCTTTCAGCGCCGGCAAGCATCGCAGCGTGCGGCCCAGGAAACTCAGATCCCGCGGCGTCGCCCGACCGGTCGTCACGCGGGCCAGCAACCGTTCGACGTCGTACACGCCGCGTAACGCCTGCTGTAGATCGGCCGCCAGGTCCGGTTCGCCGATCAGTTCCTCGACCGCATCGTGTCGTGCGCGGATCATTTTCGCATCGATCAGCGGATTGGCCACCCAATCGCCCAGCATCCGCGAGCCCATGGCCGTGACCGTGCGATCCAACACGGCCAGCAAGGACCCCTCGCGACGCCCATCGCGAATGGTTCGGGAGATTTCGAGGCTGCGGCGGCTGGCCTCGTCGATCTCGAGCGTGCCCGAGCTGCGGTAGGGGATCAGCCGATCGACATGGTCCAAGGAACTCTTTTGCGTCTCTTGCAGGTAATCCAACACGGCCCCGGCCGCCCGAATGGCGGGCGTGTCGACGCTGCCGTCGTCCGGCTCCCAGCCGAACCCTTCCAGCGTGGCCGTGCCGAAATGCTTGGCCAACGCCTCCCGGGCCGCCTGATGCGAAAAGGCCCAATCGGGACGCCGCGTGACCATCATCCGCTCATCGGGGCCTGTGGGCAGCGGTTCGGCGTCCTCGCTGGTGAGGCATTCGGCCGGCGCGATGCGGGCCAACTGGTCGACCAGTTGGGCCGAGGGGAAGGCCGCCGCGGTGAACCGTCCGGTCGACAGCTCGACCCAAGCCATGCCGGCCGGATCGCCGGGGGCCACGGCCGCCAGGAAATTGCTCTGTTTCGGGTCCAGCAGGGCCTCGTCGGTGATCGTGCCGGGCGTGACGATCCGGGTCACCTCGCGGCGCACCAGTCCCTTGGCCTGCTTGGGATCCTCGACCTGATCGCAGACGGCCACCCGTTGCCCGGCCGCGATCAATTTGCCCAGATAGGCGTCGAGTTGATGGTGGGGAAATCCGGCCATAGGCGTGCCGTTTTCGCCCTTTTCCCGGCTGGTCAGGGCCAACCCCAGCAGCCTGGCCGCCGCCTTGGCATCGTCGTGGAACAGCTCATAAAAATCCCCCATCCGAAACAACAACAACGCACCGGGAGACGCCCGTTTCGCTTCCTCGTACTGCTTCATCATGGGAGTGGTGGCCATGACCAAGATCTTAGCAGACCGGCAGCATCCGTGCCAGCGGGGCGGTCGGTCCGGTGCCACTGGTGTTATTCCAAGAAAGCACTGCTTCTGCGAAGCAGTGGCACGCTTTCGAGAAAAAACGGGCCGCGAGCGGCCCCGCTAGACGGGCTCGGACAGAAGCTTGTCGACGGCCAGGGCGGCTGGGGTGAGTTGATGCGACGACCGGGTGGTGGATTGCTCGAACTGGTAAAGCCAGTTCACGCGTGGGTCTCGTGCCTCGACCCACCCTACACGCTTTCCGCTTTCCACTTTCCGCTTTACAGAAAGATCGATCAATGCCAACTCGCTGCCCGCCCACGTCTGATTATTCCTCGCAATCAACGTATCGACCGCGTTGACTCGCTGGTCGCGATTGAAATCGTGGAGCGTGTCGATCGTTGCCGGATCGAAGAAGGGGCGGGGGTTGCTACGGGTTTCGAAGATATCGGTGGCATCGACCCTGCCGTCGCCCGTGCACTCGGCAATCAAATTGCCTAAGTAAAACACGTCATCCGCGGCCAAGCCCGTGTTGTCGTTGGCCAACACGGTCACCTGCAGCCAGGTGTTTTGAATCGTGTTGTCCGGCCAGGTGATCGTCACGCGGGTTACCGTGCCGGGTTGAACGTCGACGGTCGGGGTGGCGGCCGGTTGCCAGTTGGCTGGGTTGTTGTCGTTGCCTACGGCAAACGCGAAATCGTCGGCCGTTATCGTCTCGGGAAAACCGGCGATATCGACCATGATTCCGTTGATCCCCCGGGCGTAGTTCGTGTAATTGGCAAACGTTGCCTGGCCGCCCGGCCGCAGGGGTTGCTTGTCCGGCGCGATCGCATCGTCGTCGGACGGGGCCGGCGGGAGCACTAGCCCTTCGTTGGGAACACCTCCCGTGCCGGCGTCGTTGAAAGTCCAATCGGAGGCGGAGTCGCGGTCTAAGCGGGTGCGCCGCTGCAGGGAGCTCGAGAGAGCCCCGTCCGAGGCGACGGACGGCCCGCCCCAGCCCACGTCCGCCGGGTTGCCGGAGAACTCACCGACGGTGACGTTCATCGTGGCCAAGTCTTCGGCGTCATACCCCCAGGCGACGAAATCGATCAGGCTTCCTTCGTTGTCGACGATCATCACCCAACCGACGTCTTTCAGTCGCCAGAAGATGTCGTCGACCGTTGTATCGGGCCGATAGAGCAGCTCGTCGGCTTCCATCGGGGCAAGGAGCGTCCACGGGATCGAGTGCACGTCGTTAATGTTACGGTTTCCCGCGGCGTTGGCCGCCACCACCCAAGCGGTCGTGTCGATAGTATGGTCGGAAAGGTTTTGGATTTCGATGAAGTCGGGCGTGCCGGTCCCGGCTTCGGTGATCAGCACGCCCGGGTCGCGCTGCCGCCCCTGATCGAAGGTGGAGTTGTTGTAGAAGACTTGGCGTCCGACGACGATCGACCCGGAGACCAGCATCCCACCCAGCGCGTCGTACCATTTCTCGGCCATCTTCATTTCGCCCGAGGCATTCGGATGGACCCCGTCGAAAGTGTCGGTCCATACGTTGAATCCGGTCCACTGGTCCACCAAGATGACCGGCGACTCGGGCGTGTTCTTGGCCGCGACCAAGGCGGGGATCTCGGCGTTCAGCGGCTCGACTCCCGGGTCGATGGCCGGACCGAGTGGGATGATTTGTGCCGTAAGCACGACCACGTTCGGATTGACCGCGCGCAAGGTATCGATGATCAGGCCCAGTTCGTCGATCGTGCTGCTGACGCTCTGATTCTGGGCGGTGTCGTTAGTTCCCAGGTGCATCAGCACGATGTCCGGCTGATAAGCGGCCGCCCAAGTCGCGATGTTTGCGAGAATTTGGTCGGCACGCCATCCCCCGTGTCCTTCGTGATCCGGATCGAAGTCGTCATGGGGTGGCGGTCCGCCCCAGTTCTCGCTCCGGCTGCCCACGAAATCGACGTAATACTCGCCGGCCTCGAGCATCTGCCACAACATACGCCGATAGGTGTCGTGCTCGTAGCTGCCGTCGGTAATCGAATCACCCAGCGGCATGATCCGGACGGCACGATCCCCGACGACCGCAGAGCTTTCGTAGGGTGCGCGCAACGCACCAGCATCATCAATACCGTTTTCCTGGTGCGTTTCACGCACGCTACCGTCTTGCCCCGGCGATCCGTCGCCAAATCCGGCCGACAGCAGGCGACGGTCCTCGAGCAGCTCGACGTTCAGACGGCGGAAGTGGACACAGCGGCAGGTGAGCGGCATGGTTGATTCTGGGTCAGTAGGTAGTTTTCAGCCGATGATAGACCCGCATTCTACCCCTCATGATTGATCTTGTCAAATCACCGGCACCGGGTGGCTAGGGCAGCTTGATCATTTCTCCTCCCGAGCGGGTGAACAGGGCGCGGAAGGTTTTCGGATCGATCGTCATGGGCAGGAAGTGGACCGAACCGTCGCAGAAGGTGGAATTGAAGCCGCCTTCGAACATTCCACCGAGCCCCTTTTCGGGATGCTCGGGATCAAACGGCAGGTCCTCCGGCTTGGTCCAGATCACGGCCCGGTCGTCGTCGGCTTCGACCACCATGATCGTGAGGCTGGTGCCGTCCTTGATGTCTTTGATCGCGACGGGCTGCGGGCCGGGAAAGATGGTTTCTTCTCCCCTTGGCACAAGATATGACGTGCGGCCCTTCTCTTTGAGCTTCGAGGCGGGTGAGCGGTAGACGACCGGCATCTTGTCGATCAGCGTGCGGTTGTGCGGGCTGTCCCACGGTTCGTCTAAATGGAACTGATCCCAGAGTCGCTTGTGTTCTATAAAGGGCAGAATGTGGACCCGCCAACTCAACAGCGGTTGCCCGTCGGCGTCGTAGCTGGCTGCCGTAGGAAATCCTTTGTGGGCGTCGTGATAGTTGAGCATTCCCAGGGCGATATGTTTCAGATTATCCAGCGCCTGGGCGCGCTGGAAGCTTTTGCGGGCTTGCTCCACCGGCGGGCTGAGCAAGTCCAGCAAAGCCGTGATGCGCTGGTTCTGCTCGTTGAGCGTCAGCACCACCCGATTCGCTTCAACGGTCGGCGTGAGCAGCTCGGCGATCTGATCAAACTTGGGCACGAACCGCTTGACCACCTCGTACTGGGACACGTGTCGGCAACCATCGACCCATTTATCGCGCAATGCCTGGGCCGCCTGGGCGTCTTGCGATTGAATGACCAGGTTCAGCGACAACTGCCCGGAGGAGTTCGCACCAACGGCTGCCCAACGCAGGCCTCGCGTCAGCAGGGTGCTTGGCCCGCCTCCGATTTCCGCAGGCAACTCCGGCAGCATCTCTTCAATCACGCGGCGATCGTTGTCGGTCGGCAGCAACAGCACCTGGACCGCCGTGTCGCCGGCCGCCTGGAAGGCATCGGTCAGCTCGGGTCGCGGGTCGGGTTGCAACTGCTGCAGACGGTCCAGCGTCCGGCGAGGCCCGACAAACAGCACGTGGCCCAGCCGTTTGGCCACCTGCGCCCCTTGGCGGCGTTTATCTCGGGTTTGCAGAAGAATCTCACTAAGAGCCGTCGGATCAGTCTTCTCGTACACCGGAACGATCAGAAACGGCGTCGAGTGCTCGAACGAAGGGATGTCGGCCAGACTGACGACCACATAGAGGTCCTTGCCACCGGCACGCTTAAAGGCATTTTGCATCTCCGTCATTGCGGCCTTGATCTCCTGGTGTTCCAGACGAATATCGGGGGTCAGTTCGGCCAGCCGGTCGACCAGCGGCCCTACCTCCACGCGCGTCGGATCGGCATGAAGGACGGCGATCGTCTGCTCGTCGATAAACGGAGCGATGAATCTTGCCCTGGCGGCCGGGTCAAACGGCTCGGCAGCGGTCGCGGTAAGGCCCAGTACGATCAGCGGCAATGCCAGCGTGTAGCCAATGGTTTTGTGCATGTCGGATCTCCAAAACGTAGGGTGCGTGAAACGCACCAGAATTGTAACTAGCGACCTAACGAAATCTCAAACCGCAACGGAGCCCCGGGCAAGGGCGGCCCTTCCAGGATGGCCGTATCGCGGCGGAGTTGGTAAGCGAATGGCCGTCCCGTGACCGGGTCGATGGGGATCGGCACCTCGGTGATCTGGCCAAGGTTTCCTGGCAGCTCTCCGTCGTGGCCGGCCGCGTAGAGCCGCAACGCTTCGATGACCCTTAAGGCCGCGATCTGGCGGTCGTTTCGGACGACGGCAGTGCGGACAGCTTTGACCGCGGGCATCACCATATTGGCCACGAAGAGAATCTCGTCGCTCTGCATCGACTGCCTTTCTGCCCGCTCAAAGCCTTCGTGGGATTCCCAAAACGGCACGTTGAACCACTTGAACTGTTCGTCGCGAAGTTCTTCGTAAGTACGCATGGTATCCAGAGCGACTACCTGACCGACCGGCATGGCTTCGACCTGCTCGGTCGAGAACCCCCGGTCGATCAAACGGCGTTTGGCCATCGGATAGCCTCGAATGCAAAGTACGGTCAACCCTTCGGGCCTGGTTGCCAAGCCTTCCATTCCTGCATACTGGGAGAAATTCTTCCAAAACCGCTCGAGCGACTCCCGCCAGTACTCCGGACCTCGCGTCATGTCGTCCAGGTCACTTAGTTCGGGAAACGAGAGGTGGACGGCGTGCATCTCGGTCTCGATCCCCCGACGCATATCGATCAAGGGGCTCGGCAACTGCGTGAGGGCCCAATAGAGATTCGGAGCGTCCGGCTGCTGAATGAACTCTCGTACGTGTCCACACATGATGTTGCAGATCGCCACACCGACCAGTCCGTTGATGAGCGTTGGCCCATTGCCGACGTGCCGTGCCTGACCATAGCCGCTCTGTAGAGTCTGCACGGCCTCATCGAACCGTCCGTGGGCAATCTGCAACCTGGCCCGCACACCCAAAAGTCTGGCAAACCGGCGCGCTTCCTGGACTTCCGGGAGAAGGATCGTATAGAACTCTCCTTCGCGAATGGGCAACTGCCAGTCGCAGGATTCGCACCGGGCCGCCCGCTCGAGGTGCTCGAAGATCGGGTGGTCGTTCAAGAGCCACCTCTCACTGCTCGCCTCGCTGCGCAGCTTCGCCAAGGGTGTGTCGAGCCACCGGTGGATTCTCTCCCGTAATTCACGGTCGCCGAACAAGACATCGTTCTCCGACTTCACCTTGCCATAGTGCACGGCCGCGTTGCCGGGGCGGCGATCAAGAAAGCCCGGTAGGAGTTGATACTTCAGCGCCGGGCGCGGTTCGGCGGCCGGGTGCAACACGAGTCTTATTGTTGGGTCCTCGTCATCCTCACTTCCATGGACACGGAGGGATAGCGGGGCGACCAGGACTGCCATGGCGAGTAACAGATACCATGCGTATTTCATGAGTTGACTCCCGGATTGAGTAAAATGGAGAAATCGTCCGAGGAACGGTCCGACGAGGAACCGCCTGACGCCGGCTCCTTCAACATGCGGTCGAGGAGTTCGCGATAGGGGATCGGTGCGGTCGCACGCAGTGCCTCGTAGGCCGAAACGGGCTGGGTTGGCCAGTCCGGCTCGCGGTTCAGTGCCCGTTCGACCCGTTGCCAGTAAAGGGATTTGCCGCGCCATCGGTGGGCGGCCGAATCCAGCCCGACCGTGGCCATGAGGCTCGACTCCGGCGGAGTTGTCGTCTCTTCCTGTTGCGAGTCGAGGTCTTGTGTGTCGGCCTTGGCAGGTACCTCGACATACTTCACGACGACCTGCGGTTCGGGCCGCATCAACAGTGCCACGAGCAGCACCATCGCCGCGGTGGTCGACAGCCCGCAGGCCGCAGGCCAGACCCAGGGCAATACGCGCGAGGTCCGAATCGATTGGCGGCCAGCCTGGAACATCAGTTGCTCTCGGTCCAGCCGATCGGTTCTGGGGTTCAACGAGGCCAATTGGGCCTCGAACGATTTCAGGTCTGCGTCGAGTCGTTCTTCTCGGGACATGCTGCACCCAACCTTTCGCGTAAAGTCGACAAGCCAGCTTCGTACCAGCGATGGGCCGTGCTGGTGGAAGATCCTGTTAGTTCGGCGATCTGTTTGAAGGAAAGCCCACCCCAAAGCCGTGCCACTACGGTTTCACGTTGTTCGATCGGTAGTTCCTTTATGGCTGCGGTGGCGGCCGCGGCATCCAGCCGGTCGCCTTCGGAAATATGGAACCACGGCTCACCATCCCAGGCGACCGCCGTTTCGCGACTCACCCGGCGTCGGGCCGAACGCGATGCGCTGATCGCTCCGTTTCGAACCACCCGATATAACCAACCGATCACGTTTTCCGGCTCGTCCGTCTGCCGTAGAAGTTGCAGCAGCGATTCCTGAACCACGTCCTCGGGCGCGTCACACCATTGGCTGGCATACAACACCAGCGCAGCGCCGTGTTCGTCCAAGAGTTGGCTGATCTGTTCCGGGCCAGTCTGTTCCGGGCCAAGTCGATTCATCTGCGGGTCCAACGGGGCTACCATAGTAGAGACGCCCACGAAGGCACATTTTCCCACATCGAGGGGCGATTGTCGCGAGAAAAACGGAAACAACCCAAGATTTGGCGGGCTTTTCAAGAAAAGCGGCCGACGCCGCGGGCAAGCCACCAGCGGCACCCGGCGCACGAAAAGGGGCAACCGCTTGACGACGCAAGTGGTTGCCCTGTAGTGGTTTGCGAGAGAGGCGCCGGCCGGATTCGAACCGGCGAATAACGGATTTGCAATCCGCTGCCTTAGCCACTTGGCCACGGCGCCAAAAGGCCTAGTTTATAGGCCATGGTGACATCCTTCCAGGATCTGGCAACTTTTTCTGACACCCCTTGTGCCGACCGGATCACAGGAAGGACTACGGACAAGTCTATTGAAAAACGGGCCCGTGTCAAGCCTGCACTATCGAAGATCGTAACGTCTGGGGGCTTCTCGGCGGGACTGATAGGGATTGAACGAATTGCTGCCGCGCACGTTGCCGGACGGGGCGGGTTGGTCGAGTACGATCGGCTCGGGCGTTTCGTCGTCGCCAAGATTGCCCGCCTCGTCGCGGACCTCCAAACGCACAAAGACTCGCCTTGGCGGGTCCAGCGGGAGGGTCCACGTGTATCGGCCCGTGTTCTCCAGGCCGTCGGCCATCGGCGTCCAGGCCGCGTATCGGTCCTGGCGATAAAGGATTCGTACGGGCCTCTCAGTCAGCCGTGAATCGTCGGCTTGCCAGGTGACGATCAGGCGGTTCGAATCGTAGCCGGTCCCACGTTGGGCCGAAACTAGGCGGGCTTGCGGCCTGGTCACGTCGACGCCGACCCAGACGTCGGGAAGTTCGCCGCGGGCGGGCGGGCGGCTGACGCTTCGGTTGCCGGAAGTCGTGATGATCCGAAACCCGAAGATCCCCTCGCGCTGGGTCGTCACCTGCAGCGAGCCGGGCTCGGTTCGGTCCGGGTAGAAGCGGGTCCACGTTTGCCCTTGGTCGGTGGTACCCCACAACTCGACCGGACTGTTAGTTCTAGAGTAAGAAGAGGTCTCGGGCGTGTACTCCAGCAGGAACGTTCGCGAGTTGACCATCCGCGCCTGCTCACCCGGCGGCAGGGCTGCAAATTGTTGGACGGCACGATTAGTCTGCGCCTTAGTCTCTTGGCCCGGTGCTGAGTACTGATTGCGAACCGGCGGATACGTGTCGGCAGCCATCGAGTTGGACGGTATCGAGTTGGATGGCGGCCTGCTGTGGCCGTAGGAGGGCTCGTCGACCGGGTAACGATTGTTCCAGCTATCGTGTCGGGTTTCCGTTTGGGTTGGATTGCTGATCGCGGATTGCGACTCGGTGGGCGGCCAGGAGGTCGACTCATCGCTTGGGGTGGTTCCTTGCCAGGGTGTTTGCGCTACTTGGGATCTGTTCGAGGACGGCGTATCGGCGATCCTCTGGGCAGCAACGGTCGCCTGGGTCATGGCGAGGTTGCCGGCCGCGTCGGTCACTTCGGCCCGAACCTGGACTTCGTTGGCCCCGTTCTGCGGCCACCAGGCTACCTCGCCGTTTTGGGTGGCCCCGGTCGATTGACGATCGTTTCGGCCAATGGCCACCGGTTGCCAAGGGCCGTGGGGTGTGGTTCGATACTGGACGCTCAAGCCATCGGGTTTCGGATGGGATTCGTCAACTTGCCAGGTGGCGACAATCTGTCCCGCATTACCCCGCTGGGCCTGAAGTTGAAGTCGTGGCAGCGTCGTGTCGATCAGCACGCAGAGCTCGGGGCGATTGGTCCCTTGGGGGCGCAATTGACCGGCCCGGTTGAGCGTGCGAACCAGGAACCAATACTCGCCGTCGCCGGCCGCGCGAAACACGAAGCGGCGTGCGGCCGGTTGCACCTTGCTGTATAACTGCCAAGTAGCTCCCCGGTTGCGGGAGACGAACAGTTGCACTTCCACCGGTTCCGCGGCGGTTGATCCCACGCCCTCAATACGAAAGGGGATCGAGAAGACCGACTGGCGGGTGGCGATGGGATCCGGAAGCTGTTTGTTGATCGGCAACGGTTCAGCAGCCATTATGCCAGACAATGGAAGCCATACCATCGCCAGTACGATCGAGACTAGCCGCATGAGACGCTCCTTCAGCAAGGAAGGCTTGTGGGTGGGTCGGCGCGTAGGCCGAGCGGGCAGGACGACACATAATATGTATCGGCACCCGCGTTCGTGCAACTTAAGAGGGAGGCACCGAGTGCTCAAGGCAGAGAAGCTGGGGAAGTACGGATGACTTTGCCGGTCGGATAGGCCCGGAAAGTGTTCCCCGCGTGGAGCCAAGAAGTGATGTGCCACGGCTGTGTCAGCCGTGCCCAAATTCAACCTCCCCTCTCCCTTTGGGAGAGGGGCCGGGGGTGAGGGCATAAGGCATAAAAAGACACACAAGCAAGGCCGTTTCTCTGTGAATCGCCCTCACCCTAACCCTCTCCCAAAGGGAGAGGGGACCAATTTACGAAATGCCACTTAGTACCGCTGCTGCAAGAGCAGGTCGTCTTGTTGCTCGCCACCGGCAATTGTGGACATGGCCTTGATCGACTCCGCATCGAGCCCCTCGAACAGCGAGTGGACGCTTCCGTCGCAATGTAAGACGTTGACGACTCCTACATGATCGCTGCGGATGCCTTGGCCGCTGGGGTCGTTGATTTCGCCGTCTAGTTGCTCGATGGGGATGTCGCGCGGCTCCATCCAGTTGATTCCGGCGCCGGACGCTTCGACGACCAGGATCGTGCGTGAGGTCCCGTCGATAATATCACGGGTGCTGACTGTCTCCGCGCCGTTGAAGACAGTGCCGGGCCCGGTGATGACGGCGTAGCTGGTCTGTTGCCCGGGCGGCCCCGTTTCGCTCGGGCAACTGTACTCCCCGGGTATCAAGTCGGCCAGTGCCCGATTGTGCGGGCTGTCCCACGGCTCGTCGAGCTTGATTTGGTCGTACAAGGCCTCTTGTTCCATATAGGGCAGCAACAGCACGCGCCAACTGTGCAGCGGCTGGCCGTTTTCGTCGACGGTATAAGCCGGCGGAAAGGAACCGTTTGTCTTTTCGTAGATCAGCATCGCCAGGCCGATCTGTTTCATGTTATTTAGACACGACGCTCGTCGGGCCGCTTCCCTGGCCGCCTGGACGGCAGGAAGAAGCAACGCCACCAAAATCCCGCCGACCGACAAGGCGACCATCAGTAACACTATGATTACGATCGTGACAACCAGGGCGGTCAATGTTTTCTTGGCCGGGACGGCCATGGGGGCGACTCCCGCTTGATGTAAGGGAACCGTGACCGTCTGGCCGCATTGAGAACAGGGGCCGCTCTGGCCGGCGAATTCGTTCGAGACGTTGGTCTGGACTCCGCAGTGGGGGCAAGTGAATGGAATGGGCATGGTTGGGCCTTTCGAGCCGATGGTCAAAAAGGTGGTTTCCCGAAATAAGGTTCTGTGCCGCGATGGAGTTCCTTCGCCTTCCGCCTACACGTTAGAGGGGAAAGAGGCACCTGTCAACGGTTTTCCGAACGACTTTCGGCCTCCCTGCTGTAGAGGGGATGGCGGTGATTCGTGCGAAAGCCATCTGATCGTCAGCCCCCCCGGTTAGACTGTAACGATCAAGAATGCTGGACTTGGAAAGGCGTTATGTGCATAATGAATAGAGTGTTGTGGTCAAGCAGTCTAGGCCGTTTGTGGGTGATGGCGGCAGAGGATTCTCCGTCGGGTTGGCTAAAAGCCCCCGCCGATCGATTGGTAGTTTGTATCGCCATTCTAGCTGTGGCGGCTACTGTAACGATTTACGTTCTCCGCAAATTACGCGGAGAGGTCGTACAACACGAACCACCCGCCAGTGAATTGATATCAAAATTCCGTGAAATGCACTCCAAGGGTGACCTCAGCGACGAAGAATTCCGAACAATAAAGACAACGTTGGCGGCACGGCTCCAAGAAGAGTTAAAGGATAGCGGGGAAACGGGTTGCGACGAATGAACCCGGTCGCTCCGACGCCGGAGGATCGACCAGATACACCGGGCAGAGCGGTTCTTTTGACCACGCCGATTCAAACACTTTTTGACCCGATTCAAACACTCTTCGACCTGGAACCGTAGAACTAACATCTGTTGGACAATTGGATAGCTCGAATTCGTCGTGGACATGGAGGGCCCGCGGCCGAACCGCCTAAGGTTGGCTTGGCAGTTCGAGCAACACCTTTGAAAGATCCCTTACAACCTGCCGCTTGACGCAACTCCAGCCGATCTGGATTGCCGCGGAACGAGAAAAGGAACAGGCATGCCCTCAGGACGCGATTTTCCCTCCGGTCGCCGAGGTGGCGGGACGACCAAAAAGAACGCTTTTTGTTCGTTCTGCCGAAAGAGCTATCGTGACGTTGGCCCGTTGGTCGAAGGGCCGGGTGACGTCTACATCTGCGGCGAATGCATCGACCTTTGCCAATCCATTTTGGAACAAGAGCGCCGCCGCCGCGGCACGAACAAGCAGCTCTTCACGAAGGTTCTCACGCCCCGCGAAATCGTCGAGCAACTCGACCAGTACGTGATCAGCCAAAATCAGGCCAAGAAAGTGCTGGCCGTGGCCGTGCACAATCATTACAAGCGGCTGATGCACACGACTGCCAATTCGGACGTCGAAATCGACAAGTCGAACATCCTCTTGATCGGGCCGACCGGTTCCGGCAAGACGCTGCTGGCCCAAACGCTGGCTCGGATTCTGGATGTCCCGTTCGCTATCGGCGATGCCACCACGCTGACCGAGGCAGGCTACGTCGGTGAGGACGTGGAGAATCTGCTATTGAAACTACTGCACGCCGCCGATTTCGATCTGGAAACGGCCCAGCGCGGGGTGCTCTATATCGACGAGATCGACAAGATCGGCAAGACTTCGCAGAACATCTCCATCACGCGCGACGTTTCCGGTGAAGGCGTGCAACAGGCCCTGTTGAAGATGCTCGAAGGGACGGTAGCCAACGTTCCGCCCCAGGGCGGCCGCAAGCATCCCGAGCAGCAATACATCCAGATGGATACCAGCAATATCCTCTTCATCTGCGGCGGTACGTTCGTGGGGCTCGACGACATCGTGGGCAAGCGGCTCGGGAAACGTACGATCGGATTCGGCCAGGACAAGGTCGTGCACGACGACTTCGAGCTCGGCGAGTTGCTGCAGCAAGTTACCAGCGATGATATCCTGCAGTTCGGCCTGATTCCCGAATTGATCGGACGGCTGCCGGTGGTCACGTCCCTGGGACCGCTGGATCATGACGCCTTGGTCCGAGTCCTTTGCGAGCCGCGCAACGCGTTGATCAAGCAGTATCAAGCCCTGTTCGGCATGGAGAACTCGGAGCTGGAATTCACCAACGAGGCCTTGCAGGCCGTCGCGCAAAAAGCGATCGAAAAAGACACCGGCGCCCGCGCACTACGGTCGATCATCGAAGAAGTGATGTTGGACATCATGTTCGAGTTACCCGAACAAGACGCCGGCAGCAAATACCTGATCACCGACGACGTCATCTTCGGTCGCCAAGAACTCTTCCCCATGCCGGAGCCGAAGCCCAAGAGTGCCTAGGTTTAGTGACCGCACTGATGCGGTCCTGACACTTCAGGCGACTACCCGATGCGACCGCGGTCGATGATCGCCCGAACGGCAACTCGGGTGTCGTCGGACCATGCGACATTGCCGACTCGATCGGCAGTTTGCGAGCGCGGGCCTTTCCGCCTTCGCCAAACATTCAGCCCCATGCCCCCCAGGCCCAAGCACGACCAGATGATGAACGTGGAGGGCTCGGGAACCACGTCGTCCGCAGGACAGACGCATCCGAAGGTCCATTGCCCGTCTTCCCACGTCGCGATGCCGTCCATTTCGATCTCCGCCCCGTCATAGAGCGTGATTTGCCACTGGGAGAGGTCCCCGATGTCGTTGTTGAAATAGGTCATCCAAGAGAAGGCGTTACGATCCGGGTCGCCGCCCCCGATCAGAAAGCCGGATGCCGCCGCAAACCCGGGCCCCGCACCGCCCTCAAGGCTCCAAGTGCCATCCGGCGTATAGGGACCGACAAGGCCGGAGCCAACCCCGAAGTCATCCAGGTACGGGACTTCCAGATTGTTCGCCGGATCAAGGCTGGTCACTGCCACCCTGTCGAAGGTAAAGCCGCTGACTTGCGTCTCGAGACTCCAGCTTCCCTCCGGCTGGGCATTCAGGAAAACGATCGAGGCATCAGCCGGAGATGCCATCGCGGCACCAACCAGCAACACCAATCCAATGAGCCATCGTCTCATTATCTCGACCTCCTGAATACATGCATGGCCACACGGGCCCAAAGACCCCTGACGTATACTTATAGGCCGCCGAACCCCCGATCCTGACGGATTTTATTTCAAAACCATCCTGTGGTGGGGTGAAAAGTTTCTGCACACCGCGGACGGCGAATAAATAGGCAAGATGGGTAACGTCCGTAGCTTCAGGTCGCACTCTACCCCCCTGCCGGCCAAGACCAACAAACAGAACCTCAGACGGGTCCAAATGCGATGCTGGGGGCGGATCTAGCCGACGGTGCCCCGGGGAAACAAACCCGGAACGAACCTTGCACAAATCGGACGGATCGCCATACTCTGGGAAAGCTTATGAACCGCGTTCAACCCAAAACCCACAAAGGAACCTCCCGTGGAATCGACTGCCCTGGAATTCTTCAAAACGGCCGTAGAAACCCCCAGCCCTTCCGGCTATGAGAGCCCGCTGCAAGAGATCGTCCGCGACTACGTGGCCGATTTTGCCGACGAAGTGACGACCGACGTACACGGCAACGTGATCGTGGCCAAGAACCCGGGCGCTGCGGTGCGGCTGATGCTGGCCGGCCACTGCGACCAGATCGGGCTGATCATACAATACATCGACGACGAAGGGTTCCTCTACGTCAAGCCGATCGGGGGCTGGGACCCGCAAAACTTGATCGGGCAGCGGATGACCGTCTGGACCGACGGCGGGCCCGTGCCGGGGTTGATTGGCAAGAAACCGATCCACCTGCTGACCGACGAGGAACGCAAGAAGGTCCCCAAGATCAAGGACCTTTGGCTCGACATTGGGGTCGCCGACAAGGAAGAGGCCGAAAAGTTGGTCCGCGTGGGCGACCCGGTGACCGTCGAGTTGGCCCTGCGCCAATTACCCAACGATCGGGCCGTCTCGCCGGCGATGGACGACAAGGCCGGCATGTGGGTGGTCATCGAGGCCTTGCGTCGGGCGGACGCCAAGAAGCTGAATTGCTCGCTCTATGCCGTCTCGACCGTGCAAGAAGAACTTGGACTGCGCGGCGCGAGGACCAGTTGTTACGGAATCGATCCCCAAGTAGGAATAGCGGTCGACGTGACCTTCGCCACCGATTGCCCCACGATCGAAAAGAAAGAGGAAGGCGACATCCAACTGGGTAAAGGGCCGGTCGTCTATCGCGGCCCGAACATGAACCCCACGGTGGTCAGCCGCCTGATCTCGGCCGCCGACGAGAACGAAATCCCTTACCAACTTGCCGCCGAGGGCCGAGCCACCGGCACCGACGCCAACGCCATGCAGATCAGCCGCGCCGGCGTAGCCACTGGGCTATTGAGTGTGCCCAATCGCTACATGCACAGCCCCGTCGAGATGGTTTCTCTGGAGGACCTCGACCAGTCGGCCGATCTCTTGGCCCGTTTCGCCGAGGCCCTAACCGCCGACGTCGACTTCACGCCCTAGCGGCAACTTCCCGGACGACCCGTTTCCTGCTAGACTCAGGGATAGGGCGGGCTTGCGGGCGTATTCACGCCCCGGAAGGCGCGCTAAACGCCCTAAACCGACGTTATAGGAGCAAGGCAAGAAGCGTCGCAGGGCCATTGTTGCGTTGAGATGGGGAGTGTGGCGAAGCGGGGCTGCGACTCGGGAAGGAGGGGCTCGGGATTAGTGGTTAGTGGTTAGTGGATAGGACTTTGGGAAGTGTGTTGAAGGTCCGGCAGCCGTGATGTTTTTTGTTCGACCTCGCTCCCTTCTTCTCGACAGCGAATTACGCCGCGCGTCTCCGTCGCCAGGCGCAGGCGAGAAAACCAACGGCGCCCGTTAGCAAGAGGATGATGGTGGAGGGTTCGGGGATAATGGCTTGCGTAGTGCCGACAATGATACCCTCGGCTCCATAAGCCGTAGCATCGCCCAACTGCACTAAGCCTTCCCATAGGTCTTCCCAAACAAACTCGTAGCTGATATGTACCCAGCCATACACATCTCGTACAGGGACCCCTTGCTCCCACCAACCTACTCCAGTGTTTACGCCAAGGTAGAAGTCTTCGGAGCCAACAAACACTGGCGGTCCAGGCCACATGTCGGTGTTGATCAGGATTGGGAAGAGTCCGTTATCTATGTTTTCTTTGCTCAACTGATCACCTTCATTAACGAGATACCAGTCCGACCCCTCATCGAGGTTCAAATCCATGATTTGCAGGTTTGATCCATCGTAGTCAAAGAATACGGATGTGGGATCGGTTCCTGCTGCGTCTTGATAGACCGTAGCCCAATACTCTGCTATCTGCCAATGGTCATCAAGGCGAAACTCGATATTCCCCACCACCACCTCAACATCTGCCTGGACTTGCCCCAGGCCACACAACAGAACCGTCACACACAAGATTAACCGTCTCATCGTTCTTTCCTCCAAATCAAAATGAATTCACAGACTCCCCATCTATGAAACACTTGGAAACCTGACTCAGCACGAGTCAAGACAATGCACCCAAACAGAAACGCCGGCCTTTGCGGGGCCGACGGATTTAGGTGCTAAGACGCTGCCTCCGGGCTCGCTGCCCTAGAAATGCTTACTATTGGCGTAGACCAGCTAGGATATCAGAAACCCCCGATTCTGTCAATAATGCGATGGCAAGTTTCTGGGGAGGAGTGTTAATGCCCACCCGGGGGCTCGCAGGGCGTCAGGGCTGGGTTGCGGGCGTGTTTACGCCCCGTAAGGCGCGCAAAACGCCCTAAACCGACGTTATAGGAGTAAGCCAGGAAGCGTCGCAGGGACATTGTTGCGTTGAGATGGGCAGTGTGGAGAGTGTGGCGAAGCGGGGCTGCGACTCGGGAAGGAGGGTTCGGGATTAGTGGATAGTGGATAGTGGTTCGTGGATAGTGGATAGGACTTTGGGAACAAGTTTGCCCGGAAATCCTGCCCCCTAACCCCTAACCCCTAGCCCCTCTTTCCATCTCGATTCATGGCCCTCTATAATGCGAGCCGGTAAACGCGAATAGGTCTTCGGCTGTAAACTTCAGGAGAACGGGTCATGCATTGCCCTAAGTGCGGTGTGGAAGTGATGGAACAGGCGGGCTTTTGCCACAAGTGTGGTGCGGAACTTGACGCGGCGGAGTCGGAATTCTCCGCCGAGGAAGTGAGCCCGCCTTCAACCAGTGCGGAAGAGCAACCTCCGGCCACGCCTATCGAGAAGATGCAACAGGCGGTCGCCTCGCGACGCGACGTCGAAGATGAGGCCGAAGAGGATCTCTGGCGTGGTGGGTATTCCTCCAAAGCCATGCTCGGGGCCTGGGTCCTAAGCAGCCTTGTCACGGTCGCGTTGGTGATCTTCGCATTCTGGGCCTGGCAACCATGGGTCGGGTGGCCCGTGGCGGTGGGCATTCCCGCGCTTTGGCTCTATCAACTCTCGACGCTCTGCTATCGCCGGTGGAACATCCGCTATCACTTGACCAACCAGCGTTTCATCCACCAGACGGGCATCCTCCGCCGGGTGACCGACCGGATCGAAGTGATCGACATGGACGACATCACGAGCGAGCAGAAGCTTCTGGAACGGGTGGTCGGCGTAGGCACGATCCGCATCTCGTCCAGCGACCGCTCGCATCCCGAGCTAATCATGCTCGGCATCGAAAACGTCAAAGAGGTAGCCACCCTAATCGACGAAACCCGCCGCGCCGAACGACGACGACGCGGACTGCACATCGAGAGTATTTGAGGTGGTAAGGCGGGTCGAGGGACGAAGACCCACGCGTCACCAAATGACGAAATCCGAATGACGAATGACGAAGTGAATCTTTTCCGTTCGTCATTCGTCATTCGTGCTTCGTCATTATCCTCAGCGTGGGTCTTCGTTCCTTGACCCACCCTACAAGGGCACACCACGCTTTCGGCCGGAGAACCGGTCCCTGCAAGACGGATGCGGCAGCCTGTATAGATGCTATAATTGAAAGATTGTCCCATCCGCTGTGTAGGTTCCTTTGATGTCCAACGTGACGATACAAGACGTTTTTCAGGCCGGTGTGGTTGGTGCCGGGGGGGCCGGGTTTCCGACCCATGTGAAGCTCTCCGGCCGGGCCGATACGCTGCTGATCAATGCGGCCGAGTGCGAGCCGTTGTTGCATAAAGATAAAGAGGTGCTGCGCGAATATGTCGACGCCGTGATCGAGGGCATGGCCGTGGCGATGCAGTTGGTCGGTGCCGGGCGTGGCGTGGTGGGGATCAAGGAGAAGTATCAAGATGTCGTCGAGCTGCTGCAATCGAAGCTGCCCGACCAGATGGACGTGGCCCCCTTGCGGGACGCCTATCCGGCCGGCGATGAGTTCGTGCTGGTCTATGATGTATTGAAACGCGTGATTCCGCCGGGCGCGATTCCCTTGGCCGTCGGGGCCGTGGTGATGAACGTCGAAACGGCCATGAACGTGGCCGTTGCCGCGGTGCAGCCGGTGACCGAGAAGTTTTTGTCGATCGCCGGGGCCGTGGCCGAGCCGGTTACGTTGCGGGTGCCGGTGGGTGTTACGCTACGAGAGTGTGTCGAAGCGGCCGGCGGTCCGACGGTGTCTGATCCCAATTACGTGGTCGGCGGCGTGATGATGGGCTACCTCGAAGAGAACCAGGACGCACTGGTCGACAAGACGACCGGCGGAGTGCTCGTGCTGGGCGACGATCACGTTGTCGTGCGGCGTCGAAGGCAGGACTGGCCGCAGATCGTTCGGATCGGCCGCAGTGCGTGCGACCAGTGCAGTTTCTGCACGGAGCTTTGCCCTCGCTGGCTGTTGGGACATCCGATCGAACCGCATCTTGCCATGCGGAGCCTTCAATTCAACCTGGTCGGCGAGTCGAACGTGATCGGGACGGCCTTCTGCTGCGAGTGCAACCTGTGCAGCCTCTACTCGTGTCCGGAAGACCTGGACCCGAAGAACGTCTGCACCCAGAACAAACAGAGGCTGATACAAGAGAAGAAACGTTGGGACAACCCGCCGTTTAGTCCACGTCGGCCCGAGTTGCACATGGAGAACCGCAAGGCTCCCATGCCGCGATTGATGCAGAAGCTGGGACTCACGCAGTTCCGCAACATCGGGCCGTTGAACAACAGCGTGCTGAGGGCCGCGAGAGTCGGCATCAAGCTGAAGCAGCACATCGGCACCCCGTGCGAACCGACGGTTGCCGTGGGCGATCAAGTGACCCAAGGCCAGCCGGTCGGCCAACCGCCGCAAGCCAACGGCAAACCGGCCTTGGGGGCCCCGGTCCACGCTTCGATCGACGGAACGGTTACGGCGATCGATGACGGTATTATATGGATCCAGAGACGATAGCATTCAAAGGAATCTTTCATGGCCACTCCCAAATCGATCGGCGCGATTGAACTTTCCAGCATCGGCCTCGGCTACCGAATCGAGGATGAAATGCTCAAGGCGGCCTCGGTCGAGTTGCTGATTGCGCGGACGATTTGCTCGGGCAAGTACCTGATCGTCGTGACCGGCTCGGTCAGCGACGTGGAAGCCGCCGTGCAGGCGGGACTGGCCTTGGCCGATGAGGCGATCATCGATCAGCTCGTGTTACCCAGCGTGCACGAGTCGGTCTTCCCGGCTCTGGGCCAATCGGTAGCCCTGGACGAAGAGACGGCCGGGGCGTTGGGTGTGGTCGAGACGTTCAGCGGGATCAGTGCCTTGGCCGCCGCCGACGCCGCCGCCAAGGCCGCCCGAGTGACCCTGTTTCGGATCCACATTGCCATGGCCTTAGGCGGCAAGGGGCTGTGCCTGATGACCGGCAGTGTGGCCGACGTGCGTGCGGGAGTCGACGCGGCCGTCGAGGAAGTCCGCAAGCGAGGCCTGCTGGTCTCGGAGATCGTAATCGCTCGTCCCAGTCGCGAACTGTTTGCCGACTATCTGTAGCAGCCGCAGGTTGTACTTCCGCCGGGCGCGGGAACGAAAGGAATGCGACTACCGACCGGATGAGGTCGGTTGAGTGGGGTTGGTGAGGATGGCTCGGCGGATCAGCAGGAAGTTACCGCCATGGTACTCGGTGATTTGGGCGGTGACTTCCCATTGACGTTGGCCGACGTCCTCGCCGAGGGTCCGGGCGACCCGTTCGAGGGTCAGGTTTTCAAGGGCCACGAACTGCCGTCTGTTGTCGTCGGTCACGAAGATCAGTCGATCGCCTTTTCGGCGAAAAAAACCCAACTGGTCGGTCAACTCGGTCCCCTCACGGACTCGATGGAACGGTTTGCGTGGGCCGGGTTTAGTGCTGCTAGTCGAATCGAAGTTGGCGGTCTCGTTACGAAGGGGATTCATCGGCGTGACGCCGGCCGCCTTGGACCAGGCCAGCACCACGCCCAGCAGCAAGGCAAGGGTGCAAACCGATACGACGAGAGTCGGCCGAAAAAGAGCGGTTGCCGCTTGATGGAAACCCCAGCGCGCGTGCCTGGTAGCCATGGTTGGCTCCTACGGTCATTCGGGCCGTTTCATACTCAAGGAGTGCAGAATCAACACGCTGCCGAACGACAGCAGGGCCCAGCCGACGAACTCGGGCGGGCGGACCGTCTTTCGAGCCAAAGGCGTTTGGGATGGGGTGACGACTGCGGTCGCCGCATTGACGGCCGCCAGGGGATGCCCCGTTCGCTCGGCCAGAATCTGCGTAAACTCCGGCGTAAGCACGTAAGAATCGACGAAGCGAACCTGGAGTCCGAAAAACAACACCACCAAACCGACCAGGAAATACTGATTCCGATTGACATCCATCGTCTTGTTTCTCCCGCGGTGGTCGACCGGGTGAGCACCGGCGCGTTGTTGCGCTATCGACTCCGGTGCAACCGGATATCGCCATCACGTATATCGGTGGTTTGCCGGGCGGTCCTTGACTTGACGGCGGGCCTTGACTTGACGGCGGCTTGTAGAGGTTATACGGTGGCGGCGCCGACGGCTGGGTGAGTTGTTGCGATTGCGACGGATTAGACGGGTTAGGGAATCACGACGCGCTGCGTGCAAAACCGAAAGAACCCGCTGCCGGATGTGCGCGAGGGCATTTCTTGGGCTATGTTTTGATGAGGGATTTCCTTAGAGAGGAGGCCCGGAAAAGCCTCCTGAGATGTCCCACTTCGTACGCCAAAGAATTGACTTGGCAGGAAAGAACCTGGCTGGGAAAAGAGGGCCATACCATGTCGAAGCGAGTTTTGATTGTTGACGACTCGATCCTGATGCGAAGAATGGTCGGCGAGACCCTGACCGACGTCGGCTGGGAGATCGTCGCGGAAGCCGGCAATGGACAAGAGGCGTTGGAGCAGTATCGGGCGGTTCGACCCGACGCCGTGACGCTGGACATCGTCATGCCGGAGCACGACGGGCTCTACGCCCTGGATCACATCCTCCAGTTCGACCCCGACGCCAAGCTGGTCGTAGTCAGCGCCCTGAACCAGACGAAGCTCATTTCCGAGGCCATTCGCCGCGGGGCGCAGGACTTCATCGCCAAACCGTTTCTGCCCGAACATCTTCAGGAAACCATGCAGAGTTGCCTGGAGGAAACAGTGGAAGCGTGAGGCCCCTCGAGGCTTCGCCAGCATCTCGAAAAACTACCGACGGCCACACACGAACACCCCAGGACGTGTGTGGTCGCTTCGTTTCTTGGATACTTCCACTGACGCGTCGGAAAGCGTAGAATAGGGCCAGAGGGGTTCAAAGGCCGAGTGGTCGGTCGGGTGTTTTTGCGAACGAAAGCCAGATTATGGGACATAGCGTCAAGGCGACCGGGGGATATCAGCGGTTGCAGCGGCAGTTGGATCGCACGGCCATGGGAGCCCCGCCCTCGCCCGTGCTGATGAAGATTCTTCAGTTGCTCTATCGGTCCGACGAAGCCGAATTGGCCGCCGGGCTACCCGGCTGCCCGACTCCCTTGAAACGTCTGGCCCGGCGATTGAAGACTGCTGAAGAGCCGTTGGGCGAAAAGCTCCAGGACATGGCCCAGCGGGGATTGGTGATCGACCTGCAGCACCAGGGTGAAAACTACTACGCCTTGGCCCCGGTGGCCATCGGGTTCTTCGAGTTCACCTACATGCGGGTTCGCCCGGATCTGCCTATGGCCGAACTCTCTCGGCTGTTCGACCAGTATATGGAGCAGGATGACCGCTTCGCGCGTTCGGCGTTTCGCGGCCGGACTCAAATCGGCCGATCGCTCGTTCGCGAGGAGTCGCTGCCGGTGGACGATCACACGGAGATTCTCGATTGGGAGCGGGCAAGTCGCATCGTCCGGTCGGCGTCGTCGATCGGCGTTTCGTTGTGTGCCTGCCGCCACAAGGCCAGTCACGTCGAAAGGGCCTGCGACCGACCGTTGGAAGTCTGCTTGTCGTTGAACAATCCCTCCGAGTCACTGATTCGTAATGGGTTTGCCAAGCCGCTAACGGTCGCTGAGGCCATGGACGTACTGGAGAAGTCGAAACAGGCGGGCTTGGCCCAGACGGCCGACAACGTACAACGGAAAGTAACCTACATCTGCAATTGCTGTGGGTGCTGTTGCCACATGTTTCGGGCCGCCACGGAGTTCGGTCTGAACCATCCGATCGTCACGTCGAATTGGATAATGCACGTCGATACCGACAAGTGCAAAGGCTGCGGCAAGTGCGTCGAGGCCTGCCCGATTCGTGCGACTCGGCTCGTCGAAAACGGGCTCGACGAGAAAGGGGGTCGCGAGAAACCGACCAAGCGTGCAAACTGCGACGAGACGCTCTGCGTGGGCTGCGGCGTTTGCTACGCCGCCTGTCGTCTTGGCGCCGTCACGATGAAGCCGCGGCCGAAAAGAACGTTTACTCCCGAAACGGTTTTCGATCGCATCGTGGCAATGGCCATCGAACGGGGGGAGCTGGCCGATCTGTTGTTCGACAACCCGCAACGCTTCAGTCACCGCGCTTTGGGCCGACTGATGGCCGTGCTCGAGAAATCCCCGCCGTACAAGGCCGCCATGGCCATCAAGCCGTTGCGATCCGCTTTCCTGAGCAAGATCGTTTCCGAAGCCAAGAAGCAAGTCGGCCCCATCCGCGACGCCCTGCAGTAGGGGAATGACGAATGACGAAAACATATTCCGTCATTGGTCATTCGGATTTCGCCATCTAGATTTCTTCGCAAGCAAAAGATTCCCGTCCTTTTCTCGTGCCGAAACGCAGCGCTTTGAGTGTGAACGGTCAGAATCAACCCCTGCGGTGCAGATGCCGGGCTCGGAAAACCAAGGCTGTCAACACCATGGCGAAGACGACGATCAGCAACAAGTTCAGCGCCCAGAGCGGAGGTATCAAGTCGTCCGCCGCAGTGTCATCCGAGACGACGAACTCGACCCAGTGTATCCACCGCAGATTGACGACCACAAGATTCAACACGCCGAGGCCGGCTGTCAGCGCGATGGAGACGTGATAGTAACGCATGGGTCTGCGCCACACGGCCCAGAGGCTGGAAAGCAGGAGGCCGCCGGCGACTGCGGCCACGGCCACGGCGCACAGCCAGTCGCCACTGATAACGGCCATCGAAAAGATCCACGCGACTGAACCGCAGGTTGCTCCGGCCAGCGCTGCGGTCATGTTGCGTGTGGTCAGATTGGCCCACTCCGATTGCGGTGTCCGATCGGTGCCGTCTTCTATGCGGATCTGGCGTTGCCGGCGGTTCACCCAGACGGCGATCCGGATGATCCCGACCACGTAGAGGAGACTGAGGATCGCAAGAATGACCACGGTGGACGTCATCGACACGATGTAGGGCAAGGCATAGGCGGCTGCGATGAAGATGTTTAACAGAGCGATATAGCCGAAAACGATCCAGCCGGTTCGAATCATCAGTCGGCGTTCCGCCGGCGATTTGGCCGCTCGCACACCCGCTCGCACTCCAACCCATGCTCCCAAGAGTCCCAGAACCGGTCCCCATAATGCGGCGATCGACCCGGCAAACAGGGCCGACTTGCCGACGATGGTCCCCTTGCCGCCGGCGGCAATCACACCGGCCGCGGCTGCTTGCGGAGTCAAGGCAGGAAGGGTGGCCATGACCGCAACGAGGAAGGTTTTTCCCGGCTTGCTCCGGGTGAGAGCTTGCTCGACGCAGGCAGTTACTCGCTCGGTCAGCAGCCGGCGACCGCGGCTGAGACGCTGTTTGACGGCATCTTCGCTCAGGCCGAGATCTTCGGCTACCCGACGCACGCTCTGCTCTTCCCGATAGAAGAGAATCAGCGGCTCCCGATAATTCGTGGGCAGTTGGCTGAGCGTCTCCCACATCAGGGCCCGATCTTCCTCGCCGATCATACGTTGGGCCGGATTGACCGAGTCCTTACAAGGCGCGTCGGCAGCCGATGAAATCGGTGTCGCCACACGCGCCATGGCCCGCCGCGCGTTGGCGGCCAGACGCCTGGCAATGCCGCACAGCCACGCCCGAAGTCTTTTCGGTTCGCGAAGCTGCCCCAACGTCCGCCAAGCGGTTAGGAACGTCTCTTGGGCCACATCCTCGCTAAGCGCCAAGTCGCCGGTGCCACTGTAGGCGATCGAGCAGACGAGCGTCTGGTAGCGACAAACGATTTCTTCGAAAGATCGACGATCGCCGGCCAAGGTGGAACGAACGAGATGGGTGTCTTCCGACCGCTGGTCAGTCATAGCTAAAGCTCCTTTCCTACGATACCAGTGGCAACGAACCGCAGGAAGGTGACAAACCGCCAGAAAGATTAGTTAACTACCCCCCCTCGAAGGGCGGGAAGTCGCAATCTGGGAGAGAAGGAAAAGGGGCGTGTGACCTGGTTGTGAAGATCCGTCAGGGCGAGCCCTGACCTACGGCTTTGAGAGGAGAAGTAGGGTGGCCTTCGCCCACCGATTCTTGCCGCTGGGGTGTTTTGGAGATTTGGTGGGCGAAGCCCACCCTACGGCACTGAATATCGAACAAGGAATGACGAATGGTGAAGTGTTTCGCCGTGCGTATTACCTTCCTCCTTCGGAATTCCTTGTTCGATATTCGATATTCAAAACAATCACGCGTGGGTCTTCGTTCCTCGACCCACCCTATCCCTGAAACGCCCTCGCCGGTCAAGGGGTGGTTTGTTTGTTTTATGTCGGTTATTCTTACTCTCGCCTCAGACGGAGGATAGGGCAACGCAGGGGTGCGACCCGAGCGTCGCCTGGGGTCCACGAGCTGATGGGCCTGCCTTGCGCTTGGCCTTCGGTGGTCATTTCCTGTAAACTGACCTTACTGAACTTCCGATGGATGTCCCATCCCAACGCGAATTCGTTCATCGCTGTCTCCCGGGGAAAACAGGTGATGGTTCACAAACCACCA
>SDBV01001280.1_pt1 | contig 38007 bp, 34 predicted proteins | sample 2277081 | NCBI WGS metagenome assembly SDBV01 (sample SAMN10402039, study PRJNA504765) | marine sediment metagenome | isolation source: marine sediment core GS10_PC15, 223 cmbsf | place: Arctic Ocean: Southern Knipovich Ridge | collected 2010 | reverse complement strand
CTTTATTGTCTTACCAACTGTATTCGTAGCAAGTCCTTTTTCCCCATTAGGTTTAACTGAATCATGGGTGAGATATTTCACGAACTTCTGATAAAAGGAATAGTTAATACTATCGAAATTGATCCTGGCTCTTGTATATTGCTGAAACCCTTTCAGATGCTTTTTAAGAGCATGGTAATCATTCAGGGTATGCTTTCCTACCGTCGATCTCTTTGCTTCAATGAACTCATCAAAATAATCGAAGAATTCTTTCTTGTCTGGTTCAGAACTATCTCTGCTATAACCGTAGAATTCAGCTAATACGTATTCAGGGGAAGGATCCTTGCCTTCATCCCTAGCATCATCAACTATTGCTTCAATTTTTCTCTTGACTTTCTTTATATAGGTACTAATTGAATCATATTTCGGATGGCTTCTTCTCAGCTTATCATTGCTGTAATCCCAATATTTCAGTTCGATCCGCCTTTCAGTATTGATCAGTATCCTTTTATCCCGGCTATAATTATATTGGACATAAATGGGTGTCTTGTTATCCCTTTTAGATAAATTGTTTTTCTTTACTAATAGTTTTACTGAAGACATCTTCAGAAGTTTATTTACACTAACTTGTTTCGGACCATAAAGATTTGTCTCGCAATTTGTCTCGCAAAGTAGGGTAATATATGTATTCTCCAAATATACAATAAATCCTGATAACATCCAAAAAACCAGTATTATATGACTTTAAGATAAAGTGAGGTAAAGATGGGTAAACCATGATTGCGGTCCCCTACGGACTGCGAGCAACGAGGGAGAGTCATTACGGCTCCCCTTTTTGTTTCCCCATATCGAGATAGAACCGAAGCTCGGCAAAGCCAATCGAATCCCGCCAACGCACTGCTCCCACCACAAGCTGGCAGCTCCCCTGAAGGCTGACCCCTCCTTAAAATGATCCACTGGATCATTTCTTCACAGTCGGTCCCCCTAAAAATGTCCACCGGACATATTCTTAACGGTCGGCCCTCCTACGGACTGCTTGAAAATAGGCTCTAAACCCTCTGAGTTTCAGAGAGTTTTTTGTTTTATATGATTCTGCAGGAACCGAACCCCACCCACTCTTCCTTTCCCTATGTAGTTTATGGACTTATTGCAAATGTATTATCTTTATATTCGAATCTCGGGAATATGCCAAATCTATATGTTATAGCAGGTTGCAATGGAGCAGGAAAAACAACTGCCTCATTTACAGTTCTTCCCGAAATGTTGGATTGTTATGAATTCATCAATGCCGATGAAATTGCCCGGGGCATCTCACCATTAAACCCCGAAAAAGCATCCATAGAGGCGGGAAGGTACATGCTGAGAAAAATCGATAACCTCATCACCAGTAAAAAAGACTTTGCCTTTGAAACCACATTAGCAACAAAAAGCTACACGAAAACCGTTCAAAAAGCAAAAGAGCGGGGATATCAAATTACACTGTTGTATTTTTGGCTCGCTTCAGTGGAACTGGCAATAGAACGTGTGCATACAAGAGTCCTTGAAGGAGGACATAACATCCCTGAGCCTGTAATCATCAGAAGGTATTATTCAGGATTAATAAATCTCTTCAATCTTTATCTTCCCATTTGCGATTACTGGATGATCTTTGATAATTCTATCTCTCCTTCTGAACTTATTGCGGAAGGATATCCGGGAGGTGAAATTGAGATAATAAACCCTTCTAAGTTTGAAACCTTGAAAAGCCAGAAATATGACAAAAAAAGATAATCCGGTTAGGGAAAAAATTATTAAAGGGATGGAACTCACCCATAAAAGACTCATCAAATTCAAGAAAGAAAGAAACCTGGATTTGGTTATCTATGATAAGGGGAAAGTAGTCAAGATTCCTGCTAAAGATTTACATACCTGATAAGAACCTCCAGGTAATAATTGCACACCAGTTTTGCACACCCTCCCGAATACGCATTATGCCTGCAAACCCCAATAAACAGGCAATACAAAGATGAATTCTAATTCCCCTATGGACTGCTGACTTATAGACATATTCACTTATTATCAAAGTGTTTACGCCTTTATTATTTCTTCTGCTGAAACTTTACTGAAACAAATCATCTTGTTGTTTCTGCTGTTTTATCAAAGCTCAAATAAAGCCTATGTAAGCCCTTCTTTCAAGTTAACCTCTGATGTTAAGCACTTTGAGATGGTCAAAATATAAGCTATTTATATTACATAAAGGTGCGAATTGATATGTTCAGGGAAGTTGGACATGAAGTGGTGGGGAAACTTTTCCTTGAGGTCCCTGAGACTTTTTAATGGTCCCTCTTCAGGAAAAAGTATGGACATTGTGTCAAGTATTTAATACCTTACATGCTGAAATTCATTCAAATTTCCACTATTCGGATAAATTGACTTTGATAAATATCTATGTCTTGGATTAAGGAGCGATTATGAAAAACATATTATTGAATAAAGTCATAATTATCGTGTCTGCCCTGTTCGCTATTATGCTTATAATTACGGTAGTAGCTGTTAAAGGTCAAGAAACACATAAGGCACCAGCTGCCCTGCAGAAATTTGATAATAGCGATGTTTGGATGAAAGCTTTTGAAGATCCTGAGCGTGATAAATGGCAAAAACCGGATGAAGTTGTGAAGAGTCTCAACCTTAAACCCGGAGACGTAGTAGCTGATATCGGGGCAGGTACCGGCTATTTTACAAGGTATTTTGCCAAAGCCGTTACTCCAGGGGGAATGGCACTCGGGCTGGAAGTTGATCCTTCAATGGTGCAGTATATGAAGGAAGACGCTAATAAGTTAGAATTAAATAATTATAAGGCACTTCTTATCAAATCCGATAATCCAGAACTGGAGCCCGGATCTGTGGACGTTGTGTTCCTGTGTAATGCCTATCACCATATTGAGAACAGGGTGGATTATTTTAAAAGGCTCTCAAAGAGTTTGAAGAAAAATGGCAGGGTAGTTATTGTTGATTTTTACAAAAAACCTTTGCCAGTTGGCCCTCAGTCCATTGGCCACAAATTATCTAAGGAAGTTGTTTTAGAAGAATTTCGGGAGGCTGGTTATACTATGAAGCATGACAAGGATTTTTTACCGTATCAGTATTATCTTGAGTTTGGGTTATGACAGATCGGGGCGTGTTGGGAATGGTGGTATGGGTTTTCCGGGTAAGCTTACAACGTATCATTCTCCTCAAGCCGTTTCCTGACTAATTCATACCCTGCCTGGAATTTTACCTCTATTTCCCTGACAATCTGTTGAAATTCCGGTTCATCTCCTGTACTATCGAATAGTGGATTGTTGTACTAGCCTAAATACTTGGACAATAAATGTAAAACAAGTAAAGAGTATATTCAAGTAATAAAAGGTTCGTTTCATGCCAATGGAATCGAAGAGTTGCGAGGTAATCTGCCCCAGGATCGAATCTTTTGAATTACGCTCGCGCATTGACTGCGTCGAGCTAAAGGTTCCTCGCAGCAAGCTGCCTTTAGATTTACAAATTAAAGATATTAACTTTTTATAATGCTAATAATGATGAAAAAGGGGGGTCTGGGGGGAGTTCATAACTTTGATGACGGTTAATAACTCAAACCGGAGGAAACCAGGGTGAACTAACTTGCTGCATGATGTAAGTATCATTCCCCTGCATGTGGCACGTTCTCCCAATTACCGGTACACTCCCGATGATCCCTTAAAGACCTGGTGGAAGTGGACAGGCAAAACCACCTCTGATGGAAAGCTTTACCTGACTGACATTAATAATCTGGTCCAGAAAGATCCTGACTACTACAAGGGGGCCACCGTTTTCAGCCAGGAAGATGCGATCGTGATGTGTACGGTCTGGAAGCAGGACGTGGAAGAATGGGACCCGGACAAACAAAGAGTACGTGTAGCAAACACCAACTTCGGAGGGGTTCGTTCACACTACTTTATTGAAAATACACCCTTCCTGCTGGACACAACAGGCGAGTTCTATTATGATGAGATCGCCAGACGGCTATTCGTAAGAATGACAGGAGAAAAAGATCCCAATGAGGCGATTATTGAGGTGGCCACCAAAACCAAGCTGATCAGCATTTCCAACAAGCCTGACATTGAGATCAGCGGGCTGTCCTTTGGCTTCACGACCTCCCACACGGTTCGTTACGGACAGGGTGATGTAGCATCTGCCATCAGGATCACAGGGATCTGCAGCAACATAGAGATCCACCACAACGATTTTTATTACGTCAATGGCGGGATCTCTGTAAATAATACGGGTTCTCCGGCTGTGAATACCCACAGCATCAGGGTCAGCGACAACAGGCTCGCGCATATCGGGGACATGGCCATTGTTTTCGCAACCGATCATACCTACATGGATGATATCCACATCCTCAGGAACCAGATATATAACAACGGTTACAGGCACCAGGGACGCTGGTACGGCTCCATACCTGCCATTTACGGGCAGATGAACTACGGGCAGGTGGCCGGAAATATCATAGATGTCTCCCGGGGGAACGGGATTGATATGTTCTGGGGCAAAGGAGGAAGCAACGACTCCTACATACCCTTCATCAGGGGATTCATTTACCAGAATAAGGTGTCCAACACGCTGATCGGAACCAATGACTATGGCGGGATCGAAAGCTGGCAGGGAGGTCCTGTTTACTGCTACAATAACCTGTCAAAGAACGCTTCCGGATATAAGCATTACAACAACTCATCCATCGGATATGCTTATTACTTTGACGGTTCTTTCAAACACAGTGTCTTTAACAATGTGGCCACCGGTGTTTCCCACAACCGGAATGCCGCAAGCATCATACAGGTGCTGGGTTATTACAATCTCTTTGTGCATAATACGGGTTATAACACGAACACATTCTTTAATGCCTGGAAGGGTACCCTCGCACTGAACGGTCACAATACTTACCTGGCCAACATGGGTGAGGAGATCCAATGGTTTTTCAGGCATGAGATCGACTCCGATTACATTCCCTTTGAATCCTACGGGAACAACGTATCAGCAGTCAGCCCTTTCAAGTCGAGCCTTACCAACAGGGACCAGGGCCACAAAAAGCAACAATGTGGATATGGCCCTCAACGATTTCATCATTGAAGCCTATGTCAAACCCGATACAGGGCATACTGGCGGGGTCATTGTGTCCAAGTATGGCGGATCGGCAGGATACCAGTTGGATATCAATGAGCTGGGACAGGCCCGGATTACATTGTTTGAGACCGGGTCGGTAAAAATCAGTGTTTCCAGTGCGGTTGTGGTCAATGAGGGAGGCTGGCACCACCTTCTGGCAGAGATCAGGCGAAGTTCGGGTATTCATTTGTTCGTGGACGGAGTACCAGCCAACGGGATTATGACCGGGGAGATGCCGGCAGCGGAGGTGTCGCTTGCCAACAGTGCGGATATGCTGGTCGGAAAAAACATGGATAATTCCTATTTCAGTGGCAGTCTGACGGACCCTTCCTTTACGATTTAGCCGGAAATGTACCCATTGGGAAGCGGGATGCAGGGGCCATTGAAGCCAGTGCTTCCTGTGAACTGGGCCTTTCGGAAGATTCACTGCATTTCAGTGAGGTTCAGGCAGAAAGAATGATATTGATCCAGGCTCCCGGCGGTTACAGCATCAGGGACATATGGGGGGAATTCTTCACCCTGATCCTGCTGGAGGATACCATTCTTGTTTCGGTCCGGGACAATCCGAAGATGGAGATCATGAACGGATCCTTTACAGTGGTGGGATGCGGACAGACCGGAATTGTCAGAGTAACACAGGACGGGGCTCCCTGCAATTTCATTTGCGATGTCAACGCCCTTCAGCTGACCAGCAGCGAACAAACCGTAGTAATTCCCGTGGCCACAAACGGGAATATAACCGTGTCCTATGACCAGGGTTTTGTGGATGCCGGTGTTGTGAGCTCGGGTGATTCTGTCTACATCCATGTTGATCAGAACCTGAGCGAACTGGAACGTGAAGCAGAAATCCGGATAGAATCCTGCCAGGGTATCCATCCCATTACAGTTACCCAGGAAGCCAAACCCGTCCATACCGGAGAATTCAACGCAGGTGAAATCAGCATTTACCCGAATCCGGTAACGGAACAGCACTTCAGGATCATAGTTCCTGGCGGGGCAAAGGGATTGGATTACACGATCAGCGACCTGTCAGGCAAAGCCCTGCAGAATGGACAATTGTTCAGCAGTGAAGAGGTCATCGGGCTCAAAGTAGAGCCAGGATCCTATTTCCTTAGCATCATGGGAGATGAACTAAGCTTCAAAAAGGTATTGATCGTCCTGTAATTTTATGGGTCAATGCATGCCCATGGATCTCAGGTAAATGACTATTCCTTGACATCCTCCATCACCTAAAGGAAATGGATTTCATTGGCTTCAAGAAGCCTTATTCCCCAAAAGCATAAAGGAATCCGGCTGTGCGTATATAGAGCTTATTGTCGACCACTGCAGGCGTAGCCATAATTATTTCATCCAGGTTGTTCTGTGCAAGTTCATTCAGTTTGTCCCCTGCTTCAAAAACAGTTACTATTCCATTACGGGAGGCAATATAGATCCTGCCGTTGGCGGCTATGGGCGATGAAAAATACGTACCTGATGCTCCCAACCTTTCCCGATACAATAACCTGCCACTTTCTGCATGAAGACAAGAAATGATGCCGCCATTTCTAATCATGTAAACATGATCATTAAATAAAAGAGGTGAAGATACATAGGGAACATCATCAGTATGACCCCATAAATAATAATCTAATCCAATATCCCCTTTCCCCCCTAGTTTGATCGCTTTCAGTCCCTGCTTATCATAACGGGATTTCCACTGTTCACTCACATTTTTCCATTCCGTACTGTCAATGAAAGTATCTTTATTCTCATCCCACCATCCCATGACATACATAATGGGTATATTATATCCTGGTATATCAGGCATTTCCGGATATAGGAGAAACTGAAAATCTTTTATCTCTTTTTTATCAAGTTTGAAATCTCCATTCTTATCATATGTAACTGCAAACTCCATAAATTCAGGAAATTGAGCACGCATTTCAGGATTCCCCATTGCACTATGGCTCACCGTAAACAGGATATCCTTTCCTAAGACCGGTGTGGAAGCTGCGTCTACTACATCAATAACAAACTTCCATATACGATCACCCGTTTTAATATTATAACCTGCTACATCATCACTTGCATAGATGATTACTTCGTCCTTATAAATAACTGGAGTAGAATAACTGTCTCTGATATTATCTTTCTGTTTCGTCAGAGAATGTTTCCAAACAATGCTTCCATCATGTTTATTGATGGCCAGAAGTCGTGGATCATTCTGATCCCCGATACAATTAAGTATCACCAGATCGCCTGTAACAACAGGTGAGGTTCCCATTCCATGACGTGATTCAGGGACAGGTATAGGCAGTTTCCATTGTAATTCCCCATTAAAATCATAGCAAAGAAGGCCATAGGAACCGAAGTAAAAATAAACCCTCTCCCCGTCTGTGGATGGGGTTGCCGATGCCGGACTACTGACGTAATGGATCTTTTCAAATTCCTCAACTTCAATATCCTCTTCCCACCGGATGGTTCCATCATTCCTGTCAATACAAAACAATTTCAACAGCTTTCCTTCCTTTTCAATACCTGTTATAAAAATACAATCCCCCCAGATACAGGGAGAAGAGTAACCTTCCGGAAGGCTGGTTTTCCATAGAATATTTTTATCCGGACCAAAGCTTACCGGAGGGTTCTGACCTTCAGCTGCAAGTCCGGAACAATTTATCCCGCGAAATTGCGGCCAGTTTTCGATCTGTGCATTTAGGGGATTTAAGATGACCAGGTTCCACAATCCAAGAAGGATTATAGATGTAAAAATGTTTCTTTTCATGACTGCCAGGGTTAGATTTAGAATTACACGTTACTCTAATCAAGACGTATAAGTCAAGTATTTTGTTGAAAATTAGCGGATTAACGTCAAGGCTTTCTTATTCTGATTTTTGAAAAGTCCCATAGGATTATTTGAAAAGTAACGCTGATTTTTTGCTGTCGATCACATCAACCAACAAAAACTATTTTTATTTACTTCCAATAAATTCGTTAGTTATGAAAAACCTTTCTGCGTTACTTTTATGTTTAATGACGATTTCCATGATCTCCTGTCAGAAAGAGGAGGATAAAATCGTTAAGAAAACTGGCAGCTTACACATCGACATTGGATTGTTTATCAGCGAGAATGAGGTGAACAGCCTGTTGAAATCAACACAGGCGGTTGAGGATTTTAAAGTCATTATTTATAATTCAGATGGTACGGAAGCAATGGCATTTGAAAGCGTTCTGGAAATGCCTGATATCATTGAGCTTGAAACAGGTGATTATTATGTTGAAGCGCATTCCGATAACAACCTTCCTGCTGCCTTTGATAATCCCTTCTATTTCGGGCAATCTGATCCATTTACCATTAGCAGCAACACGCAGCAGTCCGTGCAGGTAAATTGCCAGCTGGCCAACACCATAGTGACCGTGGTATATTCCGCTAACATCATAAGCAGTTTTTCTGATTATACAACAACTGTATCATCGGCACTCGGTTCACTGATATTCTCGCAAAATGAAACAAGGATGGGCTATTTTCAAACCCTTCCGCTTGACATCGTGGTTGAGCTTACCTATCTGAAACCCGATGGATCGGAAGCCAGTAAATCGTTATCCGGCAGCATTCCCGAACCCCTTGCAAACAGGCACTACGAGATACTGGTGGATGCTTCTATAGATGAAGGAATGGCCACCTTCCAGATACTATTGGACGAAACAGAGGTGCAGGTGGAGGTCATCGAAATTACTGATGATTCGAATAATCAGCAAACCGGTGCAGTAGCTTACGGGGAAATACTGATCACTGAGATCATGTATAACCCCTCGGCTCTTTCTGATACGGAAGGTGAATGGTTTGAGATCTATAACAATTCAGACCATGCAATTAACCTGCAAAACCTGGTGCTGGGCAGGGATGATGCCAACAGACATATCGTCACTGATCCCATTGAATTGTCGCCGGGAGCATATTTCGTATTTACACGCAATGAGCTGGCAACGGATGCCTCCAACGGTTATGTTTATGGCTCAGCCATTTTACTGCCCAACACCGGGGCTGTACTTTCAATATACAATGAAGGTACTGAAACCGATCCAGGTGCATTGATCTTTTCTGTCAATTACGGCGCGGATAATTTTCCGGACTACCCAGGTGCATCCATCAGTTTAAGCCCGACCCTGAACAATGCCACCGATGCCATTTTAGGAACTTCCTGGTGCATATCCACATCAGTGTATAATACAGGCGACCTTGGTACACCGGGATTGGTCAATGATTTGTGTCAGTAGTCGGATATAACACTCGTATCAATTTTCCCGAAGAACTGTAGATCTCAATTCTGGGTTTGACAAGTTGTATGTTGGTCAGGCTATGAGGCGTTTGTCAGCCTGATAAAGGAATAGGGTAAATGGAGATGGATTTCTGATCATTGGTTCCCGACGAAATACCGGTCACCGCAAATATCAAACAAGGCGAAGCTGCAGTTATCATTGGCGCACTTCATCATTCAAACACATCACCCGACTGGTTCTTTCATGGAAAAATTGATGATATTTACATCCATCACCGGGTCCTTGAGGATTGGGAAGTCAATAACCTGTTTCTGATAAAACAGAGGAATTGACAAACGGGTATATCCCACATCAGATAGAGACCGCCTGCAAATTCCTTTCATAACAAATTTTAAATGTAAAGAAAACCAGATTATCTTTACAAATGATCTTATCTTTGTATAGATAATTCAAAAATCTTTACAATAAGTTTTGAGCCATGAAATGGAGTTTGACAGAATTACCATTATCGGTCGATTTAGAAACGAAGAAGGTTTTAAAAAGTTTGCCTTCTGCTCATGCAGCATTGGCAGAACTCAAAGGAATCGCATCGACAATTCCGAATCAATATATACTCATCAATACCCTTGGATTACAAGAAGCTAAAGATAGTTCTGCAATTGAAAACATTATAACAACACATGACGATTTGTATAAATCCGGATTAAATCTGAATTCGTTTAAATCATTAAATGCAAAAGAGGTTCAGAACTATATTTCAGCACTCAAAAAAGGATTTGAATTGATTTCTCAAACAGGACTTTTAACCAATAAAACTATTTTACAAATCCAGGAAGTTGTAGTGGATAATCAAGCAGGATTCCGGAAACTGCCCGGAACCGCACTTAAACATTCAGCAACAGGGGAAACAATATACACTCCTCCTCAGGATTACGAAGAGATTATTCGACTAATGACCAATCTTGAACGGTATATCAATGATTCAGAAATGTGTGATTGTGATCCTTTGATTAAAATGGCTACAATACATTTTCAATTTGAGAGTATTCATCCGTTTTATGATGGAAATGGAAGGACCGGGAGAATCATAAATATTCTCTACATGATCTTGGAAAAGCTTCAATCACTACCAATTTTATACCTGAGTAGCTATATAATTAAGCATAAGACTGACTATTACCGATATCTGCAAAAAGTCAGAGATGATAATTTGTGGGAGGATTGGCTTTTGTTTATGATTAAGGGAATTGAGGAAATTTCAAGAGAGACAATTGATTTGATTATTGAAGTAAAAGAGTTAATGTTAAACTACAAACACCGGTTACGGGATAATTATAAGTTTTATAGCCAGGATTTACTAAACAATCTTTTTAAACATCCTTACACAAAAATTGAATTCCTTGTAAAGGATTTGGGAGTATCAAGGCTTACAGCAGCTAACTATTTGAATAAACTGGCGGATGATAAAATATTAAGAAAAGAGAAGTTAGGAACTGGCAATTATTATATTAATGAGCCATTATTTAAACTATTATCAAACAGATAAAAAACGCATAACCTTTCATACAGCAACCTCACCTGCCTTCGATGAAGAAAAAAATGTATCATGCCACTGGAACCCGGTTAATTCTTGCATTAATAGTATTCCTGTATCTCCCGGCAATTCAGGCCCAGGATCCTGGTTTTTTTCTGGACGGGTGGCAGGAAAAAAGTGCTGAAATACCAGGCTTCGAACTTACTGAAAAGCCCGGGGGCGATGCTTCAGTCAATATTTTTGTGGATATGAACCTGGAATTAAACAAGGTTCCCACATATATCTATGGCAACAATGCCGTTACCTGGGATGGCAGTCTTCCTGAGAATGAGACAGTCATTAAGGATATCAAAAATCTCAACCCGCATGTTCTGCGGTGGCCTGGCGGAAACCTTTCCAATGAATATTTCTGGAATCTCAATTCCGGGCTGAGTCCCGATGATATTCCCCCGGATCTGAATCCATGGTACGGACAAAACACTCCGGACTGGCAGATGTCGGTCGATGAATACTACGAATTGCTGGATAGTGCAAACAGTACCGGGATCATCTGCGTGAACTACAGTTATGCCCGCTACGGAACAGGTCCCGATCCTGTGGCCAAAGCGGCACATATGGCAGCAGAATGGGTCAGGTACGACAATGGACGTTCTAAATTCTGGGAGATCGGGAACGAGAATTTTGGCAACTGGCAGAAAGGATACCAGATTGATGTGGCAAACAACCAGGACGGTCAACCTGAGTTTATTTCAGGACAGCTGTACGGACAGCACTGCAGGGTATTTATCGACTCCATGCGCGCAGCTGCCACAGAAATCAGCGTGGATATTAAAATCGGAGTGGTGGCCTATGATGCCGAGAATTCCTGGGATGCCATCCAGACTGTATGGAATGAAGGGATGATGCCCGAGGTGGGTGATCTGGCAGATTTTCTGATCGTCCACTCCTATTTTACGCCTTACAATGAGAATTCAACCGTCAGCACCATACTGAATTCACATGATGTACCTGCAGATATTATGTCCACCATGGTTGGCGATATGGCTGACGCCGGAAAGCCAATGATCCCTGTTGCATTTACAGAATGGAATATTTTTGCCATAGGGTCCATGCAACAGGTCTCCTATATAAACGGGATGCATTCTGCACTGGTATTGGGAGAGTTTATTCAAAATTACTTTGGACTCACTGCGCGATGGGACCTGACCAATGGCTGGAACGATGGAGATGATCACGGGATGTTTTCACGGGGTGGGGAACCGGGAGTTGACCCGTATAATCCGAGACCCGTATTCTTCTACATGTACTACTTCCAGGAATACTTTGGAGACAGGATGGTCCATTCATCGGTAACAGGGAGCAATGATATTATCGCATATGCCTCTTCTTTCTCTTCTGGAGAAGCCGGCATGGTGATCATTAACAAAAGCTCATCTGGTGAAACTGCCGTGGTTGAAATAGATAATTTTGAACCGGGCATGAAGTATTATTACCATACACTCACAGGAGGTGATGATAACGGGGATTTCTCAAGGAAAGTTTTTCTGAATGGATACGGCACAACTGAGGAAGGTGGCGGACCCGACGACTATGAGGCCGTCAAGGCATTTGCCGCAGAAATTGAAGGAGGGATTAAAGTTGAGCTGCCTCCCCTTTCGGTGGTTTATCTGATGGTGGATAAGAAACCTCCCCTGTCCTATGTATCTTCAAAAATTGACTCCATTGCAACTGTCATCAGTGTGGAATTGTCAGGGGAGCTTATTTTGCTTGAAAAACCCACTGGTTTTGAAGTAATGGCAAATGGCTCAACACCTCTTACTATCTCGGGAATTGAGGCCGATTCAGTAAGAACACACCTGGTATACATACACCTGGATCAGGAGGTGCTTCCAAACGATGAAATTACACTTTCTTATTCCGGCAATGATATTATTTCACTGGATAGCATCGCACTTGCACCATTTTCGGATGTCATTGTGGACAACCTGCTGCCGGGTGCGATTCCCCAACTAACAGATGTTTTCACATCCAGCGATGGCAGTATGATCCATCTCATTTTCAATATGGGAATGCAGGTTTCCGGCTCTGCCATTGAATCTTTCGTATTAACGGCCAAAAACGAGCCGGACCAGATCATTGAATTATCTGGTATAGAAGTTGATGGGGAAGATTCCATGAAAATCGTGATCACCACAGCAGTACCTTTATTTGCCGAATACGAGCTGGTTCTTTCATACTCCGGAACCAGTGTAATGTCTATCCATAATGCCCTGTTGGAGCCATTCGATTCTCTCCCGGTAACAAACCATGCTCCAGGCTTGCCTCCTGAACTGGTATCTGCAGAAGTCGTGGATTTTGGCTTTTCCATCAATGTTTTGTTCAATAAGCCCATGAACGACCTTTCAGAATATGACTCACTGTTTACCATCAAAATCACAGGTGAAATCTATGCAATAGATGCCATTCAATCAACAGCAAGCAGCATGGTTATTTCACTGGCCAACTATATTCAATATGCAGATGATGTGACCCTCAGCTATGAAGGAACATCCGTTACATCTGTTGACAGGGGCGAATTGCTGCCTGTAGAAAACTTCCTGGTGCATAATGCGCTGCCCGATCCTGTGGTTTTTGAGATTCCAGGGATGGTAGACGGTGAATTATTTACGATCAATATTGGAATGGTTCCGGAACCATGCAGCGATGTTGGTGGGGGAAACAACCTGGGGTATATTGATCCCGGAGACTGGTTGGAGTACGAAGTTAATGTTTCAAAAACAGGTTTCTATAAAGGAACCTTAAGAATAGCTGCTGCCAGTAATACCGGCCTTTTGGTCATACAAACACCGGATGGTGATGTACTTAATCAGGACACAGTTACCACCCCTGTTACCGGAGGATGGCAGGAATGGACCTCCGTCCCTGCAGAAATCATCCTGCATGAGGGACGCCAGAGGCTGAGATTAATTGCTCTGACATCAAATTTCAATTTCAATTGGCTGAACCTGGAATTTCATAAAACATTAAAGGCTTCTTTTGTGAGTGCCATGACCAATGAAAGGGGCGATACCATTGAAATAGTTTTTGATAAAGAACTTGCGGTACCAAACGATGGTGAACAATCCGGATTCAGTGTTCAGGCAGATGGAACCTCGATCAGCGTTACCCGGCTTACACTGAATAATGAATCAAAGACTACACTGCAGTTAACCCTTGCAACTGAACTTTCAGCTGAAAACGAATACATCACCGTTTCTTATGAAGCCGGAAACCTGATGGCGGCCGATAACACACCTGTGGCATTCTTTACCGATATGCCTGTGACCAATCATGTGATTACAAGTGCAAAATCGATGCAGATCGCCAGGTTTGTATTTTATCCGAATCCGTTCACTGACCACCTCACTGTCGAAAGCAGTGAGCGCAATATAACCGCTGTTGAAGTTGTTGATATGACAGGGAAACAAATCCTGTACAACGATTTCACGTCACCTCAGCAGATTGTAAATTTTGATTTGAAGGCTCCCCCGGGAGTGTATATGCTAAAGATCAAATCATACAATCATACGTACAGTTCAAAATTGATTTCTTATTAACATCTTACGTGCAGTTATTGCCTGTACAATTAGTAAAATTCTGATTGCATTGTCAACCTGATCCATACAGAAGAGCTTGACATGGAAGTGAAGCTGCTTGGCCAACTGGTTCTAATAAAAGAAGTCAATGAATACGGAAATTACAGCAAAATAGATTAATTAAAAAAACTGAAGAAATAATCTATTCATAGGATATCCAGGTAATATATAATTTGTAGGCAAGGGAGAGCAGTATGGCACCCAGAAACAATCCGATAAAACCAAATGCAGCAAATCCTCCAATGGCACCCAGGAAAATGACCAGCATGGGTACATCGGAGCCTTTGCCCATAATGATAGGTTTCAGAACATTATCAAACGCCCCCATAACAAGGAAATAGACCGACCAGAGTACCGCCGGTAAGGGTTCCTTGAAAGCAAAAAGGTGGATAATCAGAAATACATTGAACAGTATCACAGGGACCTGTGCTATGGCCATAATAAGTATCACAATGATCCAGACAGCCGCCAGGGGTATTTCGGCCAGAACCAACCCCACTCCTATGAGTATGGACTGAATGACCGCAACACCAAGTACCCCGGCTGCCACATTCCGGATGGTAACCAGGGTAACATGCATGAACTCCTCCCCCCTCTCACCGGCGATCTTTTTAAAGAGCTTTCTTCCCGCATCCGATCCATTTTCAAAGAACATCAAAAAAATACCGGCAATAATGATGGAAACAGCAAACTGAAGAACGCCCAGCCCGGTATTGGCTAATGCCCCCAGAATACGTTCACCCCAAACCGTAATATGCGGCATGAATCCCTTCAGAGATTCGCCCATATTCTCCGACATATGAAGCCAGTTCTCGTACATCCAGGGGCCTATGATCGGCCAGTCGGCCACAGATTCCGATGGAGGTGGCATTTTGGGCGCTGGTATGGTCAAATTTCCTATCTGGAGGTCTCCCGATAAATATTTAACGCCTTCCACCAGCTGATTCACCAACCATACGCTGGGAAAAATAAGAAACGAAAGTGCAACAATCATGACCACAATGGAGGCAAGTTTACTTCTCTTCCCAACCCATTGATACAGTTTATGAAAAACAGGAAACAGGATGATTGAAATGACCAGACCCCACAACAGGATACTCAGAAAAGGCTTAAGGATCTTAAAACATAAAAACAAGATGAGAAATAAGGTGCCTACCTTCAGGATCAGGTCGATGGCAATGTTCATATGATTCTTACTGCTATTCTCCGGTGAATTCAATTTGCTGGCCATAATGAATCATATATTGTGTAAGGTATAAACCAAATATAGCGTATTTGTTTTCCCGGGTCCTGAATCTCTTATGAAAATCCGAAAACATTGTACATTTTAGGATTTCCTTTTCCCTCTACATCTTCTTTTTGCAATTATTCTTAAATTTACTTTAAAAGGAGACTCATGGAGAATGACAACGATAAAATAAAACTCATTGGAGCTGTTGCAGCAGGTGCCATTGGGGGTTTACTTCTGGATAGCTACATCTGGGGGAACAGAACAGTAGCCAGCTTATAAGAAATATTGCAATGAACAGACAAACATTTTTAATCCGGTCCGTCTCAACACTAACAACTCTTTTTGCCCTGCCGGCAATGAAACTATCGGCACTCGATCCAACGAGTAAGAAAAATATCAAACCCCTGGTGATCTCTACCTGGTCACATGGTTTCAAGGCAAATATTGCAGCGTGGGAAGTATTGATACAGGGTGGAAGAGCTCTGGATGCAGTGGAAACAGGAGTCATGGTAACCGAACTTGACCCGGAAATCACATCTGTGGGATATGGAAGTAATCCGGACAGGGACGGGATCATTACATTGGATGCCTGCATTATGGACGAACTTGGGAACTGCGGTTCAGTTGCATTTCTACAGCATATTATGACACCGGTTTCGGTGGCAAGACAGGTAATGGAAAAGACGCCTCATGTGATGCTGGCAGATGAGGGAGCCCTGCAATTTGCACTGGCCCATGGTTTTAAGAGAGAAGACCTGCATACTGCTGTTTCAAAACAAAACTGGGAGAGCTGGAAGAAAAACCATATTTATGATCCGGTTGATGTCAATAACCATGATACAATCAGCATGTTGGCCATTGATAAAAATGGCAATATTTCGGGTGCCTGTTCAACAGGTGGGCTGGCATTCAAACATCACGGCAGGGTGGGAGATTCACCAGTCATAGGGGCCGGATTGTTTGTTGACAATGAAATTGGCGGTGCAGGTGCAACAGGTGTTGGTGAAGTAGTGCTGAAAACCCTGGGCACTCATTTAATAGTTGAATTAATGAGAAACGGGGCTTCACCACAGGATGCATGTAAAGAAGCTGTGATGCGCGCCCTGAAAAAAGTACCTGGCGCCGAAAATCTGCCTGTATACTATATTGCTGTAAATAAGCAGGGTGAGTATGGGTCCTACGGCACAAACAAGGAATTTGAATACGCCGTTTATACAGAAAGCAAAGGAAATATTCTTCAGAAAGCCGATCAATGAAAGGTAAAATCATAGGTGTCGGATTTCAAAAAACCGGCACCTCCTCACTCGGAGAAGCTCTTCAAATATTAGGATACCGGGTAAAGGACACCAGTTCCCGTCCTTTAATTCCCATATTAAAAGGAGATTATAATAAGGTTCTTCGATTCATTAAGAACTATGATGCCATTGAAGACACTCCCTGGTTTATGATTTACAAAGAATTGGATAAAAAAATACCCGGATCAAAATTCATTTTAACCATCAGGAATGAAGAGTCCTGGTATAAGAGTGTGGCCAGGCATATCGGGCTGTTAAGAAACGCCAATCATGAATGGATTTATGGCCGGGGCAAAGGATTGCCCATAGAGGATAAAGAGAATACCATCAGGGTCTATACCGATCACAACAAAGAGGTAGTAGAATACTTCAGAGATCGCCCCGACGATCTGTTGGTAGTTGATTTCACCAAAGGCGACGGATGGGATGAACTGTGTGGATTCCTGGGAAGAGAAATCCCCGAAACACCCTTTCCCCATTTTAACAAATGGCATGACAAGAAATCAAAACAACCCTACTATGGCCACAATAAGAATTTCAGGTTTCTGCGTAAAATAATTCGCAATTCTCTGAAGATCAAGTATATTGACTGGCGAGGGTACTGGTAAATTTATTACACTTCCCCTTACAAACTACCCAGGATATCTTTCAGCTCTGCAGCCTTTTTTTCAATCTGTTCCATTTCCTTCTTAATCCCAACAATAAACTTGTTCTGGTCGGGAATGCCCCTCACGGCTTCAAAGTCCTGGTTCACAACCGCCTCATCGCCATCAATCCCGAAACCTATTTTGCTGTTGCTGTCATATTCCTTGGAAGCATCGTTTAAGATCATCTTATCCAGTCTTATGGATTCTGACTCCCATTTCAAAATCAATTCAATCAATCGACCAGAATCGATTTTTGTTACGTCAACATCATACAGATCAGCCAGCAGTCTGACTGTCCAATCCCAGGCATAACTATCGTAGGAAGCATGTATTCGTTCAAGACAGGATGATACTTTATCCAGATCTTCAATGGTTCCGGCCTTTACATCCCGGATGAGATCCTTAATTGCGTGGTCGGGGGCCACCATCCCGGCCAGATCAATCCAATTTTCAGAAACCCTGGTGTCGCTACCGGACAACGACTCCCTTATGGAGTCAATGGAATTGATCTCCTTCATTTGATCCAGCTTATTAATAACCTGGTTCCCCACAAATATAGCCATTGCCATTTCGTAATACTTCCTGGTCGATTTCAACATAAGCCTTTTGATCCGGATCCCTTTATACAATACAGATTCCTGCTTCTTAGGAGTCTTTTCATAAAGCTCCTGAAGGATTTGAAGGCTTCGAACCACTTTCTGGACAATATAAGGACTCAGGAAATCGAAGTTGATCAGGTCGAACTTCTGAGGATCTTTCCTCTTATCCCGCTGGGGCCACTTCTTACTGTCACGCCGTGTACCAACGGTAAAAAAATTCATGCCCGGAGTCAGAATGCTTCTTTCATGATCCACATTGATATAGGAAAATGGGAAATCACTGGTATCGAAACTGGCCGGGTTCTTTCCCATAACCACAGTGTATGCTCCAATGCGGCTTGGCCATAACATATATGCGAATGAACCAGTCTTTGAACCCCTTTCCATGATACCCTGATGAACCGGTCCAAGTTTGTACATGTGGTTGCTCTGGTTCGTACCGCTTCCTGCATTAAAAAATGAATATATCCCTGCAATTAACAGGGTGGATTTATGATGGGTTACCGTGTATGGTCCTGCAAACATACTTACTGCCTCTCCATGAAAGGCTTCATTGTTGGCAAAAAACACACTGTTTTCGCCAGAGAATTGTTTTCCCATCTCCACACTTTGTCCCACAAAACATTTATCGATCAGAGCTCCTCCATCAACACTGGATCCTGAAAGAACAATGAAGTTCTTAGCGATCACATTCTCCCCGATAAATACGCGTGCATGACCGTTGCTTGCAATCGTACCATTCTTTAGCAGGGAAGCGCCCCTTATGGAAGCATGATCCCCAATATTTACATCATATATGGATCCTGAATTCTGAATATGTGCTCCTGTCCCAATGGACCCGGTTTCAGAGGTTTTCTTTTGGGCATAATCCTTAATCATCCCATTGATAACTTCAATGAGATCGGGATCGTGGCGGTAGCAAACCAGTATGTATGCCAGCTGGGCAGAAAGTCTGTCAAAAATCAAAAGTTCACGGCCTCCACCTTCATTCAGCACCTCAACCTCAACACCATTCCCAAATGACGAAGGGCCGTTCACCGAAATAGTATCCACATTCTCGATTACAACCTTATCCCTGATCTTATAATGCTGGATCAGATGGACGTTATCGATCAGGACATCATCACCCAACTCACAGTCAGCAATTTTGCAATTGAACAGGCCCGAAACCCGCTTGCTTCCATCGCCGGTCACAATTTCGCCACCCAGCTTCCCTAATGTTACCTCACCCAGGAACCTGACATTGTGAACAGGGTTGGTCGAGAATTCATCAGACACAATGATCTTTGACCAGTCTGAAGAAAAACAGCCCTGCTTTTGAAGGGCTGCAATTTCTGAACTATTTAAAGACCTGGAACTCATCTCTTATCGTTTTGGTATGTTTGAATGTGCGATTTCCTCAATTTCCTTAAAATACTTGACGCTCTCAACCTGCAGCTCCATGGTTGCGGATTCGTCACACGCAATCACAGCATGCTCATGCAGCTGTAACATGGAAACGGTCCACATATGACTTACACCACCCTCAATTACTTCTCTCACAGCACGGGCTTTGTTAAAACCGGTGATGATGATCACCACCTCCCTGGCATCCATTACGGTACCCACACCAACAGTCAGGGCCTGTGTGGGAACTTTAGACATGTCATCGTCAAAAAATCTGGAGTTGGCCAGAATGGTGTCATAGCTAAGGGTCTTTACCCTTGTTCTGGATACAAGGGATGATCCGGGCTCATTGAAAGCAATGTGTCCGTCCGGACCGATACCCCCCAGGAACAACTCAATGCCTCCCAATTGTTTGATCTTAGCCTCATAGTCCTTGCAAACCTTATCCAGATCAGCACCATTTCCATTTAAAATGTTGATATTTTCCCTGGGAATATCGATGTGATTAAACAGATTGGTGTACATGAATGCATGATAGCTTTCAGGATGGTCTTCAGGTATACCGACATATTCATCCATGTTGAATGTTACCACATTTTTAAAGGACATCTCACCCGCTTTGTGTCTTCTTATCCACTCCTCGTACACCGGCATGGGTGAGGAGCCGGTGGGCAGACCCATCACAAATGGCCTGTCAGGCGTTGGATCGAAAGCTTTGATTTTATCAATAATATAATCCGCCGTCCATTTTCCGGCATCATCTCTGGAGTCTTTAATAACAATTCTCATGATATAACAGTTGTTAGGTAATTAATTTATAAGTGCGTTAGAATTCTTTAAAATCATTCTGGCATCTCCAATGATGCTTCCTTTCCCCTGGTCCATGACAAACAGGGGGTTAATATCCAATTCATCAATTTGTGGAAAATCCCTGGCCAGCTGTCCCAGTCTTAACAGAGCATCAACGATAGAATCAATATCTCTGGGAGTCTGTCCCCTTGCTCCTTTGAGAATCTTGTAGGCCCTGGTCTGCTCGATCATATTCCGGGCCTCCTCATGACTCAGGGGTGCCACTCCAAAACTGACATCCTTGAATATCTCAACGAAGATACCTCCCAGTCCAAACATCAATACGGGACCAAACGAAGGGTCCCTTTTAATGCCCAGGATAACTTCTTCACACCCGGTAATCATCCTGATTACATACACTCCTTTTATAGTGGCACCGGGCATGGTGGCCGATACATTTTTATGGATCCGTTGATATGCATCCCTTGCTTCCTGCGCAGTTTCGATGTTAAGCTCAATGCCCTTCACCTCGGATTTGTGAATCACCTGCTCAGAAACCACCTTCATTACAACAGGGTATCCGATGCTATCGGCAACATTAACAGCTTCGTCTTCAGAGGTTGCCAGATTACCCTGGGGGACCGGCAATCCATATGCTTTCAGAATATCTATGGTTTCAACTTCAGGTATGAAAGTCCTGCCATTGGATGAAACTTCACTCATCAGGCTCTTAGCCACCTCGAAATGAATATTTTCTACTACAGTTACCTGGTGAACCTTAGATTTCAGGTTTTTATTGAAATGGTGCACCGCATAAAATGACGAACACATTGATTCCGGAAGGGAGTAATGGGGTATCCTGTTCTTCTGCAATATATCGATCCCCGAGGCCACATCCTTTTCACCCATAAATGATGCATAGATCGGCTTTGTCTGTCCTTCTGCAATTTTAGTAATCTCCTCAGCAATCGTATCAATATCAGTCATGGATTGCGGGGTAAGGATCACAAAAACCCCATCAACGTCTTCATCCTCAAAAGCAGCCTTAATCGCAGCCACATAGCGATCGGCCCTTGCATCCCCGATCACATCCACCGGGTTGTTGATATTCGCAGTAGAAGGAAGTGCTCTCTTAAGTATTTTTGTTGTCTCTTCAGAAAACTTTGCCAGCTGAAGCCCTTGAAAAATGGCCGCATCTGTGGTAAGTACTCCCGGACCGCCGGCATTGGTGATGATGGCAACTTTTTCTGACCGGGGAACTGGCTGGTAAGCAAATGCAATGGCCTTGTTAAACATCTCCTCTATGTTATCGCAGCGAATGATCCCTGCCTGCTTAAAAGCAGCATCACAGATCTCATCCTTACCTGTCAGTGATCCGGTGTGAGATGCAGCTGCCGAAGCACCTGCTTCTGTCCGGCCCGACTTAATGATCAGAATTGGCTTACCGCTTTTTTCAATTACCTCCTGCGCTGCTTTCAATAAACCTTCACCGTCAGAAACTTCTTCCAGGTACATCAGAATGACCTTCGTTTCTTCGTCATCCATCAGGTAGTAAAGGAGATCGATCTCACTGATGTCAGCTTTATTGCCAAAGCTGATAAACTTGGAGAATCCGATATGCTTGGCTATGGCATAATCCAAAACAGCTGTACAAAGGGCGCCACTCTGTGAAAGAAAACCGATACTGCCTTTATCCGGCATCTCCCTTGCAAAAGAGGCATTGAGATTTGTTTCAGGCGCAGTATTGATAACACCAAGACAATTGGGCCCGATCAATGACATATCATATTTCCGGGCAATCTCTATGAGTTGTTTTTCCCGTATCAAACCCTTTTCTCCAATTTCCTTAAATCCGGCTGAAATAATGATAACTGATTTAATACCCTTTTGTCCACACTGTTCAAGGGCCAGATGGCATACCGGACTGGGGAACACCAGGATCGCCAGGTCAATGTCATCCGGAACATCAATCACATACTTATAGGCTTTGATCCCCTTGATGCTCGTTTCTCTTGGACTTACCGGATAAACAATACCATTGAAATCAGATTTAAGGATGTTGTCAAGGATGTCATGCGGAACTGTTCCTTTTACTCTGTTTGTTCCGATGATGGCTACTGATTTGGGATGAAAAATCGTTTCCAGATTTTTCTGTCTAAGCTTTTGTAATTCATCCATAATGAAAGAAAGTCGGGTTATGTTATGATTGGCTGCCTACAGATACTCAGTTATGAAATTTACCGCATCCTCAATGGTCTGTATCTCAAGGGCTCTGTCCTGGTCCATCTCAATATCAAATTCCTCCTCAAATCCTGCCACGAGTTCAACACTCTGCATAGAATCTGCCCCAAGATCGAATACGAAATTGGCACCATCGGTTATCTCAGAAAGTTCAGTTTTCAGAACATTGCCTACGACTTCTTTGACACGCGTTTGAATTTCACTTTTTTCCATTATTGGGTTTCTTATAAGGTGGGACAACGAGTTTAAGAACATTGCAATAAGCCGATGAAGATATAAAATCTTTCACTCTGATCAAACCACATTTGGATTATGTCCTTATTATCTTAAATCCTTAATTTAGATTGATTAACTTCTGTATGCAATGCTATTCTCTGCGGCACAAAGTCGCTATACTTATTATGTGATTTTAATGAGCAAGGATCTTATGGAATTGCCTGGTAAGAATTTATTACCACATTAAAATAGTGCAATTAAGATTCTATGTTTCACCAAACATATAACTCTCCAATGTTATGGCACTTCAAATCATTCCATTCCAGTCAAGCCTGAACACCTGTTACATCATCAGGGACAAAGGTGCAGTACTTATTGATGGAGCCTGGCCCAATGAGGCAAAATTATACATACACCCGGACACACCTATGGATCCATCAGCGTACTGCTGGATACTGGCGATGCCTTTGTGGGTTGTCTTGCACAAAATAAATTTCCTTTCCGAATGAAGCCAGGATTGCCTATCTATGCAAAAGACATTGATTTGTTAAAAAAGAGCTGGGCAACCGGCCCGAATTGCTCGGGATTGGATTGGCCGAAAGAGATACCATATATCAATTACCAGCCGGCAGCAGGGAATTCTACCTTTTGAAGGAAGGTCATGAATATGATTTGAGCAACCGTAGGGTGATCATTAAATAGTGACTCCCGGAACCGAATAACAGACCTCAACATGAGAAAAACAATGAAGATCATCGGCGGGGTACTGCTGTTGATCATTGCAGGACTGGCCACTGCCTGGTTTGGATTTCTAAAACCCGAACCGCCGCCGATCTCTCCTGAAGACAGGGCGCAGATCACTTTGATGCCACTCCCTTCTGAAATGAAGCTGAAAAAAAGTGTGTTTGTGCTGAGTGAAGATCTCACCCATACCTTCTCCGGATTAACCACCCCCCGGATGGAACGTGCCGTGGAAAGATTCTATGGAAGACTCTCTTCGCAAACAGGACTGGAGTCATTGCTGCAGCTGGTTCGTGAACAGGAAGATCAATGGATCGTTCCGGGACTTACCCTGAAGGATAATCCCCGGTTTGGATGGCGCGGACTCATGATCGATGTGTGCAGGCACTGGATCCCCAAAGAGGTGATCCTCCGGAACCTGGATGCCATGGCCGCAGTGAAGATGAATCTCCTTCACTTGCACCTGACAGAGTACCAGGGATTCAGGGTAGAATCGAAAGTGTTCCCCGGGCTTCATGAAATGGGATCCGGGGGAGATTACTATACACAGGAAGATATCAGGCAGGTGGTCGAATATGCCGCTGACCGGGGTATCCGTGTAGTTCCCGAATTTGACCTGCCGGGACACACCACCTCATGGTTCGCGGGATATCCTGAACTGGCCAGTGCTCCCGGTCCATATTCGCCGGACACGGTCTTCATGGTCCTTGATCCCACCAGGGAAGGGGTTTATGAATTCCTGGACCGGTTCTTTGGTGAGATGGCCGGTCTGTTTCCAGATGATTACATCCATATTGGCGGGGATGAGGTCAATCCCCTGTACTGGAATGAGAATCCGGCCATCCGGGAGTTCATGAAGGAGAATGGTCTGGAGGACCCACACGCACTGCAGGCCTATTTTAACATACGGCTGCAGAAAATTCTTAAAAAACAGCCTGCTTCCTACCACTACAATGTGGATCCCACAGTCATTGCAGGGGCAGTGACCATTGAGGTTGATTCAACCAACTGGAAAGGATGGGATTGTACCATGAATGTTTCTGATATGATTATTGATGGCTCCCTGTTTCTCTTTGGTGAAGGGGCCGGTTTGCGTGGCATTATGGAATTTATGGGTGGATCTGCTGGTTTTACTGATGTAGTTGTGGATGGGGATCACGTACTTTTCGCCATTGAATCCAATTTTGGCCAGGTGAAATATGACCTTAAAATATCAGGAGATTCCATTGCCGGGAGTGCGAAACTTGCATTCATAACAATACAACTCAATGGAAAGCGATCCGGAGGAACAGATATGGAAGGTGGAGAACCGCTTCCGGAATTTACCAGGATTGATCCCCTTACCCCGGAACAGGAAGCCAACATCCTTGGTGGAGAAGCCTGTATGTGGTCTGAGATGGTGGATAGTGTAACCCTGGAATCCAGGGTGTGGCCCAGGGCCGCTGCTGTGGCAGAAAAACTATGGAGTCCGAAGGTGCTGACCGGTGACAGCCAGGATATGTACCGCAGGATTATGGTGATGGATGATCTCCTGGAAAGCCTGGGTGTAAGGCACAGGGATTACAGGGAAGGCATGCTTGCTGAAATGGTTGGTGAAACGGTCGGTGAAATGAGCGGTAAGATGTCCGTAGATCCATACCTTCCTCCGCTACGGTTGCTGGTGGAATTGTTGCAGGAAGACAAATTCTTCAACCGGATGACCATTTACGATCCTGAACTGTATACCACCACTCCATTGAACCGCATTGTGGATGCCGCCCTGCCCGAGAGCTATGTCGCATACCGGTTTTCACAGGATGTGGACCTGTTAAAAAGCTGGTGGAAAACGCAGCGGAGAATTAGATATCTTTGAGACAAAGAGAGACAAGTGTTCTGTCAAGGGTACCAATGTATGGTTAACAGAACACCAGAAGATTGCTGCGAATATGACCCAAACCAGATTAGAATTACTGAACGACCTGTTTGAAAGGTGGTGTGGAGAGAAAGCAATATCCATCAACAGGTTGCCCGTTTCCGGTTCGAGCAGGGAGTACTACCGGATCACAGGGACAAAAACCAGGGTGATTGGTGCAATCAATGCCGACAGGGAAGAGAATGAGGCATTTATTGAATTCAGCAGGCATTTTCGATCGAAGGGACTGGCTGTTCCGGAGATTTTCCTGGTTGATCTGGATAACAATGCCTACCTGCAGGAGGACCTTGGAGATACCACGCTGTTCGATTACCTCGTAGAGGTGAGAGACAACGGAAGTTTCCCTGACAGGCTGAAGGAAGTCTATAAGGAAGTGCTGACAGAGCTCCAGAAATTCCAGATTACCGGTTCCCGGGACCTGAATTACTCGGTATGCTATCCCCGTTCCAGTTTCGATCGCCAGAGCATGCAATGGGACCTGAGTTATTTCAAATATTTTTTCCTTAAGCTGGCCGATATTCCCTTCAATGAGCAATCGCTCGAAGATGATTACAACACCCTGATCAAATACCTGCTCAGTCAGGACACGGATTACTTCCTCTACCGCGATTTTCAATCCAGGAACATCATGATCAGGGATTGCAAACCCTGTTTCATTGACTACCAGGGGGGGAGAAAAGGTGCCCTGCAGTACGATGTGGCTTCACTGTTATACGATTCAAAAGCGGATATCCCGCCAAGGGTGAGGGAAGAGCTCCTGGATCACTACATTGAGAACCTGGATAAATACCCATCTATCGATAAAACAGGATTCAGGGAATCCTATTACGGGTATGTGCTGATAAGGATCATGCAGGCCATGGGAACCTATGGATTCAGGGGGTTTTATGAAAAGAAGACCCATTTTCTGCAAAGCATCCCTTACGCTTTGAACGACCTGAAATGGATCCTGGGCAATGTGGATTTTCCCATAAAGATCCCAACACTGTTACAGGTATTTGAAAACCTGTTGACCGCTCCTAAACTAAAACGTTTCAAGGACAAAGAGGGAAGAAAGTCCACACTTACCGTATCCATCAACAGCTTCAGTTACAAACACGGCATCCCTGAAGATCCCAGCGGTCACGGTGGTGGTTACGTGTTTGATTGCAGGGCGTTGAGCAATCCTGGCCGGATCGACCAGTACAAAAGTCTGACCGGAAAGGAGAAGCCTGTCATCGATTTTCTCAGCCAACAGCACGATGTGGATGAGTTTTTCAGCAGTGCCACTTCGCTGATCGACATGTCGGTGGACAAATATGAGGAACGGAATTTCTCCCACCTGATGGTCAGCTTCGGATGCACCGGAGGACAACACCGTTCGGTCTATTGTGCAGAGCGGCTTGCAGCACACCTTCGTGAAAGTCAGGCTGTCCGGATTACCTTGTGGCACAGGGAACTGGATTAAACAGTCCGTTCTGAAACCGGTCGTCTAATATTGATAATCCAACAATTTATCTGTCAGGTTTCATGGTTTTTTACGACTACCAAGAGAATACCTCTTATAATTTAATCTTATGGGAAGAACCATAATTGTAATTCTTTGCGTCGCAATGTCCTCTTTCTCGTTTGGACAGAATGCCACAGTACTACAGGTAACATCGGAAAAATTCAAAAAATTAATATGGGAAACCGACGGGGTCCTGCTTGATGTAAGAACTACCTCTGAATTTAAAAATGGACATATTCCAGATGCAGGACAACTGAACTTCTATGCATTTGATTTTCGAAAGAAACTGATGCTTCTTCCCACAGACCAACCCATCTATTTATACTGCAACACAGGTTACAGAAGCGAAAAAGCTACCAGATTTTTGATTCAGAATGGTTATTCAGAGGTATATAATCTTCAGTCCGGTATTATGGAATGGGAACTTAAAAATCTGCCTGTCGTGGTGGAACCAGATGCACGTCCGGATACCGACAACAAAATGGACCCTGATCAATACTTCGCAGCCATTTCATCTGATTCATTGGTTTTCATTGACTTTTATGCTCCCTGGTGTGGTCCGTGCAGAAAGATGATGCCCATGATTGACAGTTTAAAAGTAGATTATCACCATGAAATAAAGGTGTTGAAGGTCAATGTGGACGCAAGTAAAAAACTTGTAAAAGAGTTGAAACTGGCAGGGGTCCCATACCTGGTCCTGTTTCAAAAAGGACAAATCCTCTTCTCTCACAATGGGGCCATTCCCCGCAATGAATTAACAGCTGTATTCGAACAATACACAAATGACCGTAAAACGTCGTTGGTTATCTCCCAAATGGAGCAATAATCTCTGCATTCATGTAAGGATTTAGTTCTTAATCGACTATATGTTTAAAGATCCGGAAAAAAATCTAAACAAAAAGAAGAAATGAAAAAGACAATATCCCTAATGTTCAGTCTGATGTTGCTATTAACTATCTCTGCATACGGTCAGACAAACGGCAAATTAATCGGTTCAAAGTCGCACGTTAAGTTTTACTCTCACACAGCAGTTGAGGATATTGAGGCTAACAATTATACCTCTGTCAGTACAATCAATGCGGAAACTGGTGATTTAGTTTTTTCCGTTCCCATGCAGGGTTTTGAGTTTGAAAAATCCCTGATGCAGAAGCACTTTAACAGTGATAAGTTTTTGGATACAAAGTCACATCCAAAAAGCAAATTGGTAGGTAAAATTACCAACCTTGGCGATATCGACTTTTCCAGTGATGGTGAATACCCTGCCAATGTAGAAGGCGAGTTAACAATTAAAGGAAAAACAAATGCCATCAAGGAAAAAGGAACCATTACCATAAAGGGTAACAGCATCGTTGTACGGAGCAAATTCAATGTTAACCTGGCTGACTATGGCATAACCTTCGGAAAAGGGAAACCTTCCACAAACATTGCAAAAGATGTTGAAATAACGGTACAAAGCGAATACGTGACGGAATAAGGGAGCATTATGATGAGAATATCAAAGACAATGACTTTCCTGGTACTGCTGTCCATTTTCTCATTCGGCTTTACAAACCTGGATAGCCAGGGCAATCTGGACAGATCCATGCCCATTCGTATTTATTGGAAAAGAATCTCAAAAGAGAGTCAATTTGAGTCTTTAACGAGGATCCAGAACAAAATGGGATATGGAATCAAGTTTCAGAATATTTCTGAAAACAAAGCTGATTTTCAATTTGTATCATCCCTGGACAGGATATTTGAACTGAGAAAATGCAGTGATAATCATTACAGGGTCTTTACCACCTGTGACAGTCAACACGTTGAGGTGAAGAGCCTGTTTATTCATTTTAAGGATGATTCATCCTGGTTCCCCGCTATCACCAAAATTGATCTGTATGGCATTGATGCCGCAAGCGGAGGGGTTATTACTGAATCCATTGTTCCATGATTAAATCTCATTTTTTGTCAGGTTTTAGTCTGTTAGACGACTGATTGATAATACCGTAGATTTTATATGAAAAAAACTTTACTCAACCACAAATGAAAACAACTGCCAAAGAAAATTTATTGCAATTGAAAAGCCTGCTGAAAACCATCAGTGAGCCGGATTACACGAAAACAACCGAAGCTCTTTCTGGTGGCACCATTGGTCAGCACATCAGGCACATCCTGGAGTTTTACCTTCTGTTGGTTTCCGGAAGCTTTACGGGAACCATTTGTTACGATAAACGTAAAAGGGATCTGCGGATTGAAAACAATCCCTCCTTTGCCATTGATACCATTGACAGGTTAATACCTGCAATTGATACAATAATAGAAGAGGAGCCTGTCATTCTGGAAGCCGACTATACAATTGCTGGAAAGTCCGGCAATGCCATTAAAACTACTGTAGGCAGAGAACTTGCATATTGTATTGAACACAGTATTCATCACCAGGCGATCATCAAAGCAGGATTAATTACAGTGGGATTATCAGATTTGACCGATGAGTATTTTGGAGTTGCTTACTCGACCATCCGATACCGTGATAATTCATGTGCACAGTAAGTTACATACCAGCTGGTCAGAATAATTTCATTTTGACTTCAAATCGGGATGAAAAAGTTTTCAGACCTGCCAATGCACCGGCAATCTTTGACACCGGAGTTGGCCGGATTTGCTATCCCAAAGACTCAAAAGCCGGCGGATCATGGATCGCCATGAACAACAAAGGACGCATATGCTGTCTTTTGAACGGAGCCATTGAGCCTCACCAAAAACAGGACTTCCATACATCGAGCCGGGGGAAAATACCCATTGAACTTGCCTCTTCAAGTTTGGAAGCAGAGGAATATTTTCTCAGCAAGGATCTATCCTGCGTGGAGCCATTTACCCTTCTGACCATTGACCGGAAAGAGAATAATGATACAGTTTTCAGCGAATTTATCTGGGATGGCGATGAAAAGCATTTCAGGGAGCTGGACCATACACATCCATACATCTGGTCATCTGTGACTTTATATAGTAAGGACGACCGTGAATTGAGAAAAGAATGGTTCAGCCGGTTCATCACAAAAAACAGGGAAACCATCTCTGCCAAAAATGCACTTGCATTTCATTCAGGCACACATTCCACCGATCCGGCCATAAACGTTGTAATGGAACGGGAAGGCGGATTAAGAACCGTAAGTATTACACAGGTTGTGCCCGATGGAGAACACCTGAATATGAACTATTCTGATCTGATTGAGAATACATTTTCTGAAGTAAAACTGTGAGCACCAAAAAACAATATACCGGATTTGCAATTGCAATTGCCTGGCCTCAAACCTATTGCAAACAGCCCGGTTCGTGGTATGATCCGCTTACCGGTTGGCTGGGTATAAACCGAAACAACTATTACAGGGCCGGTCATGCTGCCCTGGTATTAATCGATAACTACCGGAAAAAATGTCACTATTTTGATTTTGGAAGGTACCATGCCCCTTATCAGCATGGCAGGGTCAGGAGCGCAGAGACAGACCATGATCTTAAGATGATCACCACTCCCATCGTTTCGGCAGACAACAGAAATATTTTGAATTTCCGGGATATATTATCCGAATTGCAGGAAAATAAGGCATGTCATGGCGAAGGGGAACTTCACGCATCATACAGTCCGGTAGATTTTCAGGCTGCATTTAACAAGGCACACAAAATGCAGGAGGCAAGCCCCATACCCTATGGACCTTTCCGCTACAGAGGCAGCAACTGTTCACGTTTTGTCAATACGGCAATCCTGGCTGGGAAACCCCATTGGAAACTCAGGTTTCGTTTAAGGGTCTTTGTTCCGTTAACCCCCACACCGATGAACAATGTTAATTCACTTGATCACAGCATAGTTGTTCCCATACTCAGGGATGGCATCCCTTCCGTCCCCACAAAAAAACTTGATAAGAAAATGCTTGAATCAACCCTTCGGCCACCGGCAGGAAATTTCAGGATACCGGTAAATGCACAATGGCTGAGTGGAGAGGGTGTTGGTTCGTGGTTTGTTCTGGAACCCCAGAATCCGCATCTGAGGGTAACCCGTTATTCACCCGATGGCACCATAGAGTGTACGGGCCTGTATGAAAATCAAAATGATCATGTGATGGTATCGGATCACTCCTTTCAAATCACCTATCCAAGCAATTGTAAGGTAGTTTCATTGAGAAATAACAATACAGAACTCCAGTTCGAGAGGGTTTTTCAGTTTTGAGAGGGAATTTCATTTTTACATAGGGTGCCTCAAATACCTGCAGGCCGGACCTGGATTGAGAATGTGCCGCTTTCGACCAAAAACACAGCATATCCATCCTCCATTCTCTGGAAATCAAATTCGTGGACTTTATCGTGCCTCGTACCATTCTCGAAAACACGCCCGGGATCGGAAGTTGGAACATACACCGTTGCTTTGCAACTCACCGGCACCGTAATATCCATGTCAAAAGAGCCCCTGGCATTCTTCCATGTGATCCCTCCTTTTCCGTAAGGAGTCTGATTGGAGTATGAAACATAATCAAGCTGATCAATAACCTGTGGCCGGAAGATGATGTGCCTGTATCCCGGTTGGTCCGGATCAGCCTGCATCCCTGCCAGGTTGCGGTAGAGCCACACCAATCCGCCACCGAACATGGGGTGGTTGTGTGAGCCTCCTTCATCCCAATTTTCACGGGTGGTGGTGGAACCCAGTTCAACCCAGTGTCCAAAGCCCGGTTCTGTTCTTTTGTTCAATGCTTCAAAGGCCAGGTTGTGCAATCCGTTTTCAGAAAGTACTTCAAAAAAGAACCTGGTTCCAACAATGCCCGTGTCAAGGTGACCCTTGTTGCTGATAATGCTGGCTTTCAACGCCGCTACCACACGTTCGTACTGGTTATCAGGCACACCCATCCTGAGGGCCAGGATATTTCCTCCCCCGTCACCATAGGTTCCCTTTTCTTCATCAAAGAACCTTTTTTGAAAAGCCTGCCGGGTGGACCCGGCCAGTGCTTCATACACTTCAGCCTCCTGGCCCATATTCAATATGCCGGCGGTTTTGGCAGTAATCGTTGCACAATGCCAGAGATAAAAAGTGTGTACCATCTCATCCGGCACGGTTTCGCCCGGTGCCAGCCACTCTCCCAGGTTAAACCATTTCAAAACAGTGCCATCTTTGGCGGTTCGTTTTGAAAACATGATCCCCTGGTCATCCACCCAGGTTTTCATATACCGGACGTATCCTTTCATCCCCTCGTAGTTATCTTCCAGCATATCCCTTGAACCGTAATGCACATAATACTGCCAGGGAATGACACAGATGGCTGCGCCCCAAGCGGGTCCTCCTCCACACCCGGGTTGCCATGGAGCTCCGTTGGGAACATAACCCGTTTCAACAATCTGTGCACCCAGCATGTCCTGCACCCACTTCTGGTAAAAGTTCTTAGCATCGAAATTATGCAGGACTGTGATACATGCGATCTGTCCATCGCCTGTATACCCCGACCGTTCCCGGTGGGGACAATCACTGGCGATGCCACCATGCATGTTATCGGTCTGACTCCTTCTCCATATCTTATTAATATCATTGAACAGCTGGTTGGATGTCTCGAAAATGGCCGATGGTTCAATGAAAGTGTTCACCGCCTCGGCTGTAAGATATTCAGGCTTCAGCTCCCCGGGCCAGTTTGTGATCTCCACACCACTGAATACAAACCAGTTAAACCGGGGAGCATAGGATGCTGGTCCGTTTCCACTGAAAATGTATGAGTTGTCGCCCGAGTACTGGTTGCCATTGAATTTTATTTCTATCCTGTGGCCTTCCGGCCCCTCCACCTGGTTCAACCTGATCCAGCCGGATACCTCCACTCCAAAGTCAACAAAAAAGTGTCCGTCCCCAAGTTTTTCAATGGAGACTGGTGCAATTCTTTCAGTGACTTTATCCGGATATGCTGTATGTGCAACCATCTTCCCCTCGGGAGCTTTCCTGATGGCTACAGCCTCCCACGCAGAATCATCAAACGACGGGGTACACCATCCCGGTTGTTCCTTCCTGGCATCATAATGCTCACCATAATAGACCATGTTCATGAGAACCGGACTCCTGGAAGCCTTCCATGAGTCATCACTTACAATCACCTCTTCCGAACCATCGGCATAGGTAATATGTAGCTGGCAAAGAAACCTGGGTGAACCATATGCCTCTGCCCAGAACCTGGCCGGATTGTAAAATCCGTTCCCCAGCATACCGCCAATTGTATTCTCTCCAGACGTTAAGCGGTCCTTAATATCATAGGCCAGGTACATCACCCTGTATTCCCTGAATGCGTCCGGAAGATAAATAAGGGCCTCTGTCAATTGCGGACGCTTCCCGTAGTTGGTCTGGTTGGGCACAAGTACATCATCGCCCACCTTTTCCCCATTCACATAGAGTTCGAAATAGCCCAGTCCGGTTACAAAAGCAACAGCACTGGTTACCTCTTTCTGAACCTGGAAATTCTTCCTTAACAACGGTGCCGGGGGACCAAATTTCAGCGGCCGTGTATCAGGTTCATCCTCCGGTCTCAGCAATGCCTCCTCCCCCTGCCATGGCGCACCGATCCAGGCTGCTATCCACTCATCCGGCTGCAACAGGCCCATCCTCCACCTTCCCGGCTCACTCCATTCCGAAACGTTCCCATCCTTATCCCATACCCGAACCTGCCACCAGCACTCCTGCCTGGAAATCAATGGTATCCCTTCATACCTCACCCGGATTGACTGATCCGAGATCACCTTTTCACTCTCCCAAAGATCAGGCTGATCCAGCTTATCTTTTGAACTGGCTACCCTCACCTGCCAGGCAGTCTGCACCTGGCCCCGTTCCCCCTCAACCGGTTGATTTATCCAGGACAGCCTGGGATTGGGTACATCCACCACAGCCGGATCCTCAAGGTATTCGCATGTAAGTTGAACCGGCGAAAGTTTTTCCTCAGGAGAACAAGCCAGAACAAAAACAGCCATCAGCAAAAAAAGTAATCTATTCATAATTCGGTTCATTCAGTAAGTATATGGACGTTTCATTAAGTATGTTTATGGACGTTTCATCACCGCTCTGTTTTGTTGTGTATTGCATAAAGGCTGGCTCTAACTCCACTGCCTGTCCCACGACCGTTGTTCATTCCATTGCCCGGTGGGTGCAAATAGTTCCTCTCCCTTATGAAGGTGCTCTTTCACCGCCTCTTCGTTCAGCTCCAGTCCCACACCCGGTAGTTCCGGAACTTTCACATATCCATCTTTCACCAGGGGTTTTTCAATCCCGGTAACCAGGTCTTCCCACCAGGTTTTATCCACAGAATGGTGTTCCAGAGCGATGAAATTCTCAGTGGCCGCAGCGGTATGCACACATCCCATAAACGAAACCGGAGACGAAGCGTGGTGCAATGCCATGGCGATTCCATGCTCTTCGGCAAAATCTCCAATGCGCTTGGTTTCAAGGTATCCCCCGGCCGTTACCGGATCGGGATGAACAATATCCACGGCCCGCTTCTCGATCAGATCCCTGAATCCCTCTTTCAGGTAGATATCTTCACCTGTAAGGGTAGGCACATTGATGGCCCTGGAAATCTCCTTCCACTGATCGGTATACTGCCACGGGATCAGGTCCTCAAGCCAGGCAATGTTGTAAGGTTCAAAAGCTTTCCCCAGACGAATCATACTGTTCACCCCCATATGGCCCACATGATCGATCCCCACTGGGATTTCCCATCCGATCTCTTGCCTCATGGCAGCCACATATTTCACCAATTCATCAATCCCTTTTTCGGTAATCTGGACCCTGGTAAACGGGTGCATGGTCAATCCATAGGTTCCTTTCTTCTTCGCCCATCCACGCATATCCCCCCAATGTTCCATATTTGTCAGTGTGCCCGGAATCTCTTTGATCAGCCCGATACCGATATCCATTTTCATGATGGTAAATCCCTGCTCCAGCCTTTCATTCATCTTTTTTGCAAACTCAGCGGGTTCCCTCACTGTCGGGGTATCCACATAGATCCTCACCTTATCCCTGTATTTTCCACCAAGGAGCTGGTAAAGGGGAACGCCATAGACTTTGCCTGTAAGATCCCAGAGCGCCATTTCAACACCCGAAACGCCACCTCCCTGCCTGCCATGACCTCCAAATTGCTTGATGATCTTGAAGATCCGCTCCACATTGCATGGATTTTCGCCAAGAATGCGGCTTTTCAGCATCAAAGCATACCTTTTATCAGCCCCGTCCCTGACATCACCCAATCCATGCACCCCCTGATTGGTGTATATCTTGACAATGGGTACATTTCCCACCTGGGCGATTCTCATATCGGTAATCATCAAATCAGACGGACCGGAATACCGGCTCACACCCTGGGTAAGGTATTCGATCTGCTCCTCCAGGGGAGATTTCATCAGGATTCCAAGGCCCAGTCCTCCAAGTCCGGCCCTTTTAAGAAATGATCGCCTGTCACCGTTGCCGGAGTGCCCCGGCCGGAAATTTTCTTTTTTGATCTTTGCTTTTTTGTACTGGTACTTTTTTGATCTCATCATATGCAGGATTTAATATTCTTTAGATTTGAGGATGCAAATTATTAAAATACTTTATATCTTTCCTTTTTTTATGCTATGAACAGCAGCAAACGCTATAAAATTCTTCTTGGACTGGCTGCAATAGCAGCGGTTCTTTTCCTGGTTTCGTATTTTACCGGGATGAACAGCTGGCTTGGTCCACTACTCATTTCTTTCTTCATTTTTCTGGCTTTTGGTGTTCGGGGCAATGCAATCTCAAAAGGATTCTCTTATACCATCATGATCCTGGCTGCCGTCAGCATCTCCATGTTCTACCCGGGTCTTTTCCTCAAGTGGGGAGATTTTGAACTGAAGGTTACCATCGTTCCCCTGCTGCAGATCATCATGTTCGGGATGGGATCGCAGATGAGTTTCAGGGATTTTGCCGGAGTTGTGAAAATGCCAAAGGGAGTGCTGCTCGGACTGGCCTGCCAGTTCACCATTATGCCCATCATAGGTTTCACCATTGCCACCACATTTGGGTTTCCGCCTGAAATTGCTGCAGGGATCATCCTTGTGGGGGCTTCACCAAGCGGCCTGGCCTCCAATGTCATGGCCTTTATTGCGAAAGCAAACCTGGCCCTGTCGGTAACACTAACCGCAGTTGCAACCATGCTTGCACCGCTGATCACCCCCTCGCTGATGAAACTGCTGGCCGGCCAGTTTGTGCCCATCGATTTCTGGGGCATGATGCTCGGAATCATCAACATCGTGATCCTTCCCATCATAGGCGGACTAATTTTTAATGCAGTGGCCTATGGAAAAGACAACCGGAAAAGCATCATCAGTCAGGCCATGGTGTACCTGTTGATCATTGCCGGAAAGAATTTTATACTCTTCCAGACAGCGGGTATGGGTTCCATTGAGGTTTTAGCACAACTGGGAAAGGACCTTGTCTGGTTCCTTGTGCTACCCATCCTGGCAGCCATGGCTTTTATGAAACTGGCAAAGGGCAATAAAGGTTTGCTCGATAAAGCCCTGGCCTTTGTTTCCATGGCCGGGATCGGGGTGATCATTACGGTGATCACCGCTGCAGGCAGGGACAGCCTGCTGGAGATCGGTTTCCTGCTGATCATTGCCTGCCTGTTGCACAATACTGCCGGTTATTTCCTCGGGTACGGGATCTGTAAACTGGCCAGGATGGACGAGAAGTCCTGCCGGACCATTGCGCTGGAAGTGGGGATGCAAAACGCAGGGCTGGCCTCGGGTATTGCACTGCAAATGGGAAGGGTGGCCACGATTGGCCTGGCTCCTGCTGTATTCGGTCCGATGATGAACATCACAGGGTCCTCCATCGCCACCTGGTGGCGTCGAGATTCTGAAAGTAAAAAAGGTCAAAATTAAATGTTGAATAAATTACCCTGACAATCTAACTTATTCTAACGTTTACATACAATATCTAACAGTGACTAACATTTTCTAACGGATACTAACATTTCTAACAATCACTAACATTTCCTAACCATTTAACCCCCCATACCATGAAAAAACTACTGTTTCTCACTGCGATCATTATCCTGGGATTCAATCCCGATACCTCTTCCCAGTTTTACAACACCAGTGAAGAACTTATTTATTATACGCAGGAATGGGAGGGCGAGCGGTTTGAGGACGGACGGCCCAAAGTGCCGGAGGAGATCCTGGAACGATTGAAAAATGTATCCATCGAAGAGGCCTGGGGAGTATTGCGTTCAAAAGGATACCACAATCAGTTTGAAGGCAGCTGGGTGATCATCCACGAGGATCAACCTGTTGTGGGACGGGCCCTGACTGCATTGTACATGCCTGAAAGACCTGAAGTGATGGACCGGCTTACTAAAAAGGGGCAGGATCTGGGACGTGTGGGTGCCATGAACTCATGGCCCATTGATGCATTGCAAATGGGAGATGTTTATGTGGCCGATGGCTTTGGTAAGGTGGTGGATGGCACCCTGATCGGGGACAACCTGGGCAATGCCATCTATGCCAATTCAGGAAACGGGGTGGTTTTCGACGGAGGCTCCCGGGACCTGGCAGGGCTTTCGGTCATTGAGGGATTCAATGCATTTGTGAGGGGATTCGACCCATCCTATCTGATGGAAAGCATGCTCATGGGGATCAATGTTCCCATCCGGATAGGCAGGGCCACTGTATTTCCGGGTGATGTGGTACTTGCCAAGAAAACGGGGGTGTTGTTTATTCCCGCCCACCTGGCGGAAGAGGTGGTGGTCAGAGCCGAGTTCATCATGCTCAGGGATATGTTCGGTCATGAAATGCTGAGGGAAGGGATCTATACACCCGGTGAGATCGACGGGCGCTGGAGCAACGAGATCAAAGCTGCATTCCTTGAGTGGGTGGATAAAAATCCCGAAGGACTACCCA
>SDBV01001279.1_pt1 | contig 38012 bp, 37 predicted proteins | sample 2277081 | NCBI WGS metagenome assembly SDBV01 (sample SAMN10402039, study PRJNA504765) | marine sediment metagenome | isolation source: marine sediment core GS10_PC15, 223 cmbsf | place: Arctic Ocean: Southern Knipovich Ridge | collected 2010 | reverse complement strand
TACTGCTAAGACTGGTGAAATTGTATCATCTAAGATTTTGACTGAAGAAAAAGATTTAATTGCTATTTCTCAAAAAGGTCAGGTTATTAGAACAAAAATTGCTCAGATTTCAAAATTATCTAGGGCTACCCAAGGAGTGAGAGTAATGAGATTGAGAGAAGGAGATAAGGTAGCTTCCGTGATTTGCATATGAGAGAGTTTTTAAATCCGAATAAAGTCTTAAAACAACTTAAATTAAAGCCAGACATGGTGGGTGCTGATTTTGGCTCTGGTTCAGGCGGATGGGCAATGCCTTTGGCTCAAGAATTAGAAGATGGCAAAGTGGTTGCTATTGATATTTTAGAAGAGCCCCTTTCTGCTTTAAAAGCTAAGCTAAAAAGAAGAAATATTGATAATGTTGAAACTATTAAGTCAAATGTTGAGGCTTTGCATGGTTCTAAGTTATTGTCTGGTTCCTGTGATTTAGTTTTAATGACTAATCTTTTATTCCAGATTGAGGACAAGGAATTAGTTTTAAAAGAAGCTAAAAGAGTTTTAAAAGAAAAAGGCAGAATTTTAATTGTTGATTGGAAAAGCGGTAAATCTTTTGGGCCAAAGCATAATAGGGTAGCTTCTGGTGAGGTTAAAAGATTAGCTGAAAATCTTTCTTTGAAAATAGAAAAAGAATTTGAAGCCAGCCCTTATCATTGGGCATTAATTTTGATAAAATAATATATATGAAGAAAACATTTCAAATTTTAATTTTAATCTTTTTAAGTTTTGTTTTGGCAACAATAGTTTTGGCTAACGATGTAGTTGAAATTAAAAATCCATTAGGAGACGATGTAAAGAGTTTTGAAGATATTATTAATAAAATTATTGATTTTATTTTTAATATCGCATTGGTATTAGCGCCCCTAATGATTGTTTGGGCTGGAGGACTATATATTACTTCTGGTGGTAATCCAGATCAGATTACAAAAGCTAGAAATATAATTATTTATACTTTAACTGGTTTTGCTGTTATTTTGCTTTCAAAAGGATTTGTTGTCATAATAAAACAATTATTAGGAGTATAAAAACCGAAAAGGTCGAATTGAAAAATTGAAAAATTGAAAATTCAATAATTAAAATGAACAAAACTTTAATTTCTTTAATTTTATTAAGCCTTTTAGTTATGGTTCCAGCTGGTAGTTTGCTTGCGCAAGCAGAAGAATTAGAGGAAATAGTGAGCACTCCCGGCGACATCCTTGTTATCATAGAGACAGTTGCGGACTGGCTTTTTAGTGCTTTAATAATTTTAGCCAGTCTTTTTATTGTTTGGGGTGGGTTTGAGTATGTTACGGCCGGAGGAGACGATACTAAGATAATATCAGCTCGGTCTAAAATTAAAAATGCTTTGATTGGTGTTATTATTGCTGTAGCTGCCAAAGGATTAGTAGCAGTAGTAAGAAGTATATTAGGAGGATAGGATTTCAAAATAGCCTTTTAGAAGTAAGATTTGAATAAGAGTTTTAAGCTCTCGCTATTTTCTTAGCGAGAGTTTGATTTTTAATCTCAAAAAGACTAAGATTTATATAATTTGCGGACGTGGTGAAATTGGTAGACACGCAAGATTTAGGATCTTGTGCCCTTAAAGCTTGTGGGTTCGACTCCCACCGTCCGCACACCTAAAAACCGGCTAGAAGCCGGTTTTATTTTAGAAATTAGGTTAATTTTATTCGCCAATTTTCTTTACTAAAATTTTTCTTTTCTTTTGTCTAAAGATTTTTGGTATTCTAATAATTAAAATTCCCCCTTTCATTGATATTTTGGCACGATTTGGATTAACTTCTACGGGCAGAATTACTTTTCTTGAAAATCTTCCCCAATAACACTCTTTGGCAAAATAGTCTCCCTGTTCTTCAATTGGTTTTTTTCTATTTCCCCTGATTGTTATTACGTCGCTTTCCAATACAATATTCAGCTCTTCAGGTTTTATTCCTGCAATGGCTGACTGGATAACTAATTCATTCTTGGTTTGATAAACATCAATTAATAATTGTCCTTCCGGTATAAGCCAATCTTCTTTTTGCTCTGGAGCATCATCCTTTATCTGTTTTATTTTAAGGATTTCTTTTTTTCTTATTCTTGGTCTGATCTGACGAGCAACTATTTTCTTTTTTGGTTTTTTCCTTATAACTTTTTTTCTTGTTTTTTTAATAACCTTTTTTTCTTCTTTGTTTTGATTTTCATTTTCAATTTTTTTTACTTCCATTTCTTGTTCCTTTTCTAACTCCTCTACCGGAAGTTCAATTTCCATCCCTTTTTTTAATTTTTCAAAAAATGATTTTGCCATATATTTTTAAAAATAATTTTTTTTCAAATCCTCTAATTCTAAAGAAACAACAAAAGATAAACCAACAATAATTGCAATAGGAATTAAAAACCCCATCACCCCTCCTTTTATTATAAAGAAATTAAACAAAGCATGTAAACAAATAGCTATTCCTAAACCCAAGCCCACAAATCTGAATTTTTCTTTTCTGTGTCTTGAAAAGGAAACAGCCAACCAAAAACCCACTATTGCTGAACAAAGAGCATGTAAGAAAACTGCGCCAACAAAACGCAAAGCTAAAACCAAAAGAGTTTGATGAACAAGGAAAGATGGAATCATTTCCAGCATGACAAAAATATTTTCAGCAGCTGCAAAACCCAGCCCAGCAACTATCATATAGAGCATGGCATCTACTGGTTCATCAAATTCATCGCTTTTTAAAACTTCTCCTCTCACAACTAAATATTTAAGCGTTTCCTCAACCAAAGCTGCTCCTAAAAGATTATTAAGAAAGATTGTTATAGAATAAGAAAGAGATAGTTTTTGTAGTTCTAGAAATATTCCTTTTTCTATAAAAATGGCTGGAAGGGTACTTAACATGCCCCAAAAAAAGATTTTCAGAATCATTAATCTTGGTTCTGGATGAGGATCTTTTTTAAGGTAATACAAAAGCCAAATAATACTTGGCAAAATACCTAAAAATATGTAAATGGGATAAATCATTTTATTTAGGCCAAGTTTCAACCATTAAACATTTCTGTTTATTTTTAATTGGTAATGTTTGATAGATTTCTTCTGTTATAAAGGGAATAAAGGGATGTAAAAGTTTTAAAGAGGTTACCAATACATATAATAAGACTCTTATAGCTTGCTCTTTTTCTTTTTTATTTTTTGCATTTTGCACTTTGAGTTTTGCGCTTTCAATATATTTATCACAAAAGTCATGCCAGAAAAAATCATAAAGAATATGAGTTACTTTTCCAAACTCAAAATTATTCAAATTTTTATTCACTACTTTTATTGTTTTGTCCAAAGCTTTTAAGATCTTCTTGTCTGATGAGGCAAGACTTTTAGTTTTTAGTTTTAAGCTGTAGTTTTGCGGTTTGCGGCTTGCTGTTTGCACTTGTATTAATACAAAACGGGTAGCATTCCATATCTTATTACAAAACTTTTTTCCCATTACAATATTGTCTTTGACAAATCTCATATCTTGACCACCAGTTACTCCCCAAATGATTCCAAATCTAGTTGCATCAGCTCCATATTCATCAATAAGGTCTATGGGGTCAATTACATTTCCTGTTGATTTTGACATTTTAGTTCCATCCTCAGCCAAAACAGTGGGGTGAATATATATTGTTGTAAAGGGCGGCTTTTTCATAAACTCCATTCCAGAAAATATCATTCTTAAAACCCAAAGATTAATAATATCTCTGGCTGTTGATAATACGCTTGTTGGGTAAAACTTTTCAAGGTCATTGCTTTTTTGAGGCCAACCAAGAGTAGCAAAGGGCCAAAGAGCAGACGAAAACCAGGTGTCTAAAACATCATTTTGGTCCTTAAGGGGAATTTTATGTCCCCACCAGATTTGCCGGGAAATACACCAATCTCTTATGTTTTCCAACCAGTCAAAATATATTTTTTCAAAACGTTTGGGATAGAATTTTATTCTTCCTTTTTTAACCTGAGCTTTTGCAGTTTTAGCTAATTGCTCCATTTTTAAAAACCATTGTTCAGACGGAATATTTTCAATTTTTGTTTTACAACGATAACAATAAGGCACTCTGTGGGTATATGGTTTAATTTCTTTGACCAATCCTTGTTCTTTTAATTCTTTAATTATTAGTTTTCGGGCTTCCAGTGTTGATAGTCTTAAAAATCTTTTTGGAATATTGCCCATCATTTTTGTATTTTCATCAATTACTTGATTCATTTTTAGATTATGATTGAGTGAAATCTGATAATCTGTTGAATCATGAGCTGGAGTAATCTTTACTGCTCCTGTTCCAAACTTTGGATCAACCAAGAAATCTTTGATAATTGGAATTTCTTGATTAATAATGGGTAGGATTGCTTTTTGGCCAACTAATTTCTTATATCTTTTATCTTTTGGATTAACAGCAATGGCCATATCTCCTAACATTGTTTCTGGCCTTGTTGTAGCCACTACAATAACTTTTCGTTTTTCAGTTAGTGGATAGCTAATATAATAAAGCTTTCCCTTTTCTTCTTTATAGTCCAGCTCCAAATCTGATAAACTGGTTTGGCATCTTGAACACCAATTAACCACCCTTTTTCCTTTATAAATCCAATTCTTTTTATAATAATGTAAAAAGGTTGTTTTTACTGCTTTAGCGTAATCTTTATCCATTGTAAAGCGAGTTCTTGACCAATCACAAGAACTCCCTAATCGCTTAAATTGGTTTAAAATAATATCCCCATATTTTTCTTTCCATTTCCAAATTCTTTTAATCAGTTTTTCTTTGCCCAAATCAAATCTTGTTTTACCTTCTTTTTTTAATTGTTTTTCAACCACATTTTGAGTAGCAATTCCAGCATGGTCAGTTCCGGGAAGCCATAAAGTACTGTAACCCTGCATTCTTTTCTGACGAATTAAAATATCTTGAACTGTAGCATTAAGAGCGTGTCCCATGTGCAAAGAACCAGTTATGTTGGGTGGGGGAAGAACAATGGTATAGGTTTTTTTTCTTTTACCGGGAAGATTATCAGGATTAAAAAAGCCGCTCTTGAGCCAGAGCTTATAAATTCTGTCCTCTACATTTTTAGGGTTGTAAGTTTTGGAAAGTTCCATATTCTTATTTTAACCTTAAATTGGCATCTGCCTCAAGCTTTTTGGACTTTACAGTTTTTCTTCTTAAATAATTGTAGTATCCGGTTATTGCTATCATTGCTCCATTATCTGTGCAGAACTTTCTGGGCGGAGCTAAAAGATTAAGTTTTAATTTTGAAAAGTGAGCTTTAAATTGTTTTTTTAATTCATTGTTAGCTATTACCCCACCACCCAAGATTATTGATTTTACTTTATGCTCTTTGGCTGCTTTAATGGTTTTGAAGATTAAAACATCAATAATGGCTTGCTGGATTTCAGCAGCCATAGCTTGAATGTATTTGGGGGATTTCTTAATTTTTTCAGGTTGGTTTTTATGATAATAAAGAACAGCTGTTTTTAACCCCGAGAAACTAAAGTCATAATTTTTATGATAAATCATTGGTCTTGGCAAACTGATAGAGGACGGATCTCTATCTGATTTTGAGGCCTCAACCTCTATTGCTGGGCCACCAGGATATCCTAAGCCCAAAACTCTAGCTGTTTTATCAAAGCACTCACCAGCAGCGTCATCTCGCGTTTCTCCTAAGATTTTATATTTCCCAAAATCTTTTATTAAAATCAACTGAGTGTGTCCTCCGCTTACTATCAGGGCGATGGCTGGAAAGATTTGTTTCTTGTTTCTTGTTTCTTGTTTCTTGTCAAGCCAATTGGCCAAAATATGAGCTTCAATATGATTAACTGGAATTAATTTTACTTTTAATTTTTGACTCAATTCTTTAGCAAAATTTATCCCTTGCCACAAGCAAGGTTCTAGCCCCGGTCCAACAGTAACCGCAATCAAATCAATCTTTTTCAAAGAAAGCTTAGCTTGTCTAAGAGCTTTTTTTAAAACTGTTGGTAGATTTTTTTGATGCTCTCTTTTAGCTAAAAGAGGATAAACGCCTCCATATTGAGCATGAATTTTAACCTGAGAAGAAACAATATTAGAAAGAATTTCAAAAACAGCTTTTCGCTTTTCGCTTTTTGGTTTACACTTTATTATACTAATACCAGTATCATCACAGCTTGTTTCAATCGCTAAAATTGTTAAGTTTTTCTGCTTCATTTTTCTATTGTCTCAGAAAATTTGATTTTTTTCAATTTTTCATTTAAAATAGGAAAATCCTGACCCCATCGTCTAGAGGCCTAGGACTTCGGGTTTTCATCCCGAGAACCGGGGTTCGAATCCCCGTGGGGTCGCCATGTTAGAAAATCCTCTTGAAATTACAAAAGCTTCTGAAGTAAAGCGCCTTAAAGACAGGATTTTTTTTAAACTATTTGAAATTGTTCCTGCTTTTCTGTCTTGGTCAACTCTTTTGTTGGCTTTTTTATTATCTCGGTCAGCTCCTGTTTTAGTAGCTTTTTTTATAATTGTTTTTGATCTTTTTTGGCTTATTAGGATTATTTATCTTTCCTTTCATCAAATAGTTAGCTTTCAAAGATTAAAACAAAACCTTAAAATTGATTGGTTTAAAAAACTAAAAATTGATTATCCTCAAAACTGGCAAAGTATTTATCATTTAATAGTTTTACCAACTTATAAAGAGGGACCAGAAATAATTGCTTCTTCTTGTGAAGCATTAGATAACTGTTATTATTCCAAAGATAAAATGATAATAGTTTTGGCGATTGAAGAAAGGGGGGGATTAGAAGCTCGTCAAATAGCTCAAGAAATAAAACAAAAATATGGAGACAGGTTTTTTCGCTTTCTCATTACCATTCATCCAAAAGATATACAAGGAGAAGTGGCAGGCAAAGGCTCAAACGTTGCATGGGCTTTAAAAAAGGCCCAAGAAAAAATTATTGATCCTTTGGGTATTCCTTATGAAAAAATTATTGTTTCTGATTTTGATATTGATACCAAGCCATATCCTCATTATTTTGCTATTTTAACCTGGAATTACTTAAGCGTTGAATTTCCATTAAAATCAAGCTATCAGCCAATTCCGGTTTATAATAATAATATTTGGGATGCACCTGCTTTTTCTCGGATAATAGCTACTTCTGGCACTTTTTGGCAAATGATGCAACAAGAAAGACCAGAACAATTAGTTACTTATTCTTCACACTCTTTTCCATTTAAAATTTTTACAGAAGTAAACTATCCCTCTAAAATGGTTTCTGATGATTCTCGTATTTTTTGGAAATCTTACTTTTATTACAATGGAGATTACAGGGCCATTCCTCTTCATTATCCAGTTTCCATGGATGCAGTAATGGCTAAGAATCTTTACTTAACTATTATTAATCAATATAAGCAGCAAAGGCGTTGGGCTTGGGGAGTAGAAAATGTTCCTTACATGCTTTATAATTTTTTAAAGAATAAAAAAATTCCTCTTAAAGAGAAATTACGTCATTCAATAGTTGTTTTAGAAGGTTTTTGGTCCTGGGCAACTAGTGCTTTATTAATTTTCTTTTTGGGCTGGCTGCCTCTTCTTTTAGGAGGAGAACAATTCAATGTTAGTTTGCTTTCTTATAATCTGCCTCGTCTAACTTCAAACCTAATGACTATTTCTATGATTGGAATGGTTATTGGTGCTGGAATTAGTATGTCTCTTTTACCTCCAAAACCAGCTCATTATGGTAAATGGAAAAATCTTTCAATGATTTTTCAGTGGTTATTATTGCCTTTTACTTTAATTTTCTTTGGTGCTTTTCCAGCAATAGATGCTCAAACAAGATTAATGCTTGGCAAACGTTTGGGTTTTTGGCCAACTGAGAAAAAACGCAAATAGCTATTCTAAATGTATTCTTTGTCTAAACAATTTCAACCTCTTCTGTAAAAGAGGATGTTTTTTTAATTGAGGATCTTTGTTTAATAATTCTTTAGCTGTATTTCTGGTTTTTTCTACTAAAAACACGTCTTTTAAAGAAGCCATTGATAAATCAGGAATACCCCATTGTCTAGAACCTAACAGTTCTCCTGGTCCTCTAATTTCTAAGTCTTTTTCAGCCAATTCAAATCCATTTTCACAAGATTTTAAAGCCCTTAATCTTTTATTTGTTTTTGGAGATGAAGAACTGGTTAATAAAAAGCAGTAAGATTGATAATTTCCTCGTCCAACCCTTCCTCGGAATTGATGAAGTTGAGCCAAACCAAACTTTTCTGCTCCCTCAATCATCATTACTGTGGCATTTGGCACATCAATTCCAACTTCAACTACTGAAGTTGAAACTAAAATATCAGTTTTGCCTTTTTTAAACTTTTTCATTATTTTCTCTTTTTCACTGGTTTTCATTCTACCATGTAGCATGTCTATTTTGAATTTTGGAAATATTTCCTCAGACAGTTTTTTATATTCTTGTTTAATTGTTTTAGTATCTGTCCAGCTGTTAATAGTTCCATCATTAGAAGACTCAATTCTGGGACAGATGACAAAAATCTGCTTTTTGTCTTTGACCTGCTCTCTTATGAATTGATAGGTTTCTTTTCTTTGCTTGGGCGCTACTATTTTAGTTATTACTTTTTTTCTTCCCTTTGGCATTTCATTGATTAAAGATAAATCTAAGTCGCCGTAAACAGTAAGAGCTAAGGTACGGGGGATTGGAGTAGCAGTCATTGATAAAAGATGAGGAATTAATTCTGATTTTAGAGTTAATTTAGCTCTTTGCTCTACTCCAAAACGATGCTGTTCATCAAGTACAACTAAGGCTAATTTTCCAAACTTTACTGACTCTTGAATTAAAGCATGGGTGCCAATTAAAATATCTACTTTGCCTTGCTTTATTTTTTCCAATAGCTTATTTCTTGCTATTTTTCTGTTTTTTAATTTACTTTCTTTGCCGGTTAAAAGTCCAACACTTAAATCAAAACCTTTTAAAAGCTTAGAAATTTCTTGAAAATGTTGATTAGCTAAAATTTCAGTAGGAGCCATAAATCCTGTTTGAAAACCAGCCAGAGATACATTTAAAGCAGCCATTACAGCTACTACTGTTTTTCCTGACCCAACATCTCCTTCTAATAATCTATTCATTGGTCTCGTTCTTTCTAAATCTTTCAAAATTCGCCAACTGCATTTTTTCTGTGCATTAGTTAGTTTAAAAGGCAAAGAATCAACAAATTCTTTAATAACTTCAATATGTACAGGAATACTAATGGATTTTTCAGTCATTAATTTCATTTTTTCTCTTAAAATCATTAAAGAAAGAATAAACAGTTCTTCAAAAGAAAAGCGCTCTCTTGCTTCTTGAGCTAATTTCATTGAATCAGGAAAATGGATTTGCCAAAGAGCTTTTTCAATATCTAAAAGTTTATGTTCTTTTCTAATTTTTTCTGGAAGATAATCGTGGATTTCTCCTTGAAACTTGGTTAACAATGGTTTTAAAATAAATCTTAACCATCTTGAAGATAAACCTTCTGTTTCAGGATAAACTGGCACTATTCTTCCTGTATGAACTAATTTTGATTTGTCTGATTTGCGACTTGAGATTTTTTCATAAGAAGGACTTGATAAATACATTCCTTTTGGACCCTGAGAGGTTTTGCCAGCTAAATAGACTCCATCTCCTGCTTGGAGAGTATTAATTAAATAAGGTTGATTAAACCAGACCACTTTAATTGACCCGGTTTTGTCTTTGACTAAAGCAGTAGTTAAAAACATTCTTTTTTTCCAGGTTTGCCTTATCTTGATTTCTACAATTTCTGCTTGGATACAAACAGTTTCTCCTATTTTAACCTCTGAAATAGGGGTTAAAATAGAAAAATCCTGATATCTATAAGGAAAATGCCAAAGAAGATCGCGAACTGTTTTAATTCCCAATCTTTTTAATTTTTTTTGGTATTCAATCCCAATACGAGGAATTTTATTAACTAGAGTATGTAAATTCATGTACGCCCAGTAGGACTCGAACCTACAATCTTCTAGTCCGCAACCAGATGCTTTATCCATTAAGCTATGGGCGCTTTTCTATTTAAAATTAACATAAAATCATGTTAATCTCAATATTAAAAAAATTGACTTAATGCTTTTTTCTATGTACAATTAAAACATTATTTTAATGATTAGGGAGGGGTGCGGCGAATGGTAAGCCAGCAGTTTGCTAAACTGTAATCGTGTAAAAAGCGATTTGTGGGTTCGACTCCCACCTCCTCCGCTGAATTAACTGAGGTGGGTTGCTCCGAATGGTAAGGAACCACTCTTGAAAAGTGGCGCCCCGCAAGGGGCTTGCAGGTTCGAGTCCTGCACCCACCGCAAAAAAAAACCGGCCCAAACCGGTTTTTCTGGTTTTTTTCTTTTAAATGATTTATTATTAATGAAGGAAGAGGTTTAGATAGTTCTTTGTTATAATGACACTGTTTTTTTAAAATGGTATAATATTAGATTAAAAAATGAAAGTAAATTTAAAACCTTTTTTAAAGATAAAAGACAGATTTGCTAATTTGTCACCTTTTAGGGTAATTTCAAAAAAATGTTTGGGTATAGATGTTGGCACTTCTTCTGTTAAAATAATTGAATTATCTCGTGTTAGAGAGAGGAGAAAATTAGAGAATTATGGGGAAATAACAGCCAAAGCCCTTTATAAAGAGCCATTTCGAACTTTTGATAAAAGCACTCTTTTGTTTTCTAATCAAAATATTGCTCGGGCCATAAGAGCAATTTTAGAGGAAACCAAAATTATTACTCGTCGAGCTATTTTCTCAATCCCTGATTTTTCCAGTTTTTTTACCAACTTTGAATTACCAATAATGACTCAAGAGGAATTACCTCAAGCTATTACTTATGAAGCTAAGCGCCATGTTCCAATGCCGTTAAGAGAAGTAACTTTGGACTGGCAAATAATCAATGAACGTATTTCACAAAACAAGCAGGCAGGATATAATATTCTTTTAGTAGCTGTTCCTAATGAGATTATTAATCAGTATAAAGATATTGCTCAAATGTCTGGATTAGAACTTTTTGCCTTAGAAGCTGAAGTTTTTGGACTTTTACGCTCCTCTTTACCCAAAGAACAAACAGAACCAATTGCTTTGGTTGATATTGGGGCACAGACATCAACCTGCAGCATTATTGATAATAAAGTCTTGAAAAATTCTCATAGTTTTGATCTTTCTGGAAATGAATTAACCGATGTTATATCTAAAAGCTTGGATATTGATTATCAGACAGCTGAAAAGTTAAAAGAAAAATATGGTCTTTTATCAAATCAAAGATTAGGGCTAAGTCAGGAAAAGCAAACTAGAGAGATTTTACTTCCATTAATTGATGCAATTTTAAGAGAAATAGACAATATCTCTAAGAGTTTTTATGAAAGTCAAAAAAAAGAGGTTAAAAAAATCATCCTAGCTGGCGCTTCGGCCCTACTTCCTGGACTGAAAGATTATTGTCAAGACTATTTTAAAAAAGAAATTGAAATCGCTAATCCTTTTTCTGATATTTTTTATACTCCGATTTTAGAAAAAAAATTAAGAGAAATGGGTCCTTCTTATGCTATTACAGTTGGTATGGCATTAAGAGGCCTTGAATAAAATTTATGGCAATAGAAATAATACCAAAACCAGTCAGAAAAGCATCTCCATTACAAAACATTTTGTTATATTTTGCTATTGGTCTTTTATTGCTTTCTATTAGTGCTTACTTTGTTTTGGGTTATTTTGTAAAAAAATCAGAACTAACCCTTCAAGATTTAGAGGAAACTTTAGCTCGAGAGAAAACCGAAGAAGAGACTATTTTAGAAAAAGAAGTTTTTGGCTATGAAAGAAAAGTGGAAGATTTTTCAACTCTAATTGGTCAGCACACTTATGCTTCAAAGTTTTTTAATTTCTTTGAAAGTCTTTGTCACCCAAAGGTTTGGTTTTCAGAAATTAATTTAGATATAATAAACCATAGATTGATTCTTTCTGGAAAGACAGAGACTTTTTTAATACTTGACCAGCAACTTTTAATTTTTCAACAAGAAGAATTGATTAAAGAAACAATTTTAACCAAACTTTCTATTGGAGGGGAGGGCTTGGTTAATTTTACTTTTGATCTTACCCTTAATCCTATTATTGTAAAAAAATGAACCGTTTAAATATTATTATAATTTGTTTTCTATCAACTATTGTTTTGGGTGCATTTTTATTATATCCAAAGTATCAAAATTTTGTTGTTTTTGAAAAGCAGATCAAGGCAAAAGAAAATGAACTTCAATCAAAACAAGAATATTTGTCCAATCTTTCTGAAAACTCAGAACAACTCAAGAAATATCAAGAAAAACTTTTAGTTATTGATGCTGCCTTACCATCAACTCTTTCTTTACCCAGTCTTTTTGATCTTCTCCAAAAAATTGCCTCTCAAAACGGCTTGATTGTAAAAGACATGAATTCTTCTTATGTTACTAATCCTGAGGGAATTCAAGAAGTGAGAGTTGATTTAAAAGTAGTTGGACTTTATTCTAGTTTTAAAAGCTTTATTTCAGTTTTAGAAAAATCAGCTCGAATGATTGAAATAGAATCATTTTCTTTTTCAACCCCTCAAGAAGGAGAAATCTTTGATTTTATTTTAACAATGAAAACATATTCCTACTAAAAAAATGGCAATTACTTTTTTAGAACAAAAGAAAAAACAGCAGCAATTATTATTGATTTTAGTACTTGCGATAATAACCACCTGTTTTATTGTATGGTGGGGATTTTTGAGAAAAGAAGAATGGGTTGTTTTTGAAGAAATCACTCCTGAGATGTTTAGTGGAGTGAACATAAACTTTGAGTTTTTAGAAAATTTTGTTCCTGAAGATTTTGAATCTTTTGAAGAAACACCTGTTTTTGAAGAACAAATTGGAAGGGAAAATCCCTTTATTCCTGTAATTAAAGAATAATTTATCATAATATTTTATGTCATTAATCAAAGAATTGTTAAATAAAGGGCTTATCCAAAAAGAGCAAGCAGCTTCTTTAGAACTTGAAGTTAAAAAGACTGGAAAAACAACCGAAGAAGTTCTTTTGGAAAAACATATTATTGAAGAATCAGTTTTATTTTTTTTCAAATCAGAAAATCTAAATATTCCTTTGAAAAAAGTTGTTATTGACAATGTTTCTTTAGATGCTCTGGCATTAATTCCAGAAGAAACAGCCAGGTATTATTCAATGATTCCGTTTGATAAAAAGAATAATTCATTAGAAATAGGAATGGTTTATCCTGAGGATTTGAAAGCCCAAGAAGCATTAAAATTTTTGGCTCGTCAAGGCAAGTTTACTTATAAGGTTTTTCTGATTACTCCAACTAATTTTGCTAAAATCTTAAAACAATATCGGGGCTTGAAAAAAGAGGTTGGTAGGGCTTTAGAGGAACTGAAAATAGAATTAGCAACAGAAGTAGAAGGTAAAAAAATTAAAACACAAGCCGAGTTTGCAAGATTAGCCGAAGAAGCTCCAATTACTAAGATTGTAGCTGTGATTCTAAGACATGCAGTAGAGGGAAAAGCGTCTGATATTCATATTGAACCAACCAAAAAACAATTGAGAATTAGGTTTAGATTATTAGGAGAATTGTATTCCTCAATCTTTCTGCCTTTTAAAATTCATCCGGCCGTAGTGGCCAGAATTAAAATTCTTTCTAATATTAGGATTGACGAGTCAAGAATTCCTCAGGACGGAAGATTTTCTACTATTATTAATGATGAGCAGATTGACTTTCGAGTTTCTACTTTTCCAACCACATTAGGGGAAAAGGTTGCTATTAGGGTTTTAGATCCTTCAGTTGGCTTAAAAGGTTTTGAAGAGCTTGGTTTGACAAAAAGAAACATTAAAATCCTTAAACAAGCAATTGCAAGGCCATATGGTTTAATTTTAGTTACTGGTCCTACTGGTTCTGGTAAAACGACTACTTTGTACGCTATTCTTAATCTTTTGAATAAAGAAGGGGTAAATATCGTTAGTTTAGAAGATCCAGCAGAATATTTTATAGAGGGTATTAATCAATCTCAAGTGAAACCACAAATTGGCTATGATTTTGCTCAGGGTTTAAGGCATGTTTTAAGACAGGATCCTGATATTATTATGGTTGGTGAGGTGCGCGACTCAGAAACAGCTTCTCTTGTTATTCATGCTGCTTTAACTGGACATGTTGTTTTGTCTACATTACATACAAATAATGCCATGGGTGTGGTGCCAAGGTTAATTGATATGGGGCTTGAGCCCTACTTAATCTCTCCATGTTTAAGCATGATTATTGCTCAAAGATTAGTCAGACGACTTTGTGATTCGTGCAAAAAAGAAATCAAACCATCTAAAAAGTTTGAGGAAATTATTTTAAAAGAAATTAAAACCATACCTTCAGAGGTAAAAAAAGATATTAAGATCAAAACACCCATGAAAATTTGGAAAGCTGATGGTTGTACAAAATGCAACAAGTCTGGATTTTCAGGGCGAATTGGTTTGTTTGAGGTTCTGTCAATGACTACTCAGTTTGTTGATATTATTGCAAAACAGCCTTCAGAAGAGAAAATTTTAAAAGAAGCAAAACGCCAGGGAATGATTACCATGAGACAAGACGGTATGTTAAAGGTTTTAAATGGTGTTACAACCATAGAAGAAGTAATTAGAGTAACTAAACAAGTTTAAAATATGAAAAAGATTTTACTTGTAGAAGATGACAACTTTATAATTGATATTTATATTACTAAATTAAAGGAGGTTGGATTTTCAGTTCAATCAGCTGTGAATGGAGAAGATGCCCTTGCAAAGATAAAACAAAGCAGTCCGGATTTAGTACTTTTAGATATTGTTTTACCTCAAGTTACTGGTTTTGAATTCCTTCAAGAAATTAAAAGTATGCCCGAGTTGAAAAATGTTCCTGTGATTGTTCTTTCTAATCTTGGACAAAAAAAAGAGGTAGAAAAGGGTTTGAGCTTAGGAGCGGCAAAATATTTAATTAAAGCTCACTATACTCCGACCGAAGTAGTAGAAGAAATTAGAACAGTTTTAAACAAAAACAAATAATATGAATAATTACGCTAAAAAATTAGAAGAACTTCTTGAAATAACGATTAAACAGCAAGCATCTGACCTTCATCTTTCTGTTGGCTGGTCTCCAACACTTAGAATATCTGGAAGATTAGTGCCTCTTTTAAAGAAGAAAAAACTCTCTGCAAAAGATACTAAAGGTTTAGCTCAAAACATGATGTCTGCAGAAGAGCTTGAGAAATTACTAGAGAAAAAAGAAATTGATTTTTCGTACCACTTCAAAGACAAGGCGCGCTTTCGAGTTAACGTTTTTTTTCAAAGAGAAAATCTTTCTTGTGCCTTGCGTTTGATTCCATCTAAAATTCCTACGATTGAAGAATTAAACCTTCCTGAGACTTTACATGAATTTACTAAGGCCTCTCAGGGTTTTGTTTTAATAACTGGTCCATCTTCTCATGGTAAATCAACAACCCTAGCTTCTTTGATCGATGAAATCAATCACACCAAAGCGGTTCATATTATTACGATTGAAGATCCAATTGAGTATATTTTTAAAGATGACAGGTCAATTGTTGACCAGAGAGAAGTGAATAGAGATACTCTTTCTTTTGCTGCAGCTCTTCGTTCTACTTTTCGTCAAGATCCAGATGTGATTATGGTCGGAGAAATGAGAGATTCAGAAACCATAGCAACAGCTATTACAGCAGCTGAAACAGGCCATTTGGTTTTTGCCACTCTTCATACTAATTCAGCTGCTCAAACTATTCACAGAGTTGTTGATAGTTTTCCGCCCGCACAACAACAACAAGTTAGAGCCCAACTCTCAGGTTCTTTATTAGGAGTAGTTTCTCAGAGACTGATTCCTAGAATTAAGGGAGGATTAATACCAGCTACTGAAATAATGATGTGTACGCCCGCTGTAGCAAATTTAATTAGAGAGAATAAAATTCATGAACTACCATTAGTTATTCAAACTTCGGCTGAAAAAGGAATGATTTCTTTGAACAGATCCCTGGCTGCTTTAGTAAAACAAAGAGAGATTTCTCTTGAAAATGCCTTAAATTATTCTCTGAGTCCAACCGAACTTAAAACACTTATCAGATAATAATTTCATGCAATTTAATTACCAAACCCGAAACAAAGAGGGCCAAATTCAAACAGGAACAGTAGAAGCCTCTTCTAGGGAAGCAGCTATTATTCTTTTACAGAAACAAGGGCTATATATAACCCTTCTTGAAGAAATTGGTGGAGGTCCGGTTTATACCAAGAAAATTACAATATTTGAAAGCATACCCAAGAAAGATATTGTTTTGTTTTCAAGACAACTCTCAATAATGTTTAAATCAAAGGTGCCTCTAGTTGAGGCACTTGAGGTTTTGGCTGTTCAGAATCAAAACATTAATTTTAAGGAAAAAATTATAAAACTGTCCGAAGAAGTACGTGGTGGAACCAGTTTTTCTAATGCTTTATCTCAACATCCCAAGGTTTTTTCTTCTTTTTATATTTCAATGGTAAAAGCAGGAGAGGCCTCAGGAAAACTTTCTGAATCCTTAGGTTATTTGGCTAAGCATGTAGAAAGAGAATATCACTTAATGAATAAGATAAAAGGAGCAATGGTTTATCCTGTTTTCATTTTGTTTTTTTCCCTTATAGTGCTTCTTTTAATGGTGTTCTTTGTAATTCCTAATTTAACCAAAGTTTTAGAAGAAACTGGTCAAGAGATGCCGCTTATTACTACATTAATCATTGGTTTAACCGATTTTTTGAAAAAATGGTTTTGGCTTATTAGTTTAATTGGAGTAGTGAGCATAGCTTATATTATTCGCTATTATTATACTAAAGAAGGCAAAAAAGAATTTGATAAATTGTTTCTTAAAATACCCAGCATTGGTCCTTTTTTAAAAATGATGTATCTTTCTCGTTTTGCTGAAAATCTTTCTACTCTAATTTCAGGTGGTTTACCAATTGCTAGAGCCTTAACAATTACAGCTGACATTGTTGGAAACTCTGTTTACAAAGAAGTTATCTTAGACGCTAGAGACAGGGTCAGGAAAGGTGAAACAATTTCTTCTGTTCTTAAATTGGCTCCTGAGATTTTTCCACCAATGTTTTGTCAAATGACAACAGTTGGTGAGAAAACAGGAACATTAGATAAGTCTTTAATGGATGTAGTGGATTTTTATCAAAAAGAAACCGAAAGAACAATTGAAAACTTGTTAGCTGTTTTAGAGCCTGCTTTAATTATGTTCTTGGGAGTAGTTGTCGGAGGTTTAATGTTCGCAGTTTTAATGCCTCTTTATAAAATGATGTCTTTTTAGCTGTGGAAAACTTTCTTGCTTGTAGCTTTTAAGAGTTGTTGTATAATATATTTAAGACCAAATATTGGGCTAAAGTCGAAACCATAAAAAAATAATTAAAATCAATAATTATGAACAAAAAAGGTTTTACACTTATCGAACTTTTAGTTGTTATTGCTATTATTGGTCTGTTGTCTTCCATTGTTTTGGTTTATTTGGGTCCAGCCAGAGAAAAGGCTCGGGATTCCCGAAGAAAAGCCGATATGAGACAGATAAATACAGCAATGGAAATGTGTTATGGTGATTCAGGCTGCGGAAGTCTAGAAGCATATATTACTAGTACCGGAACCACCTTGCCTACTGCTATTGGCAGTTATTTGACCGTTACACCCAAAGATCCTAAGGACGACAGTTCTTATGGTTGGGTTGATAATTCAGCCAATAACCAGAGTTATTGTGCTTATGCAAACTTGGAGCAAGGAGGAACAAATGCTAGATTTTGCACCTCAGAAGATGGGGTGGCAGAAAAAATTATGGCAAGCGCTCCTACTTTAGCAGATTGTTGTGGTTTGTAATCTTTTAGTTAAACAATTCAAAGGTCGATTAAATTGATCATTAATTAAATTAATTATTATGAATAAAAAAGGTTTTACATTAATAGAACTTTTAGTTGTTATTGCGATTATTGGTATTTTATCATCTATTGTTCTTGTTTCTTTGGGTGGAGCCAGAAGCAAAGCCAGGGATGCTAGAAGGCAGTCTGACATACGTCAGATTGGTACAGCTATGGAAATGTATTATTCAGACAGTGAGGCTTATTTGGAAGATGATGGTCCAGGAGCGCCAACTGCCATCGGGAGCTATATGGCTGCGGTTCCGTTAGACCCAGGTAGTGCTACTCCAGCTTATGTCTGGATAGACAATTGTGCCTCTGCTACTCCCGCTGGGTGTACTATTGCTTCTACTGATAGTTGTGATCCCGGTGCACAAAATCAATGTTTTTGCGTCTATTCAACATTAGAAACTACTCCGGTTACTTATTTTGCTGCCTCACATAAAGGAACAAAGGAACTTCTGCTTGCGGATGTACCAACCGACCAAGATTGTTGGTAAGGCTTGATTTTCAGACTCAAAGCTGCCTCTCAAAAAAGGAGGCAGCTTTTTTTAATACTCTAAGTTTGTTAAAATAAAATAATGTTATTGAATTCCTTTCTTTATTCAATTATCTTTTTGTTCGGGTTAATTGTTGGTTCTTTTTTGAATTGCATAATTTATCGTTTAGAAGTGGGTAAAAGTTTTTTAGGGGGCCATTCTTTTTGTCCTTATTGTAAGCATGAATTAATTTGGCATGATTTAATCCCTGTTTTTAGCTTTTTAATATTAAAAGGAAAATGCCGCTATTGCCAAAAACCAATTTCTATTCAATACCCTTTAATAGAACTGACCACCGCTATTTTGTTTGTTTTAGTTTTTAATTCCCAAAATTTACTTAATACTGGGTACTTACTACTAACCACTAGTTTTCTGATTATTATCTTTGTCTACGACCTCAAACACTATATTATTCCTGACAAAGTCATTTTTCCTGCTATTTTAACGTCCTTTTTATTTTTATTTGCCACCAATTCCTTACTACTTAATACTGTATTAAGTGCTTTTGGCGCCTCATTTTTTTTTCTATTAATATATTTAATATCTCAAGGCCAATGGATGGGTTTTGGGGATGTTAAATTAAGTTTTTTAATAGGACTACACCTTGGTTTTCCCAATATTTTAGTTGCTTTATTTTCAGCTTTTTTTACTGGAGCAGTAATAGGGTTAATATTAATAGCTCAAAACAAGAAAACTCTTAAATCAATAGTGCCCTTTGGACCATTTTTAGTTTTTGGAACCTTTTTAGCAATGTTTTATGGAGAGCTAATTATTAATTGGTATTGCAATTTATTTTTTATATGAAAAAAGGTTTTACATTAATTGAATTGTTGGTAATTATAACTATAATTACTATCATGTCAGCTTTGGTTATACCTAATTTAAAGTTTGGAGAAGAACAGTTTGCAGTTCAAAATTCAGCTCATAAATTAGTTCAGGATTTAAGAAAGGTTCAACAAATGGCAATGTCATCATCAGAATTTAATGGGACTATTCCAGAGGGAGGGTATGGAATTAATTTTAAGATAAACGAGAATTTTTATATTCTATTTGCTGATTCTTCTGGTAATAAACTATATGATGAAGCTTCAGAAAAGATATTAGAGCAAAGCTTTTTTAACGAAAAAATTATTATCAACAATCTTTTTTCTGGTATTGTAAAGAGCGAATTAAATATTGTTTTTGCCCCCCCTGATCCAATAATTGATATTGAGCCAAGTGATGATCCTGCGGCCGAGATTTTTATTACTGATCAAGTTTCAGAGAAAATTATTATAGTTAATAAAGCCGGCTTAATTTCGATTAAAGACAGTGAATAAAAAAACAATGAATAGTAAAAATAGAAAAAACGGATTTACAATGATTGAAATGATTGCTGCTCTTTTTGTAGTAAGCGTAGGTATTATGGGGATTTTTAGTTTAGTTAGCCAAACCATTTCTTATATCAGTATTATCTCTTCTCGATTAACAGCTATTTATTTGTCCCAAGAGGGGATGGAAATTATAAGAAATATTAGAGATAGTAATTTTTTAAAGATTAATAAGGGAGAGGAAATAAATTGGGATGATAGTTTATCTGATGGTGAATATTATAATTTTGATTACAGAAGCCAAACTATTCCCGACATTACTAATTGTAGTGGAAACAATTATTTAGATATTAGTGGTGATTTTTATAGATGTTTTGGTTCTGGCCGGTTTCAAAGAAAAGCTAAAATTACTAAAATAGGAAATGATGAAATAGATATTGAGGTTAAGGTTATTTGGTCAGAAAGAGGAAGAAGTCATCAGGTTCTTGTCCAAGAAAGTATTTATCAATGGTATAAAAGTGAGTAAGAATGAAAACCAAACAAATAACAATTAAAAAAAGAATTCAAAACAAAGGTTTTACTCTTGTTGAGCTTTTAGTTTCAATATCTATTTTTTCTTTGATTGTTAGCGCGATGTCTGGAGTATTTGTTTCTACTATTAGGGCTCAAAGAAAATCAATAGCTTTTCAACAGCTCTTGGAGCAAACCAGTTATCTTGAAGAATATATGAGTCGGTCAATAAGAATGGGGAAAAAAGATATAAATGGCGTTTGTATTAGCGCAACATCAAATTATGAAATTACCCGCGTGGATAAAGGGATAGGATTTCTGAATTATAATGGAAATTGTGAAGAATTTTATTTGTCTGGTACTGAATTACGGCAGAACAAAAATAATGTTGATTTGGCGCTTACCTCAAGCAATCTTATTGTAGAAAACATTAATATTGAGCTTTCTGGAGAGTTTCAAACTGATAATCTTCAGCCTCGAGTTACTATTTTTTTAAAGATTAAAGGAGCTGGTTCAAAACCAGAAGAGCAACCTGAAATAAAAATTCAAACAACTATTTCTCAAAGAAATCCTGATGTTAGACACTAATTTTCAAAAAGGTGTTTCTCTCTATATTACTTTTCTAATTATGACCATTTTATTGTCTATTGCTTTAAGTATGAGCACATTTTTAGTGTCTGAAATTAAAATAATGAGAGAAATGGGCAAATCAGTGACTGCTTATTATGCTGCTGAAACCGGGATTGAAAGGGCTTTATTTGACACAAGGACTATTGAGGATCCGGTTGGACAGGGTTATGAAGAGAGCGGGATATTGGGTAATCAAGCTTCTTATAATGTTTCAGTTGTGGCTCAAGGTATTGGTGATTGTCCTTCTGATGCTCATTATTGTGTTAAATCAGTTGGCAGCTATGGGGGGGTTAAAAGAGCTATTATGATTTCAAAATAGTGAACAAACAACAAGCTAAAAAGAGAATAGAGAAATTAAGAAAGGTGATAAATCATCATCGTTATTTGTATCATGTTTTGGATAAGCAAGAGATTTCTGATTCTGCTTCAGATTCTTTAAAACACGAACTTTTTCAATTGGAAAAAGAGTTTCCAGAATTTATTATTCCTGACTCTCCTACTCAAAGAGTTGGCGGAAAACCATTGGACAGTTTCAAAAAGATTAAGCATTTTGTTCCCATGCTTTCGATTGAAGATATTTTTTCTGACAAAGAGCTTAAAAGCTGGGAAGATTATTTAAAGAGATTAGAGTCGCTTCAAGAATTTGATTTCTTTACTGAACTGAAAATTGATGGATTTGCTGTTTCTTTAGTTTATGAAAATGGATTTCTGGTTTATGGTGTTACTAGGGGCAATGGGAGGTTGGGAGAGGATGTTACCCAGAATCTTAAAACCATTGAAAGTATTCCTTTGAAACTAGAAATACAGGTCAACATTTTAAACAAGATAATTGGGAATAAGATTAAAAAATTAATTAAAAAAGGAAGAATTGAGATTAGGGGTGAGGTTTATATGGAAAGAAAAAAGTTTGAGAAGCTGAATAAAGAATTAGTAGTAAAAGGAGAAAAAACTTATTCCAATCCAAGAAATTTAGCAGCTGGTTCAATTAGACAATTAGACCCTAAATTAGCTGCTTCCCGACCCTTAGATTTTTTAGCTTATGATATTATTACTGATTTTGGTCAAAAAACTCATTCTGAAGAACATGAGATTTTACCTGTTTTAGGATTTAAAACAGACAAAGGCAAAAAGTGTAAAAACTTAGATGAAGTGATGAGTTTTTGGAAAAAAGTTAATAAAAAAAGAAATAGTTTTCCTTTTCAAATTGATGGAATTGTTATTACCATTAACAACAATTCAGTTTTTGAGAAATTAGGAATAGTTGGTAAAAGTCCGAGAGCTATTCGGGCTTTTAAATTTTCTCCAGAGCAAGCAACAACAAAAGTACTTGATATTAAAGTTCAGGTTGGAAGAACTGGAGCTATTACTCCGGTAGCTGTTTTAAAACCAATAACTGTTGGGGGAGTGGTGGTTTCTCGGGCAACTTTGCATAACGAAGATGAGATTAAAAGATTGGGGGTGAAAATTGGAGATACTGTTATTGTTGGTAGGGCAGGGGATGTTATTCCCGATATAATTTTAGTTTTGCCGGATTTAAGAACAGGAAAAGAGAAAGATTTTAGGATGCCTAAGAAGTGTTCTGTTTGTAATACGAAGCTTGTAAAGCTCAAAACAGAAGCTATTTGGAGATGTCCTAATACTAAATGTTTTGCTCGCCAGAAAAAATATTTTTATCATTTTGTTTCCAGAAATGGTTTTGATATTGTTGGATTGGGGCCTAACATTCTTAATAGATTAATTGATGAGGGCTTGGTTTCAGATCCAGCAGATCTCTTTAAATTAAAACAAGAGGATATTTCTCCTTTAGAGAGATTTGCACAAAAATCAGCTCAAAACCTTATTTTTGCTATTCAGTCAAAAAAAAGCATTAGTTTGCTTAATTTTATTTATGCTTTGGGTATTAGAAATGTTGGAGAGCAAACAGCTATTGATTTAGCTCAACATTTTAATTCTTTAGAAAAATTAAAAAATGTTTCTTTGTCTGTATTAGAAGAAATAAAAGATATTGGACCCATTGTAGCTAAATCAATTTATGATTTTTTTCAAGAGAAACAGAATCTTGATTTTATTGAAAAATTGGAAAGAGTGGGAGTGAAAATAAAAAGCCAACAACCTTCGGTTACGCTAAAAGAAAGAAAATTAAAAGGACTATCTTTTGTTCTAACTGGATCTTTAGGATTAATGAGTCGTGAGCAAGTTAAAGCAAGAATTAGAGAATTAGGAGGGCAAGTTTTAGATTCTGTTTCTAAGCAAACAGATTTTGTTATTGTGGGCAAGAGTCCTGGCTCAAAACTAGAAAAAGCCAAGAAATTAGGAGTGAAAACAATTAATCAAAATCAGTTTCTGAAAATGTTATGAATTCTTTACTTTTTCATTTTAAAAGATTTGATTGGGTTTTGATTGTTTCGGCCTTACTTTTAGTAAGTATTGGTTTTGTTTCTTTGTATAGTTCTTCTGTAGGCGGTGGGAGCTTTTTAAATTTTCAAAAACAAGCGATCTTTTTTGTTCTTGCTCTTTTTTTAATGATATTTTTTAGTTTTTTGGACTGGCGCATTTTTAGAGAAGATTCTCATTTAATTTTGTTTTTATATTTTATTTCTTGTTTGATGTTGGTTGGATTGTTTTGGTTAGCTCCTGAAATTAGAGGAATAAAATCCTGGTATAAGCTTGGGCCTTTATCAATTGATCCAATAGAGTTTACTAAAATAGTTTTAATAATTTTATTGGCTAAATATTTTTCTATGCGTCACATTGAAATGTATAAAGTACGCCATATTATTCTCTCTGGTTTTTATGTTTTTCTTCCCGCTTTTTTAATTTTTCTTCAGCCAGACCTTGGCTCAGTTTTAATTTTGATTACTCTTTGGGTGGGAATTCTAATTATTTCTGGAATACAGGTCCGTCATTTCTTGGTTTTGGTTTTATGTTTTATTTTGCTTCTTGGTTTGGGTTGGAACACGCTTTTAAAACCTTATCAAAAAGACAGAATTTTAAATTTTTTCACACCTCAACTTGAACCTTTGGGTTCTGGCTGGAATCAAGCTCAATCAAAGATAGCTATTGGTTCAGGCGGGATTTTTGGTCAGGGTTTTACCAAAGGTTCTCAAACTCAATACGGGTTTTTGCCAGAACCTCAAACAGATTTTATTTTTGCTGCTATTGCTGAGGAATTTGGATTAATTGGAGTATGTATTCTTTTGATTTTATTCTCAATATTAATTTGGAGAATAATAAAAATTGCTATAGATTCTAAAAGTAATTTTCCCAGATTGTTTGCTTCAGGTTTTTCAATCATCTTAATTTCTCAAATTTTCATTCATATCGGAATGAATATCGGTATATTGCCTATAATTGGTATTTCTTTGCCATTAGTAAGTTATGGAGGAAGCAGTTTAATCTCAACCTTTATAGCTTTGGGAATTTTACAAAGTATAAAAATTCACTAAATTAGTTATATTAATTATCCACAGTTTTTTGCTTGACTGAGTATATCGGATATCAGACAATAAAATTATGGCAAGGATATATATATCTTTACAAGAAGCAACAAAATACTGCAATTATTCACAAGAATATTTAAGTTTGAGGGCAAGACAAGGCAAGTTAAAAGCAATTAAGTTTGGACGAAACTGGGTTATTAAAAAAGAGTGGCTTAATGAATATTTGCTTGGGATTGAAGAATACAATAACAGTTTTGCTAAGGAGAAAAAAACTATTGCTCCTCCCAAGAACTTACCAACAGAAGAATGGCTCAAAAAAGATATCATTGGTTTAGACGAATGGGCTGGGTCTGATTTTGGTTTTGATTTCAGAAAATTAAGAAAAGCATTAAAACCAGAGCTTTATATGCGTTTTGGTTTTGTTGTTATTTTTATTTTAAGTTTAATTGTAACCAATCTTATTTTTGGTCAAAAATCTTTTAAAAGTGTTTATCAAGATGTTTCTACTTTTGTGAGCAGTGCTGATAAGGGAATTGATAAAGTTTTGGTTAATATGTCTAAGGGAGCTGAAGAAGTTGTTGAAGGAATCAATAATAATATTAAGAGAAAAGCAATTGAAATTGTTGGAACAAGCAAGTGGGTTCTTGGAAATATTTCTGACGGAACAACAAACCTAAAAGGTTTTGTTTCAGAAATGAGTGAGATATATAATCTTGCTGATAAGTTTCTTGATAAAAAGTTTGTGGATCTTGGAAAAGAAACATATGATGCACTTCCTAAAAGCGTCCAAGCTGTTGCGAGTTTTGTTTCCAAAGCAAGAGATGATTATATTGCTGCAGACAATTTTGTTGACGATAAAGTCTTTAGTTTTAGAAGAACAATACTTAATGGTTTATGGTCGAGATTGAAGAAATTAAAATCAAGATAGTAAAATCAAAAGAAGAAGGACTACCAAATATTAACTACGGAACAATTACTGGAGGTCACCTAGGTGGTAGGCAAGACTACAATGCAGGCTTAGTCATACGCTTTAAATAATATTGTGGAGATAAACTAAGTTTATTCGAAATGGCGATGGATGATTATTTATCGAAAATAAAAGAAGGGATATTGAATGCATTGTTTCCGAAATTCTGCGTAGGCTGTAATAAGGAAGGACAATATATTTGTGAAGATTGTAAGGTTTTTCTTGGAGAAGCATCGCTTATTTGTCCAGTTTGTGAAAAATCAAGTTTTACTGGGCAAAAGCATTTTCATTATTCAGCAAGATATGGATTAGATGGTTTGGTAGGGGTTTGGGAATATGAAGGTATAACCAGAGCAGCTCTTAATGAGATAAAACATAAACATATTTTTGATACAATATCTGAGTTTGTGGAAAATGCTTTTGAAGTAATGAAAAAAGATGTATTACGCTTTCAACCTTTTCTTTCCTTTTTATGCTCAGAAGATACTTATATTGTTTATGTGCCGATGTTTCTGAAAAAAGAAAAACGTAGAGGATTTAATCAAGCAAAATTGATAGCAGAAACAATTGGCAAGATAACAGAAAAAGAAATAATTTCTTTGTTAATGAAAATTAAAGATACATCATTACAAACTGATTTAAATAAAGAAGAAAGATTTAAAAACGTAAAAGAATCCTTTGATATACTTCCTGATTTATCTTTCATACCACGCAATTTAGCTTTAGTTGATGATGTTTGGATCACCGGAGCTACAATGAAAGAGTGCTACAAAGTATTAAAAAAAGCTGGAGTTCAAAATATTTGGGGTTTTACCTTGTTTCGTACAGTATAAATTACGAATAAAAAATAAATCAAGATAAAAAATAAACTAAGTTTATTCGAAGGAAATTAAATAAAAATTTATGTACACACAAATTTTAATAGCCGCATTTGGCGGGGGTTTCGTAAGAGGATTGGTTGGGTTTATCAAACACCAATTTTCTTATAAAAATGTTAAATTTGATTTATCATACTTTATGGGCATGATGTTTATGTCTGGTATGGTAGGGCTTTTGAGTGCTGTAGCAATTAATCAGATAGGATTAACATTTTTAGGTTCTTTTACGCCAGCTTTGGGTTTTATTATTGGTTATGCTGGAGGAGATTTTATTGAGAATATTTATAAAATTATTATTAAAAAGTCGAATATTTATGAATAGAACACAAAACTAATAAAAACTTTGTGCTTTGGATTTTAAGCCTATCTATTGACAAAGGTTTTGAAAAAGATTAAAATATCAGTACTAATTTTTAATTTCTTGCCTGAATTTAGTTTAAAAAACTAGTTAAAAAAATAAATTATTGTGCCCCCGAGACATTTTTGGGGTTTTTTTAGCATATTACTCAAAGAGCTAAAGTTCTTTTCGACAAAGTATATTGACTTTGTACTCAATAGACTAAAGCTCCTTTCTATAAATATTTGTTTACAAATTTTTATCTATGATTAAAACTAAAAACTTTGGGAAGTCATCGGTTTCTCTTCCCAGGCCCTATCTGTTAAGTACTCAAAAAAACAGCTGGGATCAATTTTGGAAAAAAGACTTAAAAGAGCTTTTTCAAGAGATTTCTCCTATTCGGGATTATACCAATGAAAAGTTGGAGATTTGGTTTTTGGATTACAAATTGGGTGAGCCTAATTATAAATCAGATCTTGAAGCCAAGAAAAATAATGATTCTTACGAAGCATCTTTAAGAGTTAAAGTAAGATTAGTTAATCTTAAAACAAAAGAGACTAAAGAACAGGAAATATTTTTAACTGATTTTCCCTTAATGACTGAAAGGGGAACTTTTATTGTTAATGGAGTAGAAAGAGTAATTATTTCTCAGATAATTCGTTCTCCAGGATCTTTCTTTACTTCCAGAATAGTCAGGGGAAAACAATATTTTGGAGGAAAAATTATTCCTAATCGTGGTGCTTGGTTAGAGTTTGAAACAGATATTTCAGGAGCAATTGGAGTAAAAGTTAATAGAAGAAGAAAAGTGCCTGTTACTGCTTTTCTAAGGGCTTTTGGGTTTGAAACAGATGAGGAAATTAAAAAGTTGTTTAAAGACATAGATACAGGAGAGAAAAAATATATTGAAGAAACCTTAAAAAAGGATTTGAGCGAGAATAAAGCAGAGGCATTAATAGAGATTTATCAAAGGTTAAGACCAGGAGACAGGGCTACCCCAGACACAGCTAGAGAATTGTTTGAGAACATGTTTTTTAACTTTAAGAGATATGATCTTTCTAAGGTAGGACGTTGGAAAATGGGACAACGATTGAGTGAAGAGCGAAAAGTGAAAAGCGAGGAAATTAGTATGAAAGACAGGGTTTTGAAGCCAGAAGATGTTATTAATGTTGTAAAAGAAATAATTAGATTAAACAATGATCCAGAAGCTAAGCCAGACCAGATTGATCATTTGGGAAACAGGCGCTTAAGAACAATATCAGAGCTTTTAAAGAATAAATTAAGAGTTGGTTTAATGAGAATGGAAAGAATAATTAAGGATAAAATGTCTACTTTAGATATTTATACAATGACGCCAATTCAAGTGATTAACCCAAGGCCATTTATGGCTATTGTTAAGCAATTTTTCAGCTCTTTTCAACTTTCTCAATTTATGGATAATGAAAATCCTTTAGCTGAACTGGAACACAAAAGAAGAATTTCAGCTACTGGCCCTGGTGGTTTAACCAGAGAAAGGGCTGGGTTTGAAGTAAGAGATGTTCAACCATCACACTATGGAAGAATTTGTCCCATTCAAACTCCAGAAGGTCCAAATATTGGATTGGTTGGACATTTGGCTGGTTTTGCCAGAATTAATGCCTTTGGATTTTTAGAAACTCCATATTTTAAAGTAAAGAACGGAAAGGTTTCATCTGAAATTCAATACCTTAATGCTTATGAAGAGGAAAAATATAACATTGCCTCTGGTTCTACCTTGATTGATGACAAAGGTAAAATTTTATCTTCAAAAATTGAAGGAAGAATTCATGGTATACCAGGGACTATAAATAAGAATAAGATTAATTTTATTGATGTTTCTTCTGAACAACCAATTTCAATTGCTACCTCTTGTATTCCTTTTTTACAAAACGATGATGCAAACCGAGCCTTAATGGGTTCAAACATGCAAAGACAGGCTGTTCCTTTGATTAATCCCCAAGCTCCTTTGGTTATGACTGGGATTGAAAAAAGAGTGGCCACGGATTCAGGACAGGAAATAATAGCTGAGGAGGGGGGAAAGGTTGTTGAAGTTGATGCTTCTCATATTTCAATCAAAAATATAAAATCAAGAACTAAGAATTATCCTTTAAGAACTTTTATAAGAACAAATCAATATACTTGTTTTCATCAAAAACCACTTGTTAGCAAGGGTCAAACAGTGAAAAAGGGAGATATTCTAACTGGTGGAGGAGCTATTGATCAAGGATATTTGGCTTTAGGAAGAAACCTTTTAGTTGCTTTTATGCCATGGAGAGGGGGTAATTTTGAAGATGCCATCATACTTTCTCAAAGATTATCAAAGCAAGATGCTTATACCTCGATTCATCTTGAAAGTTTTGGTTGTGATGTTCGAGAAACAAAATTAGGACCAGAAGTAACTACTTCTGATATTCCCAATGTTTCAGAAGAGAAATTAAGAAATCTGGATGAAGAAGGAATAATTAGAATAGGAGCTGAGGTTGGGCCGAATGATGTTCTGGTTGGGAAAATATCTCCTAAAGGAAAAGAAGATCTAACGCCCGAAGAAAGATTATTAAAAGCAATTTTTGGAGAAAAAGCAAAAGACATTAAAGATACATCTTTACTAATGCAACATGGAAAAAGAGGCAGGGTGATTGGGATAAAGATTTTTTCTCGGGAATCAGGGCATAAATTGGATGCAGGAATCATTAAGAGAATTGAGGTTGAAGTAGCTGATCTTAGAAAAATTCAAGCCGGTGATAAATTATGTGGACGTCATGGAAACAAGGGTGTAATTTCAATGATTTTGCCTGAAGAGGAAATGCCTTTTATGGAAGATGGTACTCCTGTTGATATAATTTTAAATCCATTGAGCGTTGCTTCAAGAATGAATCTTGGTCAGATTTTAGAAACTCATCTTGGTTGGGCAGCCAAAAAATTAGGATATCACGCTATAACCCCTTCGCTTTCGGGAGCAAACGAAAAAGACATTAAAGCTGAGTTTATAAAGGCTGGATTACCAGAAGATGGCAAGATAATGCTATATGATGGAAGAACTGGTTTGCCTTTTTCTCAGAACATTACAGTTGGCTATATTTATATGTTGAAACTGATTCATATGGTTGAAGATAAGATACATATGAGATCAATAGGTCCTTATTCTTTGATCACCCAGCAACCCTTGGGTGGCAAGGCTCAGTTTGGAGGCCAAAGATTTGGAGAAATGGAAGTTTGGGCTTTAGAGGGATATGGAGCAGCCCATACTTTACAAGAAATGCTTACTATAAAATCTGATGATATTCCTGGTCGAGCAGCTACTTATGAGGCAATTTTAAGGGGAGAAGAAATTAAACCACCTAATCTACCTGCTTCTTTCCATTTATTGGTTAATGAATTAAAATCCCTGGGCATAGACGTAGAAATTAAAGAAAAACCAAAAAACGAAAAATGAAGGTACAAGATTTAGAATCAATAAGGATTCGGTTAGCTTCACCAAAAGATATTTTAGAATGGTCTCATGGTGAAGTGTTAAAACCAGAAACCATTAATTATAGAACCCATAAAGCAGAGAAAGATGGTCTTTTTTGCCAAAAGATTTTTGGGCCAGAAAAAGACTATCAATGTTATTGTGGTAAATATAAAGGAATCAGATATAAAAGCATAGTTTGTGATCGTTGTGGAGTAGAAATAACAAAATCTGCGGTTCGAAGAGAAAGGATGGCTCACATTGAATTGGCTGTGCCCGTTTCCCACATCTGGTTTTTAAGAGGTATTCCTTCAAGAATGGGAATAGTTTTAAATATTTCTGGCTCACAATTAGAAAGAGTGGTTTATTTTGTGTCTTATATTGTTACTAGTGTTGACGAAGAGGCAAAAAAGAAGATTTTAACAAGAATTGAAACAGAACACAAAAGAAAGCGAAAAATGAAAAGCGAAAATCGTGAAACTAAAAAAGAAGAAAAAATTAGATTAAAAGAATTAAAAGGTGCCAGAGATAGCGCTCGAACTGATGTTTTAAGCTTAAAGCCGCTCAAGGTTCTTTCTGAGATTCAATATATGGATTTCTCTTTAAAGTATGGAGAAGTTTTTGAAGCTGGTACAGGAGCAGAAGTTTTAAGAAAGATTTTCGAGAAGATTGATTTAAAAAAGGAAATTTCAAAATTGAAAAAAGATTTGGTTAAAGCAAGCCCGCAGTCAACACTTGATATTTTAAAGAGATTAAGACTTTTTCAATCAATGTCCAAATCTAAAGTGAGACCAGAATGGATGTTTCCAACTGTTTTGCCGGTTTTACCTCCTGATTTAAGACCAATAGTTCGTTTAGATGGAGGAAGATATGCTTCTTCAGATTTGAACGATCTTTATAGAAGAGTAATTAATAGAAATAATCGTTTGAAACATCTTTTGGAAATTGCTGCTCCTGATGTCATTGTCAGAAATGAAAAAAGAATGCTTCAGGAAGCAGTTGATGCCTTAATTGATAATGAAATGAGAACCGGTACAACTACTAAAGCTACTACTGGAGGAAGACGACTCTTAAAATCTTTAGCTGATATGCTTAAGGGAAAAAGGGGGCGTTTTAGACAAAATCTTTTGGGAAAAAGAGTAGATTATTCAGGTAGGTCAGTAATTGTAGTTGGTCCTGAGTTAAAGTTAGGGCAAGTTGGTCTGCCTAAAAAAATGGCCTTAGAGCTTTTTAAACCCTTTGTGATTAAGAAACTTTTAGACAAAGAACTGGTTTATAATGTGAGAGGAGCTTCAAGGCTGATTGAAACAGAGAGCGACGAAGTTTGGGCCAGCTTAGAAGAGATTGTTAAAGATAAATTAGTTTTACTAAACCGAGCTCCTACTTTACACAGACTGGGTATTCAGGCCTTTTATCCAATTTTGATCGAGGGAGAAGCAATTAAAATTCATCCTTTAGTTTGTAAAGCATTTAATGCTGATTTTGACGGCGACCAAATGGCAATTTATTTACCTTTGTCTAAAAAAGCTCAGGCAGAAGCTAAAGAAATTATGCTTTCCTCTCATAATATTTTAAAGCCAGCCACTGGCACTCCTATTGCTGTTCCTAGTCAAGATATTGTTTTAGGTTGTTATTGGATTACCAACATTGTTGAGGGAGAAAAAGGTGAAGGCTCTGTTTTTTCAAGTCCAGAAGAAACAATGCTTGCTCACGAGGCAGGGTATCTTAGTCTCAGGGCCAAGATTAAAGTAAAAATCAATAACAAACAAGGATTAATTGAAACATGCTTAGGAAGAATTTTATTTAATCAAAGTTTGCCAGATGGTTTTCCTTTCCAAAACAAACATTTTAATTCTAAAAAACTGCAAAAACTAATAGGTCAGGTTATTAGAAAATACAATAACGAGAAAGTTATAGAAACTTTGGATAAAATCAAAGATTTAGGTTTTAATTATTCTGCAATTTCTGGCGTTTCTTGGGGAATGGATGATTTAGAAATTCCTAAAAAGAAACCTCTTATTATTGAAAGCGCTGAAAAAGAAGTAAGTCAAATTGAAAATCACTTTAAAAAAGGTTTACTTTCTGAAACAGAAAGAAAAACTAAAATTATTGAAATTTGGCAAAAAGCAAAAACAGAGATTGAAGAAGAGGTTCGAAAGACCCTTAAAAAATCTGGTTCAGTATTTTATATTGTTGATTCTGGAGCACGTGGGTCTTGGAGTCAGCCAGTTCAAATGAGTGGAATGAAAGGTTTGGTGATTAATCCGGCCGGTCAAATTATTGAATTGCCAGTTAAAAGTTCTTACAAAGAAGGGTTTGATGTTTTGGAATATTTTATTTCTACTCATGGAGCCAGAAAAGGAACTGCTGATACTGCTTTAAGAACATCTACGGCAGGATATTTAACTCGAAGACTGATTGATGTTTCTCACGACGTAATAGCAACTGAGAAGGATTGTAAAACCAAACAAGGAATTGTGCTTTTCAGAAAACATGCTGATGAGCTTGGGCAGGATTTCCTTTTCAAGATTGTGGGAAGGCATGTAATAGAAGATGTTAAGCCTAAAAAAGGCAAAACCATTATTAAAAAGAGAGAAATTATTGATTGGGACAAGGGTGAAAAAATTGTTGAAGCTAAAATTGAATCAGTAAAAGTGTATTCTCCAATAACTTGTCAGACTGTCAGAGGGGTTTGTCAAAAATGTTATGGTTGGGATTTAGGAAGAAATGAACTTGTTAAACTGGGACAAGCAGTAGGAATTGTTGCTGCTCAGGCAATTGGTGAGCCAGGAACTCAGTTAACAATGAGAACTTTTCATACCGGTGGAGTAGCTTCTGGAGGTGATATTACCATGGGCTTACCACGAGTGCAGGAGATTTTTGAAGCTAGAAAACCAAAAGGAAAAGCAGTCATTTCAGTTCTTACGGGAAAGGTTCAGAAGATAACCCCAGAAAAAGTGATAAAAATTAAAGGGAAAAGAGATGTTAAGAAATCTAAAAAAGTTGAGATTATTGAATATAAGGTTCCTCCCGATGTTAGTATTTTGGTAACTGAGGGTCAATCAATCGAAAGAGGGGAACAGCTTTTTGAAGGAAGTATTGACTTGGCAGAACTATTTAGATTGGGCGGAAGGCAAAAAGTTCAACGTTATATTGTTAAAGAAATACAGAAAATTTATGTTTCTCAAGGAGCCACTATTCATGATAAACATGTTGAAGTAATTATTCGCCAAATGTTTTCCCGTTCCAAAATAATAGACCCAGGCGATTCTGGATTTAGTCCTGGACAGGTTGTTGAGTATGCTAAACTTGTTGAAACGAATAATAAGCTTAAAAAAGACAAAAAGCAATTGGCTAAAGCTAAAACACTCTTACTTGGAATTTCAAAAGTAGCTTTAACAACAGACAGTTTTTTGTCAGCAGCTTCTTTCCAAGAAACATCAAGAGTATTGATTAAAGCAACGATTGAGGGCAAAGAAGATAAATTGAAAGGATTAAAAGAAAATGTTATTATTGGCAAATTAATTCCTGCAGGCACTGGTTTTAAGAAAGATTAATTCGTGTTAAAATAGAATAATGGCTAGAAAGAAAAGAAGGAAAAAAAACAAAAATTCTGCTCGAAAAGCAAGAAAACTTCCTGGTTTTAATGTTGATTTACCAAGAGAGACAAAAAAGCTGATTGGCGGGGTGATTATGTTTTCAGCGGCTATTATTATTTGCCTTGCTTTTTTGGGAAAAGCAGGCATAGTTGGAGAAAAATTAATTAGTCTTGGCAACAGTTTGATTGGCAATACAATTTACACTATTCCTTTGTTTTTGATTCTAACTGGAATAGTGTTTTTTAATACAAAATACAAAGGAATTTTAGGCCCCTTAATTTTGGCAATTTTAATTCTTGTTTTAGGCATTTCAGGGGTTTTAGCTTGTTTAAATCCTGAAGTTCGAGAAGGAGGAATAATAGGATATATCAGCTCTTTTGCTCTTTTAAACCTTTTTGGTCTTGAGGTTACAATGATTATATTTTTAACTTTGATTATTATTGGGATTTTGATTTTCTGGCAGTTATTATTACCCCCCTTGTCGGAGAGAGAAGAATCCATTGATAAGCTTGGAATAGAGAAAGAAAAGAAAACAGTTTTAACTCGTATTTTTGGGAGAAAGACAAAAGACCCAAAGTTTAAGATTAAAGAGATTGTTAGTCAAACACCAGAAAAGGTTTTTGAAACAAAAGATGAAAAATCAAGTTTGGAATTAAAGATTAATAAGGTTCCTCAGAATGTTTTATTTTCAAAATACAAAATACCGCCATTGGATTTATTAGATAAAAATAATGAGAAGCCAAATGCTGGTAATACTAAAACAAACGCTATGATTATTCAAAAAACTTTAGAGAACTTTGGTATTCCAGTAGAAATGGCTGAAATAAATATTGGACCTACAGTTACCCAATATACTTTTAAACCAGCTGCGGGTATTAAATTATCTAAAATTACTGGACTTTCTAATAATTTAGCTTTAGGACTTGCTTCTCATCCAATTAGAATTGAAGCTCCAGTTCCTGGTAAATCTTTGGTTGGAATTGAGGTTCCTAATAAGGTTAGAGTTACAGTAAAATTGAAAGATTTAATTTCAGAGCCATTTTTTAAAAATTCTCCTGCATTGACTTTACCTTTAGGAAAAGATGTTGCTGGTTTTCCTTCTTATGCTAATTTAGCCAGGATGCCACATCTTTTGGTAGCTGGAGCCACTGGAACTGGAAAAACAATTTTCTTGAATAGTTTAATTTCTTCTCTTTTATATCAAAATGGACCAGAACTTTTAAGATTAATTTTAGTTGACCCTAAAAGAGTTGAGTTTAATACTTACAATGAAATTCCCCATATATTGTGTCCGGTTATTTATGATGCTCAGAAAACAGTAAATTGTTTAAATTGGTTGATTAATGAAATGGGTAAAAGATTTGAAATATTGTCAGCAGAAAAAGTAAAGAATATTACTGGTTACAACGAAAAGATGTTAAAAGATGGAAGAGAAATAATGCCTTATATTGTTTTTATTGTTGATGAGTTAGCTGATTTAATTATGGCCAAAGGAAGGGAGATTGAAGTTAGAATTGTAAGATTAGCTCAATTAGCCAGAGCAGTGGGAATTCATTTAGTGTTAGCCACTCAGAGGCCATCGGTTGAGGTTTTGACAGGTCTTATCAAAGCCAATATTACTTCTAGAATTAGTTTTCAAGTAGCTTCTCAAATTGATTCAAGAACAGTTCTTGATGTTTCGGGAGCTGAGAAGCTTTTGGGGCAAGGAGACCTTTTGTTTATTTCTGCTCAGGTTATTAAACCAAAAAGAATTCAGGGTAGCTATATGTCAGAAAAAGAAGTAAAAAAAGTGGTAAAATGGATAGTAGATAACAATGAGAACATTCTTCCTGAAGATGAATTATCAGAAGAACTTAAAGCTGAATTAGATAAAACAATTGTTGATGTTTCTGGTTTAGCTATTTATAGTGGTCCTGGGGCGCCTGGAGAAGATTCTTTATATGAGGAAGCTAAAAGAATAGTCATTGAAGCTAAGAAGGCCTCAGCTTCATTTTTACAAAGAAAGCTAAGAGTAGGTTATGCACGAGCAGCAAGATTACTTGATATGTTGGAGACCAGGGGAATAGTTGGACCATCTGATGGAGCAAAACCAAGAAAAATATTAGCTGTGCAAGAAGAGATAGAAGAAGAAGTAAATTTTGAGAGTGATTACGATGAAAATATATAATATATATGACCATGAAGAAAAAACAAGAAAATCCGTCAATTGACGGAAAAAAAGAAGATTTACAAGAAGCAATTGATCAGATTAAACAGCGTTTTGGAGATGGTTCAATTATGAAATTAAAAGATGTTAGAGCGGTTGATGTGGATGTTATTCCTACTGGTTCTCTTTCTATAGATTTAGCTTTAGGAGTAGGAGGAATTCCTCGGGGTAGAGTGATTGAAATTTATGGTCCTGAATCTAGCGGCAAATCTACATTGGCTCTTCATATTTGCGCTCAAGCTCAGAAAAAAGGAGGAGTAGCTGCTTTTATTGATGCAGAAAATGCTCTTGATCCAGATTATGCTAAAAAGATTGGGGTCAATATTGGGGAATTATTGATTTCTCAACCTGATTCTGGGGAACAGGGATTGCAGATTGTTGAAGCTTTAGTTAAGTCGGGCGGAGTGGATGTAATTATAGTTGATTCTGTAGCAGCCTTAGTGCCAAGAGCTGAAATTGATGGCGAAATGGGAGAGTTTCAAATCGGGCTTCAAGCTCGTTTAATGAGTCAAGCTCTGAGAAAGTTGTCTGGGATTATTTCTAAAAGCAAAACAATTGTTATTTTCTTAAATCAGATTAGGATGAAAATTGGCATTCGTTATGGTAACCCAGAAACAACTCCAGGAGGATTAGCTTTAAAATTTTATTCTTCTGTCAGAATTAATTTAAGAAGAATTGCCCAAATTAAGAGGGGAGATGAAATCATTGGTGGAAGGCATAGAGCTAAAATTGTTAAAAATAAAGTAGCTGCGCCATTTAAAGTTGTTGAGTTTGATATTTATTATAATGAAGGAATTTCTAAAGAAGCTGATATTTTGAACACCGGAGTAAAATATGAGGTGGTTAAAAGAAAGGGAAGTTGGTTTTACTATGGAAATACAAGATTGGGTCAAGGAGTAGAAGCATCAAAAAAGTTTTTGAAAGAGAATCCGAAAATAAGAAAGGAAATTGCGAAAGCAATAATTACAGCGAACAATGAACAGTGAACAGTAGTTTGATGGGTCCGACCCGTTAACTGGTTAATAATCAAAAAACTGCTTGAATTAAACAAGCAGTTTTTCGCTTAATACTTAATACTAGATACTTAATACTATTTTGAGGTGGCAGATAATAATCCTAAGTGTCGAGCTCTTTTAACTGCTTTAGCAAATTGTCTCTGATGTTTTGAACAAAGACCAGTTCGTTTTTTAGGTCTGATTTTTCCTAAACCCGAAATAAACCTCTTAAGAGTATAAGTTTCTTTGTAATCTATTTCTTTAATGTTTTTGATACAAAAATAACAAGCCATATTTCTAAAAAGGGATATCCTTTACATCTATTTCTTCTTCTTCTTCAATAATTGGAATTTCTTGTTTTGATACTGGTTCTGGTTTTTCTGGTTTTTTGGTTGTGTCAGAAGGGGAGGGAGAAGAAAAAGCGGCTCCAACAAGTCTTTTAGGACCCATTTGCATTCTCTCGGTTAGAATTTCTGTTCTGTATTTTTTAACACCAGTTGATTTATCTTCCCAAGACCTTGTTTGTAATCTTCCTTCAATTAAAAGCAGAGAACCTTTTTTTAAATATTGCTGAATAATTTCAGCAGTTCTACCAAAAGCAACAATATTATGGAACTCTACTTGCTCTTGTTTTTCCTTATCTTTATTATAAAAAACCCTATTAGTAGCTATTCTAAAATTAACTACTGATTGACCGCTTGGCAAAGACCTTACATCAGGATCAGCAACAAGATTACCTAAAACAAATACTTTATTTAAAAACATTTTATTCTTCTAAAATTTCTTTAAGTTTTTTATCAATATCTTTTAGTTCGACTTTTTTCTTTGGTTTGTCTTCTGTTTCTAATGCTTCAGGTTTTTTAACTTGTCTTTTAGAGGGAATTTGTTTTAATGGTTCTTTTATATTTAAAATAGTGTAACGTAGAATTTCTTGATTATCTTTAAGTTTTTTTTCTAAATCAACTAATTTTTCTGGATTTAACTTAAAAATTAAAATTTTTAAAAAGGCAGAAGTATTCTTTTTAATTGGATAACCTAAAGAGATTTTCTTTTCAGGCAATATTTTATCTAAAATCGCTCCATGTTCTTGGAGTATAGAGTTTATTTTTTCAGAAAAAGAGTTCAGCTCTTGTTCTGACAAATTTGGTGATATTAAACAAGCTAATTCGTAATATTTCATTGATTTTTAAATCTTAAATTCTATGACGTCTCCGTCTTG
>SDBV01001278.1_pt1 | contig 38021 bp, 43 predicted proteins | sample 2277081 | NCBI WGS metagenome assembly SDBV01 (sample SAMN10402039, study PRJNA504765) | marine sediment metagenome | isolation source: marine sediment core GS10_PC15, 223 cmbsf | place: Arctic Ocean: Southern Knipovich Ridge | collected 2010 | reverse complement strand
GAGGGTGAGTTTCAGGTTAGTCTTGCAGCAACTATAAATACGAATAATGCTATTGAAGTTGTTGTTGCTACAGGAGTTATTACTCTGCCTTATGGTACACTTTCTCTGGGTGTGGATGATATCACAGATGGGGTGATTGTAGCTTATGGTGATAATGCCACTGCTGGTGGAATACTTGAATTATACAATCCGGCAAATGAAGATGGTACAGGTTATCAGTTTCATAGGCTTGAAGCCACAGGCGCTACACTTTCTCTGGGTGGTGATGCTGATCCTGACATATTTACGTTCCATTATGATGGTAGTTTCCTTGCTAGTAAGCAATTGATTGTTGGAAGTAATGCACTTAATCTAAGCGGTACTATCAACCTTATTTCAAGTGGTGGCGACCAAGCAAATATAGATGTTAATACAAGTGATCAAATGCGTTTTGTTGATGCAAGTGGCGGATATATATTTGCCACGAATAGTGGTAGTACTCTGTCATTATATCACAGTGGGCAAGTTGGAGAAGTAGAATTAACAACTACATCTACTGGGGGGCTTATTCTTATAAGAGGTTCTACCTCTTCTGCTGCCATGCTTTTTGATGGAAGAAGCACAAATGCTAGTTATATACTAGGAAGAAAGTTTGGTATAGGTACTACTACTCCAACAGAAGAACTCGAGGTCGTTGGATCGGTTGAGTTTAGTAATGCTGGTGATATAACCCAAAGATTTTATGATACTTCTCTTGGAGAAGCAATGAATCTTTCGTGGGATGCAAGCGAGGGTAAATTCCTCATCAGTGCCGCTGTGACGATCAATACAAACAATGTTATTGAAATTACAGCTTCCACCGGTGTTACTGTTTTGCCTTATGGTACCTTGAGTTTAGGTAGTGATGCTCTTGATAATGATGGAACTCTTACCCTCCTTGATGCAGACGGAAATTCATTTAGTATTATAGGCGGAGACGACCGCATAATATTCGAGAGCTCCTCTGGTAAATCTGAACTTCATGTAGACTATATAACAGGCGCAATAGCTGCTGGTACAGAACATAGTATTATACATATTAATATAGAAGATGCAACAGCAACAGGAGGTTTGGTACACGGAATTGATGTTGCCAAAGTTGGTACTGGTACAGTTACAGTTGTAGGCATGGGTGTATTCTCGGGAGTTAAGCCTATAGTTCAGCATACAGGTACATTTGTTACTCCTGATAAAGCGCTTAAATTTTATAAGTTGGGAGCTCCTACTGATACAACTAATGTAACAACCGCCTTTGGTTCTACATCTGTTGATTCTACACTATTCAACAATGACAATGATGAAGTTCTATTAGGTGCAGCAGCAGTATTTAATGAAATCGAAGTTATATTAAACACAGCGGCTGCTAATCCAGGAATCAAACCCACATTTTGGTATTCGTCAGGCGGTGATGGTTCTTGGACTCAGTTTTTCCCTGAAGATGGTTCTAATGGGATGAGGGATAGTGGTATTATTGATTGGGTGTCTGGGGATTTAAGTTGGACAACGTGGGTTTTGGACAGTACTGACCAATATTGGATAAGAATTATTAGAACCCAAAATAGTCTTTCAACTATCCCTATTGAAGATACATTCAAGATACTTGCAAGTACAGATTATACTTGGGATGAAAATGGTGACTTATCTATTAAGGAACTAACCGCTCCTGGTGGTATAATAACTACACTTGGATCAAGTGATGGAATTCGATTACCCGGGTCTGGTGATCTTACAGATGGTCAGTATGCAGGAACAACCATGTCGGTGACTTCCGGTTATTCAAGTACCGCTTTTGCTGATTTAGTTTATTTAGACGACCAATCTGGTGTGGCTAAGCTTGAAAAGACAGACTCAGATGCTGCGGCTTCATCGGCAGATGTCATGGTTGGTATAGCTTTGACAGTTGCAGCGGCAGACGCTGCTTGTATTATTCTGGTCGAAGGTGTTATAACTCATGACACATGGAACTGGACAGTAGCTGGACAGTCGCTTTGGATTGATGATGAAACTACTGGAACGGCAGGGCTCTTTATTGATAATGCACCAAATGGTACTAATGATATAGTCAGACCAGTAGCTTGGGTTATAGATGATGATACTATTTATTTCCACGGTGGTGCTGCCTACGTAACGATTCCATAAAGGGTGTAATAATGAGTACAAAACAAATATTAACCATATTATTTTTACTACTAATATCTCCCAATCTTGCTAATAGTTGGTCAACAACTGTGCAAGCAACTAATGATGGGGATGTTAGAATGTCTGATGGATCTTCCTATGCAGGAGCGAGAGATGGAGCAGGAAATGTAACTATGACGACTTCCATAACAGCAGGGCAAAGCAATACTGGGGGCGCATACTACGTTCTACGAGGTTTTTTTGAGTTTCCTATACCAGGTTTATCATCAGTTAGTATCTGTACACTTTACTTGAATGGAGGTTTTACAGATGTTGCCGTGGATTATGAAATTTACATACATGGAGCCGCTGAGTATGCGGGCACTCTTGAAAATGCAGCGTTTACTAAATTTGACGGCAGGCAAACAGGTGCAGCTCACGATGGTACAATTTTGAATGAAACATGGGATACTTCCTCATATTCAACCAACTGGAACACAATAGTTTTTAATGCTGCGGGGATTGATTCTGTCGAGGTAGCACAAGGTAATACACTTTATATTGCTCTAATTTCAAGTGATGACTTTGATAATTCTGCTATTGCGGAAAATACTTTCAATAGAGTTAATTTCGACTCCTCTGCAGACAGTGGCAAAGAACCTTATTTATCACTCGTCTGTACAAACTTTGCAAACGTAATGGGCGTAACGATACCATTAAACATATTGGGGGTACCACTTGCAAATGTTAAGAACTTTCTTGGTGTAGAATAATGATGTTGAATAACACTTAACGGAGGCAAACATGACTGAAATCAAAATCGATCTTAAGAGCGCAATTATTATCTTTCTTAGTGTCTGTGTGCTTGTTCTCAGCTCTTATCTTCATGATGGCTACAAAACAGCCATTGAGGGCAAAGAGGCAAGACAGCAGGTACAAGGAGTACAAGCTATATTATCAAAAATAACATTACCTCAGAACATAGGACAAGCATTTCAGCAAAACGGATTTATAGTTAATATGCAAACAGTACCACAGGTAAACAAAAAGGTACCGAATGAAGCCGTTGAATAATTGGTACTCAAAGCTTATAAACCATTTATATTGGTTGGTGAACAGCCATAGCAGAATTGTTTACCTTTCTCGGCTTAACAATGCCTCTACGGTGCATGAAACACTAAGCCATTTTAAGTATCGAGGCGATGGTTGGTTGATTCACTGGGCGCAGGCACCTGAGACAAGCCTGCGCCGGATGAAGGGTGATTGCGAAGATGCAGCAATTCTATGGCAGCATTATTTAAGCCTGAGATACCTGCCTTCAAAGCTTTACTGTCTATATAAGAAGTTTCTCTGCTTCTCTTTGCCTTGGCATATTGTTTGCGTAAGCCCAATGGCTGAGAAGTTTTATTCAAACGACTCTATCTTGCCACTAATGGGAGATAATTGGAAGAAGTCAGTGCTTGATTGGTATGGAGGTAAGTATACAGCGATGAAGGAGTACAAAGCATAATGGCTAATAACTTTTACTTTGGAAATCGGTCAGAAGCAAACCTTGACACTTGTCATGTTGATCTTATAACAGTTGCCCGAACGCTTATACAATTCTACAACGTATCGGTTATTTGGGGGTGGCGTGACGAAGAACAGCAGAACCTTGCTTATGCACTTGGAAACAGTACCAAGAGGTTTCCTGAGAGTAAACACAATCATCTAAGTGAGAACGGTCAGCCATTAAGCATGGCTATGGACTTAGTCCCGTGGCACAATTCAAGACCTCATATACGCTGGAGGAATGAGAAGGAATTTGCGCAGATGGCAGGAAGAGTCCTTCAAATTGCTGATATGCTTGACATTACTCTTATTTGGGGCGGAGACTGGGATTCTGATGATGACCTTTACGACCAATCTTTCAACGATCTTGGGCACTTTGGGCTGTATGAGGAGTTCGTATGATAGAACCAAAGGTAACACCTGTAAGAATAAGGGCGCTTAATCATTGGATGTTGACGAAGACACCACATGGTCTTGTACTCTGCTTTCTTGATTCTGCAAAACAAATGGAGTGGTTTATTCAATTAAACTGAAGTCTGAATTGACTTATCGTTCAGATTCTGAACAAGGAGGCAAAGATGCCAAAAGTAAGAAGGATGCATAAAGGTAAGATGCGATTGATGCATCGAACAAAATCTGGTTGGAAACTTGTCTCTTCAAAGAAAGGAAGAAAATGATGGTAGAATGGTTAACAGCAAACTGGTTATACTGCATTGCAGGGTTATGGGTAGCAGAAAAGATCGTGAAACTTACACCTACACCGTATGATGATATTCTTATTGATATCATCGGTGGCGGTCTGAAGAAACTTGTTGGCAAAGGCAAATCAAATGCCTGAAGCAGCGTGGTTAGCTTTGGCTGCAGGTATGCTTAGCTTCTCTGGTATGGCTATTGTAGTCATGATTAAAGCTCCATGGAAGAGGAATAGCAACGCTAAGCTTCCAACCTCTTGCACAGCGCATTCAGGATTCGTCGCTGAGCAGAGCGCTATGCATGAGGATATTTCGGAGATTAAGGGTGACATTAAAGATATTCAAACGAAGCAGGATACTATGATAGTTACAACGACTGAGATTAAGACTATGTTGGAGATGAAGAAATGAGTGCAGCAAAAGTCGATTTGGTAATTGAAAAAGGAGTTACGTTTAGCTGTACGTTTACTTGGCTCGACTCAGATGGCACAGCAACTAATATTACCAGCTATACAGCAAAGTTCACTATTCGTAGTACTGAGACTGGTAAGGTAATTGCTGATTCAAGCGATAATATCACTCTTACGCTTGGAGATGCTGCTGGCACAATCGTGGTTGCACTGACCGCTACAGAAACTCAAGCGCTGGACTTCATCAGAGGTATTTACAACCTTGAGCTTTCAAGCAATGCTTCTCCACCTATTGTTACTCGTCTTGTTGAAGGAGATGTTACATTCTCGAAAGGAGCTACACGTTGAGTACGCTTCTCGGAAATCCTCGGAAGCGTGTATCAATCACGCAGGGGCTTGATGGCTTTGTAACCGTTGGGAACGAGCGGCTTGCTATTCATACTCCGAGCTTTTCTGTCAGAGATAGAATCGCACCTTCCTCTGGTGGTGCTGCGTATATGAGAAAGCTGACCATTGATTATACTAAAGTAAACACAGCGCTCACTGATTTCCCGGTTTATATTTACATCAGCGACCTTGTCAAGAGCCATGTGATGAATAGTGGACAAGATTTCTCAGCTTATGATACTGACGGAAACCAGATTCCTTCCGAGATCGAGTTTTATGATAGCTCCGGAGGAACTGGTATTCTTCACGGTTGGGCAAAGATTCCAGCAATCTCTGCGAGTGAGGACACTGAGTTTTATCTTTATTATGGAGATGCAAGCGGTACACAGCCAGCAGTTGATTCAACTTACGGCAAGTATAATGTTTGGGAAAGCAGCTTCAAGACTGTTCATCATCTAGCTGATAAGAGCGGCGATGCTACGAAAGTCAGCGATAGTGCTTCTGGTGATTTTGAAGGAAGCAAAGAGCTGGTTGGTGGTGATACTATTATAGTAGCAGACAGCACCAGAAGCGGGAAGTACCAGAACTTCAGCAACGCAGATGCTACAGGTGAAACCGTGATAAATATTGGCAACGATGATGCTCTTAATCCTTCATCAATCACTGTAATGTACTTTGCAAAGCATAAGGATCCCTCAGGGTATGCTGGTGTATGGCGAGGAGGCAGCACTGGTTATTCTGCTGCTTGGGCTAAGGGATCTCCGCCTGCTTTTAAGGGCAGAGATTCTGCTAGTAGCAGTATCAGTTTCACTTCGCAGGAGACTCCAACTTACAGCAATTTGAATCACTTCATCTTTGTCTATGGCTTGGTTGGAGAAACGGTAACGCATGATATATACATAAACGGCGCATATTATAATCATAACGGTGGTGGAGGTAATGGAGCGCTTAAGACAATTACAACTGATGCAATATTTGGCAAGCACTCCTTAAGCTTTTTAAATGGCTGGATGGATGAGGTGATGATCCTGGATACGATCAAATCCGCTGGTTGGTACACATCATTTTATAATATGGTGAATCATAGAAGCGTTGCCTTTTACAGCGTCGGAGCAGAAGAGAGTGCTTCAACAACAGGACTTGGTACAAATATCGAAATAACAGATAGAAGCGATTTAAGGATGCAAAAAGAAGCAAGATGGAATGGTTTAGCTTAAAATAGGAGGAATTAGAAGATGGCTTTTACAGTTACAAGTTTAACATACGAGCAGCGGAAGACTCTATTGGACAGGGCTCAGAATTACCTTGCCCAGCTGATTAAGGTCAATGAAGCCGCACGCAAGCTCGAGCTTGATTTACTCGAAGCAGGAGTAACAGCTGCGGAGACCGTTAATACAGTTGACAAGGTTCTATCAGCTGGTGGACCGCCTTTTGTCTCAGCAGCAACTGACCTCAGTCCTTGCACAGGAGATACAATCAGTGATCGGCTCGTGAATATACTCTCATCGAACACAGGTTTCATGGGTTGGGAACTTACTACACCAACTTAATAGGAGGAATTAAAATATGGCTGATATAACGTTTGCCCAGCGGAGAATCATACTTCGAAGAGTTCAAGGGCTTGTAAATGAGCTGATTCAGATCAACGAGGCTGCGGCTCGCTTAGCAGCAATATGTTTAAAGAGTGGTTTGACTGACGAGGATGAGAAGGTGGAACCGCTTCTTACACAATGCGGTCCAGCTACCAACGTTGATGGAGTAACAACGGATACTATCAGCGATCTCATCGTTGGTATCTTGTATGGTGCTTTAACAGATGATGATACCTCGACCGTTCTTGGTTGGGGATGGGATGGTACTTAATTGATCAACGAACCTTACATACCAGCTGTTGAAGATCCTGAGTTCAGGGAGATACTTTATGAATGCTGGAGGCACACAGAGATGTTCTGCAACGTCTTTATGCCGAGGACTTTTACTGCTCCGTTTTCAAAAGGACACCGTGAGGTCTTCAAAGCTCTTGACGACGACAGCATTCAGAAGCTTGTAATTGGTGCTCCTCGTGGATGGGGAAAGACATCGATCATTAACAAGGCATATCTTGCGAAGAAGATCGTTTATAGAGACAAGCATTACATCATCCCTATTAGTGCCACTGGACCAGCAGCGAAAGAGTTCTCAGAGAACTTAAAAGAGGAGCTTCTTTCCAATGAAGAGCTTACAGACATCTTTGGTCAGATTGATTCTCGAAACGCATCTGATTCAAAGGGAAGCTTCTCAACACTTGAGTGGATCACTTCAACTGGTATCAAAGTCATGCCTAGAGGCGCTGGGCAGCAGATTCGTGGTCGTCAGTATAAGAATTACAGACCAGATCTTTATGTCGGAGATGATCTTGAAGACGATGAAGCAGTCGAGAGCGAAGAACAAAGAGATAAGCTTTACAAGTGGTTCTTTACCGCTGTCAAAAACAGTGTTGCTATTTGCGGTGATGATTGGCGTATCATTGTGATTGGAACACTACTTCATGAAGATTCTCTGCTTGCTAAATTACTCAATCCAGAGAAGCATACAGACTGGCATAAGATTACGCTTGAACTTTGTGATGATGATCTGAACCCAGCTTGGCCTGAGCGGTACACAAAGGAGCAGATACAGGCTCTTTATAACGAGCATAAAGAGAACGATATGCTTGATAACTTTTACCGTGAGTTTAGGAATATACCTATTGCGATTGAATCGCAGGGATTTAAACCGCAGTACTTCAGCAATTATGAAGAGACGGAGACGGAGCTTAATAACAATCCAAATATTAGAACTATGATACTCTGTGACCCTGCAAAGACTCTTAAGAAGGGAAGCGCTAATACAGCGATTGTTGGAGTAAGTGTTAATACAAAGCTGAATAAATATTACGTTAGAGATGTAATAGAAGCGCAAATGTTTCCTGATGAGCTTTACGACAAGATGTTCGATATGGCTAAGCGACTCAATGCACTTGTTCTTGCTCCTCTTGTTACATCTTTGCATGAGTATATAACGTTCCCAATCAGGAATGAGATGATGCGTAGAGGTATTTTTCACATAATTGTTGAGGTCAAAGAAAGACAAGGAAAGACTGGAGCGAAACGCTCTGGAGGGCTTGTACCACTTTACAGACAGGGGCTTGTGGAGCATAACAAGACAGCCTGTGCTCGATTGGAGCGTTACTTGCTGCAGTGGCCTCGTCCTTCGAAATGGGATGTGATTGATGCTTTAGCTGGAATGATTTATGCACTTGAAGATGGAAAGTGTTACTTTTCACCAGTGGAGACCGAGGACGATATTGAATCTGAATATGAGGAACTTGAAGCCGAACCAGCCCTTGAATTAGTTAGGCGAGTATAAAGATCATTGTTCAGATTCTGAACAAGAAGACACGGAGATAAAGAATGCCACTTAAGATACTCACAAATACACGATCTAGAGCGAGCACAGCGGATCTCAGCAATAAGAATTACCCTTACTCATATCCTCTAAAGCTCAACTTAAAGCCTGGGAACGATACGCACGACTTCATAAGAGACCAAGTCATGAATCGTGCTCAGGATAGCCGTGATGCTCTAAGTGGGCGCTTTGATAGCTGGAATGCTATTGACAAGTCTTTGACTGCATACATTGACCTTACTACTGAAGAAAAGGCATTAACAGATGCAGATAAGAACAAGGCTGTCAGTATCGTCGTTCCTGTTACTTATGCAACGCTTGAAGTTTTATTAACCTATCTTGTAATGGCTTTTCTTGAAGACCCTATATTCCATTATGAAGGAGTTGGTGACGAGGATGTAATGGGAGCTATGCTTCTGGAACGAATTGTTGATATTCAGACTCGTAAAGCGAAAGTTGGTATTCAGTTACATACACTGTTCCGTGACTCACTTGCTTATGGTATTGGAGCTGTTGCTCCAGCATGGACAGTTAAAAGAGGTTACAAGCGAGTAAAGAGCTTTTGGGGATCGAGACGAGAAAGTGCGATTCGGTTTGAAGGAAATGAGCTTCGAAACATCGATCCTTATAGCTTCCTCCCAGACCCAAACGTTCCTATTCAGGACGTTCAGCGTGGTGAGTATGTAGGTTGGCTCGTTCCTGATAATAGAATGGGGCTGCTTCAGCAAGAGCTGGTAGACAAGTCTTACTTTAATGGAAAGTATCTTGAGCATATAGATGGGCGAAGTGTTCTTGGTGTTGATGAATCGGATCGAGATCGGTATGGAATAGGCGGAGACAGAGGTACAGATACTACACATCCTGTAGATGTAGTACATATGTCGATTGATCTTATTCCATATGAGTGGAAGCTTGGCAGCAATAGATATCCTGAGAAGTGGTCGTTTGCTGTAGCTGGGGATGAGGTCGTAATTAAAGCGCAGCCAACAGACCTTGATCATATGATGCATCCAGTTGTAACATGCGCTCCGTCTTACGATGGGTACAGCGTTACACCTATCTCAACGCTTGAGACCGTGCAAGGGCTTCAAACTATAATGAACTTCCTTTACAATTCTCATATCGAGAACATTAGGAAGGCAATTCAGGATATGCTCGTTGTTGATCCTTCCCTTGTAAACATCAATGATGTTCTTAATCCTGCTCCTGGTAAGGTCATTAGGATGAGGAAAAAAGCTTGGGGGAGTGGAGCCGTCAGTAACGCTGTTGCACAGCTAAAGGTATCTGATGTTACCTCAAATCATCTCAGCGATAGTAGTATAATTGGTGCCATGCTTGATATGGCTACGGGCAGTCAGGATGTAATTAAGGGTTCTCGAAGAAAGACGAGCGAGAGAGTTTCAGCAACTGAGTTCGAAGGGACGAGAGGAGCTGCACTTTCACGGCTTGAGAAGATGGCTAAGATTGCTAGCCTCCAGACAATTACAGACCTTGCTTATATGTTCGCTTCCCATACGCAGCAATTCATGTCGCAGGAGCAATATGTAAAGATTGCTGGTCGATACGAGGAAGAGTTAAGAGAGCTCTTCGGTTCCCAAGCTGAAGATAAAACCAGAGCTCTTGTAGGTCCGCTTGATATCCTCATTGATTACGATGTCCAAGTTCATGATGGAACTCTGCCTACTTCAGGAGACCCAATGGTCTGGATGCAGATGTTCCAAATGATAGCTGCTAATCCATTAATGGCTCAGCAATTTGATGTACAGAGGATTTTTCAGCACTGGGCGAGATTAGCTGGAGCAAAGAACATCGGAGACTTTTTAAAGAAGGGTGCAAGTAAGGTCAGTGTTGTGGGAGACGAGACACTGGCAAAAGCTGTTGAACAAGGAAACGCAATTCCAGTAGAAGAAGGAGTATAAAGTGGCAGAAGAGTATCAAGCGTCGAGAGTACATCTTAAGGATTTTATGCAGGGCTTTGTCTGGCATGACTTTAAGCTTATACTAACTGAATGGATAGAGCAACAGCGAATAACACTCGAAACAGCTGGAAAAGGGTTTCACGCTGATGGTAGCAATGTTACATTGAATGATGTAGCATTTATACAGGGAGAGATAGTGAGGATGCGCCTTATGCTTGATCTTCCACAAACACTAATTGATAACATGGAGACCGAAGAGGAGGAGCAGGATGGCTGAAGAAACTAGTAAACTTAACGCTGACATTGCTGAGATGGTAAGTGCGGCACCTCTTGATGTCGCTGAAGAGGGGCAGGAAGATGTCAAACCGACTGAAGATGCTAAAGAAGAAGAGGCTGTTTCAGAAGAAGCAAAAGAAGCAGGTGAAGAAGGAGCAGCGGATGAACAAGCTGCTGAGGGAGAAGAGGGAGAAGCAGGAGAAACAGAAAAAGCTGAAGAGCCGAGTGCAGAAGTAATTGAGCTTAGAGCAGCGAATGAGTTGCTCAGGGCACAGGCTGAGGAGAGGGATAAGGAGAAAGCGGATGCAGCCGAAGTTGCAGAAGCCGCGGAAGCAAAGCTCCCAGACCTCGAACCTGAGACGTTCATAGTTTCCGACGAGGACTATGATAAGCTCCTTACAGACAAAGGAAGCTTGAACGCACTTCTTAATGCGGTTATGACGAAGACAAGACAGATAACAATGGAGGAAGTCCTTCGGAGAACTCCGATATTAGCAGCTAAAGAGGCACACAGAGCTGTAGCTTACAATTCAATGATCAATGACTTCTTTAGAGCTAACAAGGACTTGTTACCACAGCGAAAACTAACGGGTATTGTCTTCACTGAGTTTTTATCGAAGCATGTTGATAAGACTTATCAAGAGGTACTTGAACTCGTAGCTCCAGAAGTCCGTAAGCGGCTTAAGATGACTAAGCCTGAGGCTACGAAGGCTAAACCGAAAGATCCGAGCTTTGCTCCAGGGACTAAGGGGAAGAAAGCAGCACCTACGAAGCCCTCTGGATTAAAGTCTGAAATAGATGAGATACTGAATGTGAGGTAGATTGATATGATTAAAGATGCTTTAGTTATTGATATTGATCGTCGTAACATGACAGTCACAAAGGCCTATGTAGGATCGAGTGGAGCTGTGACGCTTCTTCCAAGTGAGCGGCGGGTGGCAGTTAATTTGGATGCTTCCTTTACAATTACTCTTCCACCTGTGATTAAGTGCGCAGGCCATTTCTACACGATACATGTTACTGCTTTTACGGCGGCTCAGGTGCTCTCGATAATAACGAATACTGACGATAGAGAGGTAGGTGTCTGTTTGCTTGGTACTCGAGGTAACAGGTACCTCCTTAGTGCCGATGAAGAGCACATTGTCCTTTACAGTAATGGTGTCTTTTGGCATAGTATCATTAGTTCCAACTAACTCACTCATTATTATACAACTTAAGGAGCATAAAATGGAAATACGAGATAAGGATTCCCTACGCAGGGTCGTCCATTTGACGATGCTCGCTAGTATTGGGACCTATCAAGTGTTGAATGAAGATGCTATGGTTTTCGTGTATGGCAGTGTGACTACCACAATATACATGCCGAAGGTTGTAGATGCAGCTGGACTCATGTTCTCCATTCGAATGGCTGCAGGTACGTCTAATGTAACTATATCTAAGCACGCTAGTGATGGCAGCAACATTTTTCATGTAGCTGGCACACAAGGCGATAGTCAGGTGTTGGATGCTGCTAATGAATATATAGTATTGTATAGTGATGGAGTGATGTGGTATGAAGTAATAGGGAGTCACGCATGAAACTTATTGAAGGCTATTTTGTTGATGTTAAGGATAGAAACGTAATTACAGTGATACATACAGACAGATCAGTTAAGCTTGGTCCAGGTAATTACACCGTGATTATAGACAACATTTTTGATCGGGCTTTTACTATTGCCGTTCCAAAGCCAGCTGACGCTGTTGGGTGTTTCTATAGCATTGTCGTGTTAGCTAATCCATCTGGGGCAGCGGCACCAGCTGATATCAGCGTTCGTGATGGCAATGGCGTCTCTTATACAGCCCCTGATGTTCTCGATGCTTATGGAGAGAACATCTTGTTATGGAGTGACGGTTTCTATTTTTACAATATTCAGGATACATCTTAGGCGGAAACGGTCAAGTGATTGTTGACAATATTTACGACGCATTTGCGATAGTTCTTCGTTATACCTGATCCGAGTGGAGTTAGTGCGGAATTGGATATCACGGTTAGACGTGCAGATGGTACAGAAATTGTTGTCATCGATGCTTGAGCAGAGCACGCTCTTATATTTTCATAACTTATCTTAACTTAAACAAAGGAGAATTTTAAATGCTTCCAGCAGAAAAATTAGCAGGACAAACAGCAGACGCTGGATTGGCAGGAAGGAGTGCGGTCAATTATATTACAGCGAGTGCTTCTGTAAGTACGCTTGCTATGACTACACGTGATCGAACAGTGAAGCTGGTTACTACATCAGACAATGGTATAGCAGTCACACTTCCCCCTGTTGCAGAGTCTGCAGGCATGATGTTCTTCGTCCAGTTCGTGACGAAAGCTACGAATGATTGTACGATTGATGATGACGCTGATGACGCTGATTTCGACCAAGTCACCGTTGATACTCAAAACGATGCCTTTGTACTGATTAGTGATGGTATTCACTGGTTCTGTATGAATGGCGGAGCAATAACCTAAAGGAGGATGAAAAATGCCTCCAATAGGAAAACTTTTTGGAGAGACTGCGCTTGCAGGACTGGCAGGAAGAGATGCGATTGTATTTTACGATGGGTCCGTAGAGGCTGCATCTGCAGCCGATACCGTTGCTATGAACATTCGTCAGCGGTCTTGGAAGTTGATTACTGATGGGACAAATGCAACCACGATGACTCTTCCACCCGTCGCTGAAGCTGCAGGTATGATCTTCCTCTTTTACTTGGTAACAGACGGAGGACAGAACGTAACAATAACTGATGACGCTGATGACGCTGATTTTACTGATGTTACTATGGATACAGAGAATGATGCTTTTGTTCTTGTCAGTGATGGAATCCACTGGTTTGCTATCAGTGGAAATGCAACAACCTAAACAAACCTCGTTGCTTGAAAGAGCAACCGATATAAATCGGAGGAATTAAAATGGGTGGACCAGGAAGTTGGAGGAGAGCAGGAAATTGGGTTGATAATCAAGAATACCTACACCAACAATTGCCTTATATTCATGGTACATGGTATTTTGTCAATCCTCAAGACGGGAGCGATAATAGAAGTGGGAGATCACCTGACTTAGCCTTTGACGGCGCAGAGGCTGCTTATGCAGCGGTTGACACGGACAAAGGTGATGGTATTTGCCTTCTGTCTCAAGGTGATTCTACTGCGGATACTACTTCGTATCTCACAGCCGCTATCACATGGGCTAAGAATAACATCACGATGTGTGGTGTGGCAGCTCCTACTCGTTACGCAGGAAGAGCTCGTATTTCACAGTTGACTGCGAGCCTTGCTACGTTGATCACAATGACAGGATATAACAATCGAATCATGAATGTTCATCTGGCTAATTATGGTACAACTGGAACAGGCTGTCTGTCTGTGACAGGTGAGCGTAATTACTTTCAGAATGTTCATGCGATTGGTGGAGGCGGAGTATCAACTGCTTCTATAGCTGACATGGACTTGTCGCTGGCTGGGAGTGAGAACACTTTTGTTGAATGTACCTTCGGTACAGATACTTTTGACAAAGAAGACCTTGCAGGGTTCAGTATGACTTTCCCGAGCGGTGCTCTTGCAGCTCGTAACAGATTTTATGACTGTGAGTTCAATCAATCACGAGCAGCTGGAACGACAGCAGGTGCAATTCTTCTCGGTAATTCTGCTGCGCTTGCTCGTCTGAACGTGTTTGATAATTGTCTCTTTACTGTTTACAGAGATGCAGGGATTTCGGCAGAGGCTGCGGTTGTTATAGGGACAAAGTCTACAAACGGGTACATTCTCTTCAAAGACTGTGTTCGTATGGGCTTCACAGATTGGGCTGGAACCGCTCATCTCATTTACACCAACTCACCAGTAGGACACGAAGCAGGTGGAGCTACTGTAGCTGTTAATCCTTCATAAGGAGTAAATTAATGCCAGAGAAAAAAACAGCATCAAAGGCTGCTCCTGTGAAGGTTGCAGCAAAGAAACGCAAACCCCTTGACGAAATGTCTAAGGAAGAGATGGTAAAAGCCGGAATTATCCAAGATGTTATCGAGGATTATTTCCGAGAATAGGAGAAACTAACAAATGGCAGACGAATATTTTGTAGGCTTAAGAGGAACAGGTGATGTTGCTACCTATGAACGCCCAGAGAGCTGGAGAGATGGTATCATGCGAATCTTTCCAAATGGCACAGCAACGCTTACTGCGCTGACTACGCTCATGAAGAAAAGCAAAGTGAGCGATCCTATCTTTCACTGGTGGGATAAGACGCTGACTACACAGAAAGCGTCAGTCGTTACTGGTCAGACTTATGATGATCCGTCGCTGAGTACTACATATGGTGAAGATGCAAACGCAGGTGACACTGTCTACTTCAAGATTGCCACTGAAGCACCGACCAAGATGTTCAGAGTTGGACATCTAGTTCTAATGCGTGATGTAAGCAACTACACCGTTGATACTGTAGGCAAATGTGTCTACGTTCTTGCGAACAGTACTTCATCGGTTATTGGTGTTAAGCTTCTCGAAGATGATGACAATGGCTCATCCGCCAGTCTTTCGCTTTTGGATGTTGATACACTGCTTGTCATCGGTAACGTGAACGCTCAAGGTGGAACACGTCCAGAGGCGATCACTCAGTCACCGACCATGGATGAAAATTATACGCAGACCTTCCGTGATTCCCTTGACTTATCCAGAACGATAATGGAAACCAAGATGCGTACAGCAGCAGCATATCCAGAGGCGAAACGTGATGCTCTTGAGCAGCATTCACTTGGAATGGAGAAGGGTTTTATATGGAGCATTAAGTATGCAGGAACTGGTAGCAACGGTAAACCTGAGTACTCTACAGACGGTATCTTAACGAAGATCAAGGCAAACGGTACTGTTCAAGATTACACCCTTGATAGTGACGTTGCATACGCAGGAAAGACCTGGGTTGAGGCTGGGGTTGACTGGATCGATGAGCACCTTGAGAAGATCTTCCGTAATGGAAGTGATCAGAGATTGTGCTTCGCAGGATCGGGAGCGGTGATGGGTATTCAGAAGCTCGTTCGTGATCTTGGTGTTTACAATCTTACACCGGTTACAACGAGCTTTGGCTTGAAGGTCATCGAATGGATTACACCTTTTGGCGTAATGCACATCAAAATACATCCTCTCTTTTCACAGGAGGCAACGAATAGGCACTCGATGATGTTGTTCGAGCCTGCTAACATTGAATATAAATACATCACCGACACAATGTTCATGCCGGATATTCTTTATGGTAAGGGCGGAGGAACAGGTAAGGATGGTAAAGAGGAAGAGTTCTTGACTGAAGCCGGTCTCGAATATCATCACTCTTTAACAGGTGGTTATTTGAACGGAGTAGGTTTAAAGAACAATGTTTAATCATAGTCCATGTTGATGGAGGAGGGAGTCAGCAATGGCTCCTTCCTTTAAGATTATCGTTTAGATTCTGAACAAGAAGGCACAAGATGAACTTACTTGAAATAAGACAAAAATTTGTAAAGCTCAGCGGGCGAGAAGATCTCCTTGATGTCTCTGGAAACTTCTTTATTCAAGGAGCGGTTACTGACCTTGATCTTGAGCAGGAAACAGGAGAAGACTTTAACTGGTACGAGGAGAGCTTCGCAATCGGTGATTACAAAACGAAGATGAAGCATTGCAGAAGTATTCAGGCTGTCTGGTTTGTTGATAGCGATGATGAAACTGTGCTTCTTAGTAAGCTTCTCTATGATGAGTTTGTCGTAAAGTACCCAGCGCTCGGTGAGACAGACGATGGAACGCCAGCGCATTGGGCGAAGAATCCTCTACAGCGTGACCCTGATAATCGCTTAGCAGGTACAAGCGTTGAGTACACAGGAGCAATTATCATGCCTCCGACCGATGAAGCAGTCACAATTAAGATCTATGGTGTATTCCATTCTGTTCCGCTTGAAGAAGATGAAGATGAGAACTTCTGGAGCGTTCGCTATCCTAACCTTTTAGTAATGGCTGCTCTCCGTAACCTTGAAGGGTTTTACAGAAACACACAGGGCTACAATGACTTTGACAAAATTATTCAGCGGAAGCTGATTGGTATAGATAAAGACCTTGCCGAAGCTAATACAGCAGGCGAGATGAAGATGAAAGGGTAAGTTATGGCTGAAGATAGAGTACCTGAGAGACCCTACAGGAATGCACGGGTTCGTAAGGATCGGATGAGGTCTGTTGCTGAACTTGAGAAGCGGCGAAAAGTTGAGGCAAAAGAACGTGAGGAGAAGAAGCTCAGAGCAGAAATTGAGAGCATTCAACCACGCTGCTATGTCTGTGGACAGGAAAAGAACCTTGAAAGGATCACTATCCCTGTCCTTGCCTTTCATCTTTGTTCTGTTCATTATAGAGAGCTTACAGCAACAGCACTTCCAAAACTTGAAGAGATGAGAACAGTATTTAATTCAGGAGAAGAGGATGCAGGAATATCAGCTGAAGATACAGGAGTCATTGACGAAGGGACTCCGCCCGTTTAAAGACATGGCGCTTGGTAATAAGTTCCTTTCAAGATGCGAAGGTTTGAAGCCGAGACCTTGGGGATTGAGAAGCGCTCATGATGTAACTAATCCATTTGCCTCGGATCAATTCGACGAGTTTCCTTTCCCTCAGCTTTTAAATGGCAGAGAAGTAATGCTGCTTGCAGGGAAGGATAAGATTCACAGCGTTGGAGAAGACTGGTCTTTAAGTGAGCTTGACCTTTATAACATTGCTGATGAGCTCGAAGCCGATACCGTGATGCCTGGTGGAGCTTGGCACATGGCTGACTTTGGTGAAGTCTGGCTTCTGTTTAATGGAAGCTGCGTAGTCATTAGCCCAAAGCGTGGAGCTATGTTTGGTGAAGAGGATCGGCTGTTGGTTCAAGATAGTATTCAAATGAATACAGGTTGTGCTTTTAGAGGTCGGATGGTTACTGGCGGGTTCTCTCCTGCAGAGTTCTGGAGTAATACTTGGATGTCCCTTTGGGATCACCTTACACGGACTGTTGATTACTCGGTTGATACAGCTATGAATGGTCTTGGAAAGAACTTTGTGATGTGGACAACGATTGGTGGAGGGGATTTGCTGCACCTGCTTTTGCCAGATCAAGCAATCCAAGGAGTCTTGAAAGAAGCTGGGAATGGGCTTGAGAAGACTTACTTCCTTGATCTTATGAGAAGGAATGAGTCGGGCTTCATGCCGATGCCTTGGAGTGGTGAAGTTCTTTGCGTGAAGCAGCTTGGCAAAGGTGTGATGGTTTATGGAGAGAATGGGATTAGTCTGCTCATTCCAGTCATTGAACCTTTCTCGACTTTCGGACTACAAGAAATTGCAGACTTCGGGATTGCAGACAGAGGAGCCGTTGGAGGAGATATCTTTGAGCATGTGTTTGTGAATGAAGGTGGAAAGCTGTTCAAGATTGGAGCGGATTATAAATTGCAGATGCTTGGTTATGAAGAATACCTTGGTGCTTATATAAATGAAGGGACTACTGTAAGTCATGACAGTGAGTTAAAGCATTCTTATATATCTAATAAGCACAGAACATTCGTTCTTACTGAAACAGGACTAGGTAGAAGTTCACAGGTTATAACGAGTACTGTGTTTACAAACGGAGAGCTTCTTGGAATTGCTGAAGATACGCTCGAAGAAACGCATATCGTAACAGAGTCCTTCGACTTCCAAGTCCGAGACCTCAAGACAGTAACCACTATGGAGGTTGGGCTTAAATGTTCTGAGGATGTTAATGCTTACGTAGCTGTTTTATATAGATATGCTAAGAACGATAACTTTAACTTCAGCGACTGGACTCCTTTGAACAAAGAAGGATTCGCTCGAATACAAATCACAGCGCTCGAGTTTAGGTTCTGTGTTAAAGTTGAAGACATCGAGAACATCGAAATAGATTACATTAACGTAAGATGGCAATCATCTGCATCAAGAACGAAAAGAGGATTAGATGCTGATACGGCTAATGCCTGGACAGATATCGGCATACTGGAAAGACATCAAAGATACTTTGCAACATAATATGTTACCGATTGCTAATGCTGGACCAGATGAGATGAATAAGCTATTAGAGAATCTTCTCGTTGGCAAAATGCAAGCTTGGGCTTTGTTACAAGACGATGACATAGTAGCGATGGCTATTACGATGGCTGTTTCTGAGCCTGGAACAGAGACGCATAATTTACTGCTTTACAGCTTGTACGGATACAGCTTTGTAAGACCAGAGACTTGGAAGGCAGGCTTTGTAACACTTCAGACATTTGCAAAAGGACTTGACTGCGTTGAAATAATAGCATATACAAAAGTAGAAAGAGTAGTAACCATAGCAAAAGAACTTGGAGCTAACACCGACTATAAATTGATAAAACTGGGGGTATAACATGGCTGGTGGAGGTGGATCAACAGGGTATACAGCGGTAGACGCAGAACAGAATAGTATGCATCAAATGCTTGCACGAGGAGTTTATGGCGCCATAGCTACTGCAAAGGGTTGGGATGGTGCAGCGCAAACCGATGCTGCTATTCCTTACGCAGCTGATAATGATTATGTAGATGCACCGTCTTTGCTCCGTTTCATTCATGATAAGGGTACTACAGATGCTGGAGGTAACCCTTTTGAGGGGGTCTCTGCCTATGAGCCTGATGAGGATCTTGATACAGCAGAGTCTGTTACGAGTACTTTCCAGACACTGATTGAAGATCTTGCCCATGATGGTGATTGGGAGGATGATGTAGCAAGTGCAGTAGCACAAAAAGCGGCAGCAGTTCCAACGCTTGACTATGATGCAGTTTTCTCTGGGTTGATTACTTCAGCAATCTCGAGAGCTGCGACCGCTGTGTCTGACTCATTCACGAACGCTGAAGCTGACATCCAAGCGCTCGTTGATGAAACTACAGCAAGAAGTCTGGCGAGTTCACAGACTGCTGTTAGTACCATAATAGCGGGTGCAGCAGCGGATATAGCTGTGAACGTTCCTACCCTCATTACCAGTGCAAAGGATAGCGCTGATGAGGCAATGACTGAGGCAGCAGCAGATGCGGAGGATCGCTCTGAAGATCTTCTTTCAAGTATTCAAACAACGGTGCTTGCTGCAGACGCTGATGCAGAATCAGCTTCAGACAACATCATGACCGATTCAGAAGCTGACGTTGTAACTGCGATGGTGAGTCAAGCTACGGCAATGGCTACGCTTCATACAGCAGTAGCAGCTGAAGTAAAGACGAGAACAGATACTGATGTAGGTGGTGCAAAGATGCAAGGTGATACAGTAGCAGACGCTGAAGGAGCTAAAGGTATTACGTTTGCAGCTGGTCTTGCCGATGGAGTTCTGCCAGACGCAGTTAGCACTGGAATATCTGATATGACTTCAGTAGGTGCAACCTCTCGGGCGAATGCGAAATCAGCAATGCTTGAGATTGTAGGGGCTGTGAATCCAGCTATTTCTCCAGTCGTTATGGAAGCGGTAGCTAACGCAAAGAGTGTTGCTGTTACTGTGATGACTGATGCTGTTACTGCTGCTGTTGACAGTGTTCAAGGCGCACCGATTGCTAATGCTGTTAATGGATTCAGGAAACGTGCTTTGAAGCCTCACCTACGGGCAGTCAATCGCTTTGCTGGAGGTATGGCTGATATAAATGCAGTTAATAGTTCTGCTTTCGTTATAGGTATGGCGTTGCTTGAGTCTGACTTTACAGACAATGTGACTGACTATCAGGCGAAGCTTGAGCTTGAGACCTTCTCACAGATTCTTCCACAGTTCTTAAATACCTTTCAGCAAACCGTCAGCGCTTATATGGACAGCTACGAGAAGCGCTTTGCTGAGACTCTTGATATTTATAAGACTGAATTGCCGATGCAGACACAGATTTTCCTTAGTGTAATGCCTGAGTACATGAGAACTTATATGATGGGCTTTGCTGAATACATGAAAGCTTATCAAGCAGTCATGGCTGAGTATACAAACATATCAAAGGATAAAGATCAAGCAGCTATTAATATCGTTAATATGCAGGCTGGATTGCAGACTGCATTTGCTGATGTAAGGAATAGATTAGCACAAGCGCTGGTAGCTGTTCAAGCAGGCGCATTCTCACAGGCATTAAATGCACATAGCGGTATGCTGGAGAATCTGACAGCGGTTAATGAGAAGGTCTTTAGCGATCTTACCTCTGCAAGGATGAATGGATATCTGCAGTTGATAGATAAGGAACTACAAACTGTTGAAGACAGTTTTGTTCAACACCTTGGAGCATTCAGCACATTGGTCCAAACACAGATAGGGCAAGCTATGAGTACGGAGCTTACTGAGAAGAGTCACAAACAGGTTTTCATGAACGAAGGAGTTAGGTCATTGGCTGCAGCTCGTGTAAAGGAGTTAGAAGGTACGAGGAACTTAGCGCTGTTGCTTGACGGTAATGCAAAGGGGAGAATCATTGCTAAGAATGAAGAGTATGATAGAAATCTTGAGTATGATGCACTGGCAGCTAATTGGGATATAGAATTGTTCCAGCAAGCAGGGAATATTATAGGAGCCGTTACAGGTACTGTTGTACCAAGAGCTGGGAAACCAAGTAAGACACAGAGTGTGCTTGGTGGAGCTATGGGTGGAGCGAGTGCTGGTGCTGCGCTTGGACCAATAGGTATGGGTGTCGGCGCTCTCGCTGGTGGAATACTTGGAGCACAATAAAGGAGGATTAAGATATGCCAACAGGAGCATTGATAAGCAGCAGACGAAGAAGGAAAAAGGACGATCCTTTTGCAGTAGATGCTATAACAGGAGCAGCGCCTACGGTACAGCGAAGAGGTACAGACGCAAGCAGAAGCTTTGTTGCAGATAAGCTTCAAAAGAGACCTACAAGCATTAGTGAAGTGGTAGTAAGAGGTAAGAGACCTTCGGCTCCAGTAGTTGCTGCCTTTGAAAGTACATCGCCTGGAAGAGGATGGTTAGCTGAACGTGAGGCACCAGGCAAGGAACGTTTTCTTGCATCTATTGAAGATTCTACACCGAAGGTTGCTCAGTCTAGGGGACCAGTCGGTACAGCGAAAGGTGGGTTCTTTGGTAGGCTTTTTGAAAGCACTGGCAAAGTAGACCGGTTCGCTTATGCTCTCGGAAAAGGTGCGCAAGCTGTTATGGGAGAGTATGGTCAAGAGACATGGCAGGCTCGGCTTGGTGGAGTAGGTGCGGAACAGGCACAGAGCAGAGCGCATAGTAGGTACTTGAAAGCAATCATTGCAGGCGAAGAGCCTGATACAGCTGACGTTGCAATACTTACTCCAGAACAGCAATGGCAGGGAGCTCAGATGCAGGAAGCTATGACTACGAGGAAGAGTGAGGAAGGCTTTAAGGCGACTGAGCTAGAACTCAAGCAGGCTGAGCTAGAACTCAAAAGGAAGGAACTTGCAACAACAGTGCCTACGGTTAAGGAACAGAAGAAGGAGAAGGCATTAGAGCGTGAGACTAAAGTGGAAGTAGCTGGGATACGTGCAGACGCTATTAAGTATTCAACCGACCAATCGCTTGTGCGTGCCTCACTTACAGCAGGACGTCAACTTGATAAAGATGAGAGCGCAGCTTTTATGGCGAAGTACAGACTTGCTCTTACTGAGGTTAATAATGTGCTTCCTTCAGAGATGGAACTCTGGGGGAATGCTCGGATAAAAGAGGTCAATAGGCTTATGCGTGCTCGTATGGGAAATGAATATGTTGACCTTCCAGAGGGGATTGATGAAGGCGGTGGCAAATCTGCGGACGAGGAACTGCTCGGACTTTAATAGGAGAATAGCATGGGCTGGAATGATGTACTGCTTAATGAGAACTTCAGAGCACTCGGACCTGAAGGGAAGCGAGAGAAGGCTGACCTTTACTTTGAGAAGAGGATAGAGCCTCTTCAGAGTTACAAGGATGCTGATAAGAAGAAACAGCAGGACACTAGAGTAAAGTTTCTTTCTACCATTGGTCAGCAACCTGATGAAATTGGAGGCTTCTTCGGACCGATAAGGAGAGGTATAGCTACATCTGCTATAACTTCTGGAATGCTGGAGCTCATGGCTAATTATGCGCCTGAAGGTGTGCCAATGTTTGGGAGAGAAGACCTTATTGAGGCTGCAGATTTCTGGAGGAAGCGAGCAGAAGCTGAGCAGCCAGAGCTGCAAAAGACTGGTGGGCATGCTGAGGCTATAAGGTACTTCGATCTTGATCCAACAAGTCCTTACAGTCCACTGAATCCTAAGCGGGCTTTTAATGTGGTTGGAGAAGGACTTCCTCTGCTTGGACTGTTTGTCGGAGCTCATATTGCGAACCCGCTGTTTGGTAGAGCTGTCATGGTTGCTACTGAGGGTGGAGATGCAGCACAGCGATTGAGAGAATATGAGGAGGAGACAGGTGTTAAGGTTCCAGGATGGCAGAAGAAGCTGATACCTATGGCTGTTGGTCTTGTAAATGCTAAACTTGAGACGCTCGGTATTGAGGCGATGCTTGGTGAACGGTTTGCTGGCGTTGTTAAAGGGAAATTGATGAAGCTGTTGTTTCGTTCGCAAGTTGAAGGCTTTGAGGAAGTGCTACAGGAAGGTATGCAGATACTTGGTGAAGCTGGTTATGGAAAGCCTCATGAAGCTAAACAGGTTATAACTGACCTCTTTACATCTTGGCACGGAGGCACGCTGCTCGGTGGTGTTGTTGGTGGAGCAGCTATAGCCTTTGAGGGGATGCCGACTGTTGAGGAGCAAGGAGTAGATAAGCTGCCAGAGGGGCTTAGAGAAGGTCCAGAGACTTTGAAGATAGCACAAGATGCGCTCGACGCTGATCCAGAGAATGAGAAGGTTAGAGCTGCCTACGATAATTTGAAGGCAGAGGTAATTGTTGAGCATATAAGAGCACATCCTGAGGATGAGGGAGTGCTGCTTGAGGAGACATTTGAGAAGGCTGGAGTAAGAGCTGGACCAGTAAAGATTGGAAGAGTTACTTTGACAGACGAAGAAGCAGCAGCTTCAACGTTTACTATCGATCATCCAAGTGGTGGTACAGTTGAGGTTCGAAGAGAAGGAACTGTAAGCAAGCTTAATCTTGAGCGAGCGCTGACTGCTTTTCAATGGCTGTCTTCAGTAATGCCTGAGTTCACAGCGAAAGTCAAAAGCTTTGACGTTGTTGAAGGTAAACAAGCTGCTTGGCTTAATAGAACTACGAAGCTCGTTTACGGTAGAACTATGGCGAGCTTAAGGAAAGAGTCTCCAGCAACAGCTGATAAATTCGTGAAGTTGGTAAGCGATAAGACTGGAATTTACTGGGAGGACGCTTCAACCGGTGAGCCACGGATTGCCATAAGAGTAGCTCCTAAAGGAGCCAAAGCTAGAAAGACAAGCCGTTATGTTCATGCACTTGGTCATGAAGTTGCTCATGCTGTTGGGCTTCCAGAGGAATTAGCTGAGCCTAAAGGTATTGAACTGTATAAGCTGTTTAGGGAGACTGCTGGTGAGCTTGAATTTCAACGAGTCAAGATAAAGCTTTCTGAAATAGATAAGATAAAGAAAGTGGCTGTTACTGATGAGATGTTGAGAGACGGTGTTAATATTGCTCCTCTTGACAAGCTTGACGTAAGGGTCGACTTTGAAGGAGAGGTTTCCAAAACTGATGCCTCGAGGTTTTTGACTGCTGCTAAGTACGTTGCTCGGCGGTACCCAAGGATGTTCAACACAGTTACAAGCATAGAATTTGCAGATCAAAGTAATTATTCAGCCCACTATGTAGATATGGCGATAGAGAACATCCTGGTAGCTTTTGGACATTCACCACTCAAATCTGAAGTAGATGACTATTTAACCAGTGCGTCAGGCTCTTTTGCTGTATTCTTTCCTGCAACAGGCAAGGTATTGGTTAGAGCCTGGCAAGGGAGAGCGAAGACCCGCTTTTATGTAGAGAACATTGCTCACGAGATTTATCATGGTATGAATAAATGGCGTGATGTGCTACATGCTGAGCGAAGCGCAAGCCAGGCTGGTAAAACAGCTAGGATAGGCTTCGTCGAGCGCAGACCAGACCTTGAGTTCCAAGAGAAGGAACTGCCTCCTCGTACAGAATTTGAACAAGAAGGTCCGACAGACGTGCAACGATTGAGATTAGAAAAGGGGCTTGGACAACTGTTTACGAAGATCGTGAGGAGTCAAGGGCAGCTGTATGATGATGAGGGGCTTGCGGTCAATGCAGCGGTTGATAAAGTCAGTGGTACACTTTACCTTTCTAATATGATTGACATGAATACGATTCCACATGAAGCATTCCATCTCGCTGTGGAACAGCTTGGTTCTGACAATCCTGTTGTAAAGCAAGGTCTTGATATGTTCAACGGAAACCTAGAGGAGCTAGCTGATGCTGTTGGTGATTACTATACCCAGACAGCTCTTGCGGGTGATTTGCTCCAGCGTATCGGGACGTGGCTCAGAGAACTCTGGACAGAATTTCTTAGTGTAAGTGGTGCTGATCTTTCCCAAGATCAAATCGTTGGAATGTTGAATCGAAGAATGCGGCACATGCGCTTTGAGCCGGTCAAGATGAGACTCAGGGTCTTCGATAGGCTTGATGCTTTCAAAGGAAGAATTAATCTTGATCAACTTCCGCTGAAGAATATCTCTGAGGAAGAGAGTGCTTACGTTAAGTTGGTTGCTTATAACTTAAAGCAGCAAGGGAAGAAGGTTGTTACGCCGGAGGAATTTAAAGCAGCCTTGGTTAATCAAATGATTGAAGTTAGGGTTATGCCAGAGATGGATACTAACATTCGCAGATTAACGAGACTACTTGATGAAGGTGAGGAGCTTACTGCTACGTTTGAGGATGGTGCTACGGCAATCCTGTTTAAACCTAAGTTCGATAACTATGGTCTTAGGGTCGGGGATAAAGAATATGTCTTTACCTACAGTGAAGACCTGCAGAACGAGCTGTTTAATCTTACAGACGAACACGGTTGGATTGGCGGAGAGACTATTAAAGTGCTTAAGGATAGCTACACCGTTGGAGAGTTCAACCGAGACACGCATATCCGCCTCATGTTTGAGACACCTATTGACTTTGAGCAGCCTGCGCATGAAGCAAGCCATATCATGTCAACTACAGCAATCGGCTGGGCTGAGGTTGCTGAACCTCCTGGAGATGGTGATACGCTGATTGTGTTTGAGGTACAGCCGAGTGATGTGATGGAAACAGGAGACCGTTTCGGAAGAGCACCAACTCTCGAGGACGTTAGAGCTGATATAGCAAGGCACAATCAGAGTAGTATGTTTTACTACGGTATAGGTGAGGGCGATCTAGCTGGCTTCGCAAGACTAACAGGTAATGAGTTTAAGTATATTGAGTATAGACCATCATCACCGCATCCGTCAACTTATGAATCTGAGAAATATTCGAACCTGATAGGACTTTATGATAATGTAATTATTCCAAGATGGAAGAACAGACCAAAACCTTCTATCCCAATGCCAGGTCTCCCCTCTGAAGAAACAGGCAAGCTCAATCAGTTTCTCTACCGAGCTCTCATTCAAGACGCAGCTCGTAAGGGTTATAAGAAGATACGGTTTCCGACAGGGGAGACTGTTAAAGCTATCGAAGGAACAGAGGCTCCTGTAGAGCTTTATGACAGAGTTACAGCGAGAATTGAAAAGGAGTGGAAAGGAAAGACTGAAAGGATCACGCTTGCAGGAAACACTTGGCTCGAAGTATCTCTCACAAGAGAGGACGCTACTGATGGAACTCTTCTCTATCAGCGCAAGGCACAGCTGTTCTGGGATCTTCAAGACATACAGCCAACACAGAGAGAGGCTACACCGAAGCAGAAATCTCGTAGCGATGCTCTTAAAGAATATAAAGTCCACGTCAAAACTCGTAATGAGGATTTCAGAACTCTTTACGCTAAGATCAAGAACGAGATACAGCCGATGATGCACCCAAGAGGAACTCGTGAGGATTTTATTCAAGACGCTGACATCAAACGCAGGCTCGCTTCTCCTAACCTTCATGAAGATGTCGATGCCATTCTGAAAAAGTACCACAAAGATCCAAGAGGGATGCATGACGATGAGCGTGTGTTCCTAAGAATCTATGCAGGAAACCAAGTCTTGCATGCTTTCAATCAAGAGAAGTTCCATGAAGACCCACACGGGTACTACAAATCGATAATGAAAACTGAAGCAGAGATATATGATGTGCTCGGTGCACAGGCAGGACAGAATTTACAGATTCAGAAGTACGTAGCAAGTCAGACTCAGTTCGCTGCTGTTCTAAAAGCAATCAGTAAAGACGAGGCTATTGGGAAGGGTGTAGAAGATATGATTGTTGAAGCTTATCGCTCAGGGAAATTTAATGACCCCGTTGCAGCGAAGGAGATTAGCGACTTAGTAATAGCAGAGCAAGCTGAAGAGAACAGACCGCCTCCGAGAATCAGAGACTACATTTATATGCTAATGTACACAGGAATGCTGGCTCCACGATCTGTAATGACGAATCTGTTCTCGAATACCCTTTGGCAAGGATGGCTGCTTACAGGAGAGGCTGCACTCAAGGCTACTTACGAGCTTAGGAAACCTCTTCAAAACGCTCTCATGCCTACGCTTCTTAAACAGCAGCGAGAACATTTCTATGCTGACATTGCTGCTGCATGGCGTGGTGTTGTACGTGGACCGACAGAGACAGGCGGTATTAGAGCTGCCTGGAAGCTTGCAGGTCGTATTCGGAGAGGCGAAGCGAAGGTACCAAAGACGATTGCTATAAAGTGGAGAGATGAAGTTGGTCCATCTGTTGATGCTTTTACACGCAGCCCTTACAAAGTGTTCAGAGATGTTGCTCCTGCTATCAACTTTATTCTTAAAGAGCTTATAATTCATGACTACTTCTTCCGTTCAACCGCAGCTGATGCATATACTAATATAGAGCTTGAACAAAGAGCGAGACGTAGTGGGTTGAGCAAAGAGGCTGTGATGACTACAATGAGTGAGGCTGAGAAGACAGAGATGCTCAGCAAAGCAGGAGACTTCGGTCTCAATGCTACATTCTTTGATAAGCCTGGAGCGCTGGCTAAGTGGGCTGATTATATAAGGAGATACACACCTTGGAATGTTGGAAGGATCTTTGTGCCGTTCGTGAACACGCTTGTTAATTTGCAGCTAAGAGGTATTGAATACACACCTGTTCTTGGATTGCTAAGATTGAAGAGCATGGACTCGACTACGTTAATGGCTAGACAGTTAGGCGGAACGATCTTTACTTTGCTGATGCTCGGAACTCTCTGGGATGAGGATAAATTTACTGGGGGTGTACCGAAGGAGCGAGCTAAACGGCTTCTTTGGGATTCAATTGGTAAAGAGCCTTACAGCTTTAAGGTTGGTAAGTATTGGGTGCCTTATGATCGTATTGAACCATTCGGATCGATGATTGCTAATATCATAGCGTTCCGTGATGGTGTTAAAGAGACACAGATAACAGCTGAAAAACGAGACGTAGATTGGACTGACTACTTCGGAAACGTAGCTCATTATACTATCAAGAACGTAACGAGATCCTATGTTGCAAGCACTTTGTTGAGGGCTGTTACAGCTTCTCCAGAAAGTAGAGCAAGACAATTCAGGAGAATCCCTTCTACTTTCGTACCACACTCAAACTTTATGAGGAGCATAGCTAGAACGCTTGAAGGATGGTTCAGCGAAGAACGTGAGATCAAGGATAGGGAAAACTATAATATTTGGGTTAACTTTATGCATCTAATTCCGTGGGGATCATTCACTTATGATGAGAAGATGCCGGTAAAAGTTGATGCACTTGGTGAGGAAATTGCGATGCCAGCGCAGAACAATCTCTGGGGAGCGATTGGTGGTACGTTTACTCAATGGCTGCCTATAAGCTGGACTGAGGAGCTTCCGCAAGATACAATTGAGCAGGAACTGATGAGGCTGGAGCATTATCCAAGCCTGCCAAATAGATGGCTAACGATTGGTAGAGGGCTGAGAGCTACGAAGTTTTATTTAGAAGATGAGATGTATCGTGATTACTGTCTGCTGTATGGAAAAGCTACTAAAGAAGCCTTCAACGCAGCGATGGCTGGACCAAGCTATGCTGGAATGTCTGATGAGAGAAAGATCAGACACCTTGATAGACGGTCGTCGGTAGCTCGAGATCGTGTAAGGAGAAGGGTTGAGAGAAGAGTCAAAAAGCTTGGTCTCCACATTCGTTGATGTACCTTGCAATGAGCCAAAGTGTTGATTTAGGGTTCTCCTTTATTATATGAATTGCTGCAGCCATGCACTTGGCTCCTGCAAGCTCAGTAAGCCTGAAACCGCCCAGAAAGTCACGGCTCTGTTCAAGCCACTCTTCATGAGCCGGTGCCTTCCACGCTTCGTCGAACACTTCTTCTTGCTCAAAGGTACAATCAGTGTCATGGTTCTTTCTACAGAATAAAGTATGAAGCGTCTTCGTAAAGTTCCGAAGATCTTCTGATGGACCGAGAACGTCTTCGATATCCTGGTCTGTTATCTTTCCTTCCTTTTTGAAATGCTCAAGTATCTCTCTTAGCTCCATTTACAGTCTCCTCATGAATGTTGCCAATGCGTTTATGATCCTGTAGTGAGTAGCCACCAAATCTAATTGATTCAAATGTACCAACCTTAAGTAGTTCCCAGTACCATCCATAATTCCTATATCTTAGTATAACTTCCCTTGATTGCCCACGTAATATACAAGCAAATCTATCCCCTTCAAACCACCATTCGTCACCGACCTTGAAGCCGAGTTCAAAGGAATCTGCGCCTATTAGTTGAATTGTGTAATCAACCCAAGCACTTATTTCTTTTATAGAACCTTCTGCCTCAAAATGACATTGGAAATATCCATGTTCATCGATAAATATTCTCACTTTTCTATCAATCTTCCCATTTTTCAACAGGCGCAATCTCATTTCATGCTGTGCCATCATTTCTCCCATAAAGTTATAAGTCTCTTCTCAATATCATATTTGCAGAAGCCCATAGCTACAAGCGTTCCGATGATCTCTGACATTTGCTGCTGAGTAACCTCATGAAAAAACATATTCATAAGCTCACGTACAGCAATAGCTTTGCGCTCTACAAGCAAATTCATTATCTGTGATTGCGTACCGACCAGTGGGTTCTGTCCTATACCTGCGAACGCCATAGGCATCTTTCGCTCCATGCTATGAAGGATTGCTGTAGCTTTAGCGAAATCATCATGGTTGATTACAAGCTCATCAGACCGAGATGCGCTGAAGATCATGCAGAGCTTCCACATGTGCATAGGCTGTCGCTGATTGTAATCCAGCAATCGAGGGTCTTTGATCGGTGGGTCTTTTTCTTGCAACGTTCTCCATTCTGTGTAAGCTTCTATCAATTCCTGTGCAGGGTCTGCGAGCTTGAACTGTCCCTCCAACAATCCAATCTTCTCAAGGTCCAGCAACAGGTCTTGCGCCAGGTCTTTGTCAAGACTCGGATAAATTATCATCCTATCTTTGTCCTCCTCATAAATGAATAGCGTCCTGCTTATCAGCCCAGAACCAAAGGTGTCTGGAGGGAGCGCTGATTGCAACAGTCGTGGAGTGGTTGCTGCTACAAGATTAACCCATACGTTATCGATGTCCTGCGTCTGTCTGCTTATCGTTTCGTAAATGAAACGCTCTTCACAATCATACCATTTGCAAAGCGTGCTTATCATATCAATGTCCGCAGACTTGAGGAACACCGTGAGCTCTGTAGCGCTGATGGTCATTGAGCTATGAAAGCGAAGCTTGCCACTTTCAGATTGTGTTGGTGTAGCAGCCTCCTTCATTCTATTGATAAGCTTCTGCCGAGACGACTCATCCGCTGCCAATGCTACACCCATTCTGTTAAGGAACTTACGGGCAGGCTTCATAGCTGTGCCCTTACGAGCTGCGGGCGGTCCAGTAAGGATGATGTAAAAGTTTGGGTACCAAGTTTCAGCACCCCACTGGAGGTAGCACTTTCGCTGAAGGGCAGAAGCGACTGCGCTAATGGCTACCCAAGTTCTATATGATATACGTGGTTCTGTGTTGTATGTGTACTTTAAATATGCGTCGATCCAATCTTCGACTTGTCTCAATCGGGTCTCCTTCCAAAGTATATTCTAGCGGTTGCCATACATGATTCGAACTTGAGCTGAATAGATATACTAGTAAATATACCCTCCTCAAATAAAGCTTCTATCTCTTTTAGGAGTTCTTCTTTTACAAACCTTTTCTTACCACTAAGTTCTGTCATCTGTAAAACACCTTCAGTTTCTTTTTAAAAGCTTCCGTATCATAAACTTCTGATGATTTATATTCAATCAAACCTCTTGGATTGTCTTTGTCTCTCTTTGCAAGGTTGAAACCGATGCTGACATCGGTAGGGATTACAAATGTACGCATCTTCCATGAGATAGGTGTCTCAAGTTCAGTACATATGTTGTGAAGGATTTCAGTTATCCGCTCACGACCGATAGACAAAGCAAGCTGAAGAACGATGCTGTCATGAACTTGGTTGAGAAGGATTACTTCACGGAAGAGCTGTTGATTGTAATAAATGTAACAGAGTCCTTCCCTATTGATTTTGTCAGCAACTGTTGACTGTGGTAAGAAATTATAAGCACCCATGAACATGTCGACTCCCCAACGTTCTCGGAAGGTTCGCTTGTGCCCATAGCAATTTACAAGGGTTCTTCCTCTGCGAAGCTCATCAACGATAGCATTATGCCAACGCTTTATCTCTGAATATATACTGTGGTAACGATCATGGATAAACCTTCCCTCCTGCAGTGACAGCTCATTCTGAATGGCAAACTTCTCTGGTCCGAGTCCGTAGTTGTAACCGTGATCAGCCCGCTTCCCAATATCTCTTTCGCTATACTGACCGCCGCCGATTGTTGTACTTCCTTTAACATCTGATATCTCCTCTGGGGGTTTGTCGAAGATGAAGCTGGCTGTGAGTCGGTGTACATCCTCGCCAGCTTCAAAAGCTTTTATCATTCGCCGGACATTTGCTGTGTACGCAACGATGCGGTTCTCTGCTTGGGACAGATCGATGTTTACGAAGATAAATCCAGGATCATTAATCATCATCTTCTTCATTACGGTTGGCTGGTTCTGAAGGTTAGCACCGGTTTCAAAGATTGTTTTACCTGAGGCAAGACGACCCTGCTTAGTGATTGGTGTGTAACTGCAACGAAGTCGTTCATCAGAGTCAAGGATGACATCGTAATAGGTGCTTTTCATTTTTATGAGCCGACGAATTTCAAGGGCGATGCGAGCTTCTTCATAACCTTTACCAGCAATCCTCTTCAGAGCCTTTTCATCACAGGTTACTACCTTGATCTTTCTTCCATCTTTTTCAACGGTCTTGTAATAAGGCTTTAAGCCCTTCTCACCATAAAAATAACTCTGCATTTGTTGAGAGCTGTTGACTTTAATAGGACGTCCTACAATATCATTAAGTTTTATCTGAAGCTCGATTGATTCAGTCTCTGCTTCGTAAGAAGCTTTCTTTAAGCCTCTTGCGTCCATCTTAATGCCTCGCCCGTGGATGAACACAAGAGGTTCAATGACTGCTGTTTGATGTACGTAAGTATCGTAGTTACCTGTTCGGTGAAGCTCTTCAACCTGCTGTGGGAAGATCTCCCAAAGAACAGCGCTGTCCATTGCTGAATATTTGCGGAACGTAAGATTGTCAGCGAAAGGATTAACTCTCCACTTCTTTCCTTCGTCCTTGTAATAAGGCTCTCCGTTGCAGTAGATGCTGACAAGGAAGTCTAAACCTTTTGGGTAGTCTGGAAAAAGTATCCCTGCAGCGACCATGGTATCTTCGACGGGACGGAGGCAGATCCCGTACTTTCTGTTAACGAAGGTGGTATCAAAGATAATGTTCTGACCAAGTTTAACGATGTCTGGATTCGAAAGGAGCTTACCAAGGAGTCTCCAGACTTCACCTTCTTGGTTAGCATCGAAGTAATCACCTCCGCTTTCGTAGAACGGTATACATATCGCATCTGTCGCTGATGTTGCGAGACTAACATGGCTTACCTCCTCTGAACTTACTTCAATGTCGAAGGCTATCATGTCCTTCGTCATACAATTTTCGATGTAGCTGCAAGCGTCGAGAAAGGATGGCTCAAGTATCAGGTCCCTAGATAGCAGCTTGATTTCTGGAAAGGCGCTCTGCTGCTTCGAACGCTTCAAATCGTGGACAATGTATGTTTGGTATAAGTACTGTCTGCTGGCTGCAGCGGGGTGTATAGTCGGCATCATTTTCCGCCCTGGCATGAATGTACTCTCTAAAATCGAACCACGCCTCTTTGTCACAGCCGTCAATCCTGTAAGGGCATATAATGGTACATTGCCCAACGGCACTATAACGTTTGCCTTGCATCTTTCTAACCTTTCTCTTAAAGCATCACGAGCAGCCTTGAACTCTTCAGATTCTTTTACGTTCTTAGTTCCGAACTTGATATAAGGAGTAATGATATTATTATGAGGACGGAACTGAAAGACGTTGTCGATATAACAGGAGTCCCTAACAATACCAGCGCTCCGCAAAAGCTCATTGAAGAGGTCTCCAGAGCTTCCCACAAAAGGACGCTGTTTGAAGACTTCCTCTGCACCCGGAGCTTCGCCAACGAAGGCAATTCGAGCTTCAGTTGGACCTTCCTTGTATGGTGCTTCGCCTGTCGGAATGAGGTTAAGGTCTCCGAGCTGGGAAAGGAGGTCTTCTGTTTGTTGGTCGGTCATCAGTCCTCCAGTTTGGTTATCTTCTTGATTTTGTCTATTATTAGATAACTAGCTTGGTTGCTTATTGCTCGTCTGCAGGAAAGACAGGTTGTTGTATGTAAAGGCGTTTGTGGAAACATTACTAGACCTTTGTCCCCTTTAGGGCGCTCTATCATTCTAGCTACGGCAACACCCTCAATTATAAGGCTAACTCTCTGCCCAACCTTTAAATGTTTAAGTTTCATATTATAGCCTTTGAGTTAATGCGAATCATTATATCTCCCGGGGTCTTGTCTGATTTCATTCGGCACCTCCTTGTTTAGATTCTGAACAATGATCTTTCAATGCTATAGCCATTGCGATCCGAGTAAGAGCATGAGCGAAGCTCTCTCCTTTTGCCTCTTGAAGATGCCCTATTGCTCTTTGTATATGAAATTCAAAGGGCGCCTCTTCCCATCCTTCTTTACCCTTGAGGTCTCCATAATCGAGTACAGTCGTGATTATACCTTGGGCTTTGTTTGCTACTACATAAGTTTTAATCTTCATCTTTGTTCTCCTTTTTTAAAAGGGCGGAAGCTGTGCACCTCGAACCAGTCTACGATTGCCTTTACCCACGCAGCCCTACAGCTTTTGCAGACCTTGAGTGTATAGATTTTCTCGTTGGAGTCTAGTAAGTCTGGTCCAGCATGAGTTCTAAACGGAGCGTTGAATTTACTCATCTCGTAGTCATAGTCCATATAAAGAGTTTTTATATCCTTCGTGAACTTACCACATCGAGCGCATTTAGTCCCAAGTTCCTTCTCAACATCTTCAAAGCGTACCCAGGCGCCTTCTGGATCGGGTAGTATATCATGTGCTGCCTTTGTACTCTCCACTATTATTGTGTACCTTTGCATTTTTGTTCTCCTTTCATTTATAAGTTCTATATTCTCCAGGCTGTACACTGTAAGCTCTGGCTGTGAAGCTCGCTTGAGCATCTTCATCAAGATCGAAGCCAATTGCTGGCATGGCGAGGTTTGCTGCAGCGAAGAGACAATTCCCACTGCCTGTACAAGGACTGAGTATTGTGCTTCCTGGTGTACAGAATACCTTTAAAATATCCATGTACATTTCGATAGGCTTCTCGTTTGGATGTACTTTCGTCCCTATCACAGGGAACTGAAAGGTATTCTTGTAGCCTGGTTTTGCAAGCATAGCGTTGCCCTTACGAGCGTAGAGGAATGGCTCGAAATAGTTTGAGAGATGAATGTTCTGAGTCCGAGTGTTACCATTGTTCTTGATCCAGAGGGCAGGAACACCGGTGAGCTGGAAGCCTGCTGTTTCAAGACTGGCGACCATCCATTGGTGCCACGGATCCATAGCGTACCATAAGATGATCCAACTATTATCCTTCATGACTCTGTAAAGCTCCTCAAGAATACTCCCTATCCAAGCTATATAGTTATTTCTATCCTCTGCAGTCATCTTTCCTGCCCTCAGCAATTCATCTTGCCTCTCTGTTGTCTGCACAACTTTCCGCAGCTCAATCTGCCAAGGAGGATCGAACTCAACAAAGTTAATGCTCTTGGCGTCAAGTGCCCTAATACCATCAAGAACATCAGTAAAGATATAGCTGTCAATGACTGATTTCTGCGGTTTGCTGAGCTTGGCAGTTTTACTTGTAGCTCTAGACGCAAGTTCGTTGAGGTAAACCCTCTCCTTCTGTTTATACATTTGAGAGACTGCTTCACTCTTGTTCTTGCATTCAGCCAACATCGGATCTTTATCGATTGCTTCAGCGAGTTCTATTTCCTGATGAACAAGCGATTTGCTCTTGCCGAGAAGCTCAGCAGTATCAGCAAGACCGTGTCCTTCTGGAAGACCTGTTCCCATCTTTGGTCCTTTGACGCTGACTTGAAGCTTATGAATGTCCCTTGTAAGTTTCGCTTGCTCTACATAAGAGAGGTCTTCCCGATTGATGTTCTCAGCTAGCTCTATAAGTTTACGTTGTCGAATGTCTGCTATATAAGGATAGACTGTAGAATTTATCACATTCCATTTAAGCTGGGTCGCTGCCTCAAGCCTACGACCCCCAGCAAGAAGTACATGATGTGTGCGGTCCTCTGACTCCATAACTACTATCGTATGGAGAAGACCTTCTATATCCATACTGAATTTTAGGTTCTCGAGCTTTTCTGTGTCGAAGTTCTTCCGTGCTCGGTCTTCAACTTTGATGTCTTCGATTGCTACTTTCGCTAATCGTGATTTCATTAATGAGTCTCCCTTGTTCTTTTGTCATAGGTTTTCCGTCATATACACCAGCATCTACTAAACACCTAGGACGTGGAGGTATCATCCAATCCTTTATGTCAACAAGCGGTCTCCAAGGCTGCCTATTATGAAGTCCCAGTCACGCTTGTTCATCTTACATTCCTCCTTTTCGTTGTCCCATATATTTCACAGCGAGGACACCAAAAGCTGAGCGTCTTAGTGTCTTGGCAGCGCACCTCTGCATACTTCGGATGCCCAAACAACCAGCATATAAATTTCCCAATCATTGTCATTCCTCCACGTTTATTGAGTTAAGCAGTACTTGAAGATCATCGAAATCTACGTTGTCTTCTTTCTCGGCTTTAACAGTAGCTTTCTTATGTCCCCTGTTATAATTCCTTCGAGACGCTCTCGTTTCAAGTATCTTATCACGAATCTCTTCCTCAGTCATCTTCGTAACGTCTTCAGATAAATCTTCAATTTGCATCCAGATCAAACTCCTTTCTCCACTTCACTACGAGGAGCTGTACAGCTGCGCTCTTCGATTTTTGTAGAATAGAAATTGCGCAAGAAATCTCTTCACGTGAAACCAGCACCTGTTCTGCTTCTTGCATTCCGAGCTCTCGAGCTATGTATCGGAGAGCCATCTTCGAGTCGCAGTCACAAAGCTTAATCCAGTCTTCAATCACAAGACCAAGGACTTGCTCCTTGCTCCCAAAAGGGATCATTTTGTTCAGCTTTTCAGCAGATGCGCTGGGAAGTGTTGCTTGTATTCTCATTTATACTCCTTTGTTATTTGTTTCCACCTTCATAGTATCTTCCCATGTCTATTTCTTCCTCGCTTCCACTAAATTCAAGAATGGCCTAGCATGGATTTTAAGTGGTAAGCCTTTGTATTCATAAGTTCCATCAGACCAAGGAGCCACATTGTCAGCATAATATTTGGACTGTCGAAAGCTCTCATAATCATACGGATAGCAAACATACTTCACAATCTCACCATTCTTACGAACAGGTCGAGGCTTGGCATATTTAGCATTAAACCATTGTTTGAAACACTCAATTGTTCTATCTTTATCCTTATCATAAGGCATCATGTGTATTATATTTATATCCTGCACCCTCTTAACTTCATTACCAATAACCTCATACTGTGAACGGATAGCTTCATGAGGCATTGTTGCTGATGACATTATTTTCCATCCCAATGGTAGTAAGTCTCTTCTTGCATTTTTCCTATCTGCATCCGATAAATCGGCATCGTATTGGTCAGGTATATCTATTTCAGGTGATTTCCACCAAGTCTCCCTTATCCCAAGAATTGTGCCTTTTGGGTATTGGAGTTTAATAATCCAATCATGCGGGGATGAACCCCAATTAAATTTATTTTGCATTAATAGTTCATCACTTTTGATTTTATATAAATCATGTAAATCGCTTCTATTATAGTAAGTGTCTCGGCTCGGAGGCTGTTCCTTCAGCAATGCAAGAAACGTAAAAATATCACCCTTGTTATGCTTGGCAATGATTGAGGCTTGTTCATCAGATACGTTTATTGTTTTCATCTTATTCTCTTTCCTTTAAAAGGCAGGCTGGCAGGACTCGAACCTTGCATCTTACTGCATCGTTGTAAGTGGCTTTTACCATTGGTATTTCTGGGCTATCTTTCGATATTTTACCAGAGACCTCATCGGTGACTCAACCATGCGTCTACCTATTCCGCCACAGCCTGCCTTTAATTAAGTTATTTAGGTACTACGACTCGCTGAATAATGTTCTTCGTACCAAACTGCAGATCGCTTTCAACCCCGACAATGCAGTCACCTTCACTGCCTGGAAAGCTGTCGACGTCGACTCCATCGGCCGTTGGGATGTTGAAGCATTTGCAGAAGTCCCGTAATATATTTCCCTGTTTGGCATAAGCTTTCTCGTCTATTTCACGATCAGCCTGCGTTGGGCGTGGAAGATACTTTATTATATCATCTACGAGAGGATCGGCTGGATCGTCGAGAACGACTTTGTACTGTATCTTATCAGGCTGTGCCTTGATAGGTACTTCTGTTGCAGCTTTGATCTGAAGACGTACTTCTTTGCCGTCTTCGATTAATTTAAGCTCAGGAATGTTGTCCATGTTGATGTCGAGTATAGACATATTGTACTCCTTTTGTGTTAAGTTGTTACTTCTTTTGCTACGAGCTCCGAAAGCAAT
>SDBV01001277.1_pt1 | contig 38023 bp, 55 predicted proteins | sample 2277081 | NCBI WGS metagenome assembly SDBV01 (sample SAMN10402039, study PRJNA504765) | marine sediment metagenome | isolation source: marine sediment core GS10_PC15, 223 cmbsf | place: Arctic Ocean: Southern Knipovich Ridge | collected 2010 | reverse complement strand
CCCACTTCTCGGCCTGATCCGGTCGGTCCACCTTGGGACAGGTCGGCGAGAACCAGAGACGTTCACGGTGTGCGTTCTGGTTGTCCGGATTGCGCGCGGCGTAGCCGCCGCCGGCCTTCCAGGCGACGACGTCCCAGCCCCGGGCCTCCAGCTCGTCGTGCTCGCCGGCGTAGCCGCACAGGGCAATACGCAGCTTAGGCTCGACCTCATGGTCCTGGCACCATGCGCGCACGTCGCCAGCCAGGTCCAGCGAGTCGTGGTTGTAGACCTTGTCCCGGTCGCTCACCCCATAGGGCGGGTCCAGGAATACCGCAGTCACGCCGATGTGGACGGTGGGCGAAGGGCCGAGGATCCGGGCCCAGTCACCGCAGCAGACCCGGACGCGCCGGAGGCGGACGGCCAGAGCCTCGAAGTAGTCCTCGAGAGCGGAGCAGTACTTCGCATGGGTGCCGCGGCCGGAGTTGCCATGGTGACCGGACACGTCGGGCAGCTTCCGGGAGCCCGCCCCGCAACTATACTTAGCGTTAACGCCCCGACCGCAGGCTCCGCTGTTGCCAGAGATATCCAGAAGCTGGCGAGCCACCCCACGCCCGCCTTTGCGGATATCGGGCCGCTTGCGATGCACGCCGGCGCCTTGCTTGATTAGGAAGAGACGCTTGTTATGGACGCCCTGTCCACCGGCCTGCAGATTGGGCCTGCGCATGTCCAACCCGGTCCCGTCTCCGGCGAAGGCATGTACACCCTGAATACTCTTGAGATTAGGCATACTTTCCCGCTTGGTAGTTCTGCACCAGTTATCGCCGATCCAGGCCGAGATCCCCCACACCCACCATCCCGCCACCCGAGCGTCGTAGTGGTCCGGATCGGTGTGCATCTTCTCCCGGAACTCCGCCTGCGCGTGGAGCCACTGGTGACGGGCGTGGAGGTCGGCCTCGTTCACCGGCCAGTCGGCGTGGGCGGCCACCTCCGCCGGCGCCTGCTGCAGCGCCCGCCAGAAGTTGGCCAGGTAGCAGTCCAGGTCGTTCACCGTCTCATTCTTGGCCTCGTGCGGGCGGGCCAGCATCACCGCCAGGGATCCCGCGAAGGGCTCCACATAATTGGGCACGTTGCCGAAGCGCGGCCAGACGATGTGCGCAGCACGGCGCTTGCCCCCGAACCAGGGGAAAGGCGCCTTGATATTGCTCCGGGGGGCCGTGCTCACGATCATTCCCTGTTCCCTTAGTCGCCGAGTGGTTAGGACAAGCCGGGCAGCGGCGCCGTCTCCTTCGAGGGCGTGTACTTGCCCTTGCGGATCAGCGGGATGGCCTTGTGCGCGTCGTCGTCGGCGCCAACCAGCTTCTTGAGCACGTCCTTCTTATTCTCCAGCGTCTTGTTGGCCTCCTTGACCTCGCCCCTGGCCAGGTTGATCGCCGGCTCCAGCTGATCGATGAGCTCAAACTTCCGCTCCATCAACGCGGTCATCTCCGGGGTTATCGGCGGCTTGACGTTGCCCTTCTTGCCGCCGCCGAGGTCCGCCTGGGCCTCGCCGGGCTCCTGTCCGCGGTTCTTCTGGGTGGGCTCCGGGCCCGCCTTCTTATCCTTGGTCATAGCCGCTCCTTTTCTCGTTTCGGGCATCGTGCCCGATTCACTGCGCGAGATCTCATCTGGGGAGAGATCACCCAGCCGCTCCTTGGTCTTCGACGCGTGGATCCACAGCTCGCCGCGGTACCTGGTCATCTGCCCGCGGTTCTCCAGGCGCTTGGCGTCGTCGGAGATCTCCGCGGCGTGCGGCTGGTGGACTGACAGTACCCGGCTCATGCGCCCGCCCCCTCGCAACGAACGAACACCGCAGTGCTGATTTCCAGCCGCCGCAACGCGGAGAGCAGCACCGTACACTCAGCCTGCTTGTCGGCCAGCTTGTGCTCAGCCGGCTTAACCTCGCGCACCTGGTGCTCGCCAACCTCCAGCAGTCCCCATCCCGCAGGAAGTTCGTCGGGACGCAGCAACCCCTTGGGAGCAGCCATGTAGCGGCGGTCACCGATGCCCCGTTCCTCGGCGCGCCTAAAAAACTTCTTCGCGTCTGCGCGGAAGTCTCCCCGGCTCATTTTGCACTCGATGAGCACCGAGTCGCCGCGGCTCCGCCAGCCAACAACGTCTGGGGTCTCACTGTTGGCGGTTGTGAGTTCGGAGATCACCACCCCCAGCCGCTTGGTGTTCTTGAGCCAGGCAGCCATGCGCCACACTAATTGCTTGTGGGTCTCCGGCGTCTTCACGCGTCCACCCCCGCCATCGCCTCGGCCTTGTCCAGCGGCTTGCCGCACAGGTCGACGTGCTGATACGCCATGTCGGCCGCGGTGACCACCACCTTCCGCACGCCGAGCTTGCGCGCCGTCTTTTCCAGGCGGCCCAGGTCCTGGTCAAAGGCACTGATATACCTGACGGACCGACCTCTAATTAGGTCACTTACGACAATCCGCAAGAAATGCGCATTAGGCACTTGACAGACCGCCTTGTCTGGTGTATAATATAAGTAGGAGGATGAGAGATGAGACAGGCACACACAATCACCTGGCAGACCGGCGACGGGCGCGACGTGGAGATCACCGTGGGGCTGACCGTCCCCGGAAGCCTCGCCGGCAACCTGCGCACCGCGGAGCAGACCGCAGAGCGAGCCATCACGATTAAGGCCCGCCTGGCCGGCCAGGGCCTTGGCGGCTGGCTGGTCCGCGAGAGCAACCACCCGCTGGCGGTCGCGCACATCGGCAAGCTGGGCATCACCGCCGCCAACCTCGCGCGCATCGACGCGGTTATCGCCAAGCTCGAAGCCAGCGACGAGTACCAAGCCAGCAAGAGGATGTGGGCCAAGTGGGCGACCGAGCAGGCCAACTACGAGACCGACCACGCGGCCATTGAGCGCGCAATGCGCGCGGGAGAGTGAGGGGACATGATAATTGAGACTGGCATACGCAGCCAAACCGGTAACATCAGTGGCCCGTATCGACACGTCTTTATGGCGACGGTCCCCGCACAAGTGGTTGCCGCGGTCGAGGAGTATGCCTGCAACGAGGGAGAGGGTTGCTGGTACGTACTGACACCTGAGACGGTAGGGGAGCGCGGACTGCTGGGCCGCATGGAGCGGGAGGGTACAGTCGTAGAGCGTGAGCCCGCCGAAACCTGGCTGCTTGTGTCCGCCTGATTGGAGAGGAGGGGGGAAATGAACATCGAATCCGCAACCAGTCTGCCTAAAACTCTGATTGAGGCGGTAAGATACTTCTCCGGTTCGGAGGTTTGCCAAGCCTATATGCGTAAGATCAAATGGCCTACGGGCAACATCACGTGTCCGCATTGCGGTAGCCGTCGCATTGGCGAGATCAAGACCATACAGCTTTTGCGTTGCAAGGATTGCCGCAAGAAAATTTACGCGAAGCAGGGCACTATCTTCGAGTCTAGCCCGCTTGGCTTGGATAAGTGGTTTGTTGCCGTCTGGTGTATTGCAAATTGCAAAAACGGGATCAGCTCGCATGAGCTGGCCCGCGCCATAGGCGTGACCCAGAAAAGCGCGTGGTTTATGCTCCACCGAATCCGACTCGCAATGGACATCTCCGACAATGCTAGTTTTGGTGGCCCCGCCGAGGCCGACACCACTTACATTGGGGGTCGGTCTGCTAACATGCACAAGGGTCGCCGGGAACGGATCATTCGAGGGCGCGGGTCGGTCGGGAAAACGGCAGTCCACGCCGTCTTGCAGCGCCCCGCGGACACACAACCACATGGCAAAAACGAAAAAACCGAGGGGCCTTAAAAAGTTCCTCCGCCTGGCTAGGCGAATCTCAGGCGTACCGAAAACAGAAGTAGACCGCCGCGTGGAAGAGTTGCGCAAGTCACATCCTCGCTCGAAAGAATCGCAAGAGCGATGAGGGGCAGCGGTCAAACTTGGGTGCCCTGTTGTCATTCTTGGTCCGCCATGTATATCAGTGCCCTGGTCAAACAGGTGGGCCCACCGGCGATGCGCGCGAAAGGCCCGCGGAGTACTCCGCGCCAACCGCTGGCCGCCGGCCACATAGACGTGCAGGGCCTGGCCGCCGTCGCGCGCGTGCTCCATCGCGTCTCCGTGCTGCCGAAGGCTGAAGATCTTCACTCCGGACACGCGCGGTCGATCCCCCAACGCACCGGCTGCTCTGCCGGCGACGACGCGCGTGTCCGTACTTCCTCCTCCTTGCAGTCGTGCGCCAAGTACACCTTGACCGTGTGCCGGCTGACCCCGTCGCGGTCCTCGCCGGCCAACAGCACGTGCCCCGTGTGCTTCAGGCCGTGGACGTCGAACTGCTCGGCCTCCCTGGCGCCGTCGATATCCAGCATCACGCCCTTGGCGCGCAGCGGGCCGTCGGTGAGCGGGTGGTAATCGGTGTCCAGGCCGTGCGGCGGATAGAAGGCCGGCCGCCCGCACTCCGGGCAAGCCCGGAAGCCCTCTGGAGGAGGCGCCTTCTTCTTACGACGTCGGGGCATCGCCTGCACTCTCCGCAGCCCGCGCCGCCTCCCGTTCCTTTTGCTCATCGATGATCGGCGCCGTCACCACCTCCGCCATCTGCCGGCAGAGCCGCGGGTAAATCTCGCCGCCGCCGGCATCCTCGCCGTCGGCGATCAGCGCCGGGTACTCGCCGTCCCACTTGGCGTCGCGCAGCAGCTGCGCGTGCTCCTCGACCGCCGCGCGCATATCGTCCGGGGCCACCTCGGGATCGCGCAGCCAGGCGCCGGGCAGCACTCTCAGGATCACGCCGTGGTTGCTGCAAACCCGGACCAGGTCCATGGCCGTGGCCCAGCACACTTCAGAGGAGCACAGGTAGATGTCGATCACGCGCGGCTTGTTCATGGTGTCGGTCCTTTCAACTCAGGGTAATTCTTTAAGACCTCGGGCGGGACCTGCTTGCCAGCGATGAGCGCGCGTTCCAGATGAGCCTTGTGCGCGGTCCGCACCGCACAAGCCGCCCGCTCAAAGGCCACGCTCCTCGCGTCGGGATGCGTGTAGAACTTCTCCCCGACCGCCTCTTTCTGTCCGGGAAACAGCCGGTGGCTGGCTTGAAGGGTTGTGCGCTGTTCGCTGGTGTAACGCTGGAAACAGCGTGTGGCCGGATGCGCCTTGCCAAACTCCCTCACGGTCATTTGCCAGGGCTCCGGCGGATCGGCCTCGCCGCCAGGAGCGTTGGGATATTGGGTGTCGTCGTTTTTGAGATTCATGCCGCGCTCCGGAAGCGCGGATTTGAGGTTATCGGACGAAAAGCGGCCGACGGCGAGCCTTGGCGCGGCTTTGCCCCTGCAACATAACATATATTTCCGGCAAAGTTATCGGACGGCATCGGGGTTGCGCTGAAGGAACAATTAAAGAAATGGGTTTTAGCACTTTCGCCGCCTCCGGGGTTTGGAGTATCATGCTGGGGCGCCGACTTCAGAGGAAACGACACCAACCCGAGGCTTATCAGTTGCGAAAGAGGCCGATGGGACGCCCGCTTCCCCCTAGTGGTCAGCAAGGGTTGGGCAGGATGCCCCGGGTGGCGGGCGCCCCGTCGGTCTCTCTTGTGTGCGTGCATCGATTCTCCCTCGCCGACCCCTGGACAATTTGGCTCACGAAGTGGGGGTCTGTCAAGCCTTAATTTCGAGAAAATCCAAGGAGCGGCACAGGCGCCATAGACGGGAAGTTCGCAAGCCCCCGAATACCGGCCCATACAGCCGTTCTGTGCCCCCTTCTTTTTCCCCCATTTTGTTGTATTTCCCCCTTAACTTTTCCCCCGCTCTGGTGTATAATATAGGTAGGAGGACAAGGAGATGACAACCGAAACCAACACGGGCTCCGAACTCTTCGACGCCGACAGGGCCGAACAGGTCGCTGACAAGCTGAACGCCGCCGCCGATGGCTGCACATACACCGCAGTCCACGACCCCGAGGACGGCGGCGCTTCCTTCATCGAGATACACGATGCCGGCGGCGAGTTCGTCGCCTTCGCCGCTGACACCCACCAGTTCTAATAACGCGCGGCAAGCGAGGTCGGCAATCACGCCGGCCCCGCCGCCCCCGGAAAGGGAAAAGCATGAGCAAGGAAGCCCCGAAGTACGACTGGAAATGCGCCGGATGCGGAACGACTTACGCGCAAAAGACAGCCCGCGAAATTACTTACTGCGGCGAATGCGACAGCGACCTGTTCTTCCTTCTGCAAGAGGGAGGCTGGTCGCTGCCGATAAGAATGGGCGCACGGTCGGGCAAGGGTGAGCGCCGAACGATGAACCGAGCCATCTACGTCATCACCGTCCTGGTCCTGCTCGCGCTCCTGATTGCCGGGCTGGCGTTCCGCTTCCTGGGATGGTGATAGATGACCGACAAGGACCTTGCAAGGGAGGTGCTCGAACTGGGGCTGCTGCTCTTGCTAGGGATCGGGTTGGCGGGTTTCATCACATGGATCGGCTGGTCGGGCCTGCTGGACGGGCGCGATCTGTTCCCGGGCGTCGACATGATCCCGGGATTCTGAGAGGGGAGGGGGAATAAAATGTTGAGCAGTGACCTACGCAGGCTCCGCGCCACGCGCTACCTGCGCGCTGAGCACCGCGGAAGCGGCGTTCAATACCACCCGGCCGCGGTCCTGAAAGTGGATGACTCCCACCGCACAGCGACCTGGCACTCTTTCGGGGGAGGGGACACCGATGTGAAGCGGGAGTTCAACGGCAGCGCCCGCCTGGTGGTCTCCAACTACTCCCGGGAATACCTGGGAGTCAAGCAATCCCGCCGTCCCCTGGGAACGGAGGGACAACCGATAGGCCGCTGGCGGTCCCGCCAATCGGAGAAGCCCCTTACAGTCAGCCGCTACACCCGGGCGATTTCCGAAAAGGACGTGGGCCGGATCGCCACGGCTTCGGAGGTCTTGAACGAGGCCGTCAAGACAGCCCGACGCGAATACGCACGGGAACTGGCGCTGATTTGGAGCGCGGGGTTGGACGTCACCATCGGATGCACGCCCAGACGGTTCCCCAAGAAGGAGGACTGACCGATGGCCCCCAAGAAACGCGGCCGCGGGAGGCCGGGCCAGCCGGCGGGGCGCTTCGGGCGCGACCTGGCCAACCACCGCCGCAAGGCCGGGCTCACCCAGGCGGAGGCCGCCAAGGTCCTCTGTATCTCTGAGAACACGCTGGGGCGCTGGGAGCGGGGCGAGGGCAAGCCCGGCAAGCTGACCAGGGCCGCCGCGCTCACCCTGCTGCAACGCGGCAGCCTGGCCCTCCCCGGCTCATAGATGCCCGTGGCGCTTTTCGGGGTAGAACCAGCCCAGCCCGAGTCCGATCGGCCCACACGGCGTACACAGCGCGATATGTAGGGGTAATCTGGGCCTGTCGCCCGGGAAAAGAGGGGCCGGCGATCGCGCCGGCCCCTGATTGTTGACGGCTACCCTGGTGGCCGGCCGCCTATGAGGTATCGAGATCCCGCCTAGCCCATCCGCACCGCGTAGATCTGGACCAGGAACGGCGCATCGTCGGAGTCGTTCAGCATGGTCTCCACGTCCGAGAGCCCGTGAGTATGGCCGGTCGTTGAGTGACTGACATTCGAAGAGCCGACGATGAACTCGTTAGCGCCGAGCAGCGCATCGTACTGTGTGGTACCGTGATCCACGATGGTCGCGTTGGCGCTGTCGGTCAGAGGCGCCCCGCCGCTGATCTTCTGGAGGCCGTGCAGGTGCTGGTCCGGGTTCCGGCTGCCCTCGGCCACGCCGTCGTTCGCTCCCACCGTGGCGAAGCCCCCGCTGCCCCGGCCGACAACCGGCCGGCGCCGAACGTCGACCATCCGGAACTCGTCACCCGCCTCGCCGCCCGTGTTGTACTTGGTGCCCCACAGCGCGAAGATCAGCGGGTAGGTGGCCTGCAGCTTGATGGACCCGTCGCCCTCTTCAAAGCCATCCGGGAGATCCCCGACGTCGCCCGTCCACCAGCCCGCCAACCCGACCGGGAACCCGGCGGTGGCGAACCCCGACGCTGGCTCGCGGGGGATGCTCTCGACCAGGCGCCGCAGCGAGGCCATCTCGTCGCTGATCCGGTTGATCTCCGTCTCGACGGACATCAGTCGGCTTCCAGGAAGAGCGTGGTGCGGTCCATCTTGATACTCACCCGGCGGATCACCGCGCCCACCGGCCAGTCCGGCCGGTCGCCATCCTGGCCGCCGCCGATGACCTTCTCGATGTAGTCGCCAGGCAGGAGATCCGCCCGCGCGCCGCGCAGCACGATGGTCCCCGCCATCGAGAGCCGGGCCAGCTGGTCGTGCAGCTTGACAACCGCCTCGCTCAGCCGGTCGGTGTCGTCACGTATAACCTCGTCGTCGGACTGGGCCGTCAGCAGCGGAGTGCCGCCGTCCAGCAAGGGCAGATTCGTAGTGAGATCGGCATTCACCCAGGCCAGGCGCCGGGCCGAATAGATGAACTTCTCATCCTGGAGCACGCGCTCCATCGGCGGCCAGCCCTTGGGATCACCGAAACCGGAGAGCGATTCCAGGCGCTCGTCGACCTCGACGCTCACGGTAATGCGCAGGTCCCGCACTGTCGGGTCGGCCACGTCCTTATCCCAGCTCCAGGCGTTTTCACCGGCCCGGGCGCCAAACCCGAACTGCACGCCCAGCCCGTCGTGAATCGCGGTCATCGGGGTCTGCTTGGGGACATCTATCCAGTCGCTTCCGTTGATGCTGTACCACGCCAGCGCGCGGATACGCACGCCGCGACCGTCGGCCTGCGCGGTGGTGAGATCCTCGGAATACAGCGTGGTCCCCAGCGGACGCGAGAAGAGCATCTGCATGCTGATGCCCGGGCCGAACTGCTCCGGCCAGTCCAGCACCTCCGAGATCATGTAGCGGGTGAGAACGGAGGGATACTGCGTGCCATCGTCGGCGTTGGACCCCAGATGGGTCATCAGCGAAAGGAAGTCGGCGTTCTTCCAGCCGAACTGCAGCGTGCCTCCCGGGGCTGATTGAGTCTCAAAGCTCAGGTCGTAACGCTTGCGCGCGCCCAGCCCCCGGACCCGGGAGAACGCTCGCCGGCCGTCGTAGGCAAGGCGGCCTCCGATGATCTCCGGCCGGCCGTCAGAGTCGCTGGCCTTCGTGCCGATCTCACCACGCCGCAGGGTCACCCGCCGCTGGAACGGGCTGATGGTCGAGGCCCCTGTCCCGTAGACGAACAGCAGGCTGGTGTCCCGATAGTACTCCATCGAGACGTCGTGGTTCCCGCGCCGCCGGGCCAGGGCGGCGAGCACTTTGTTCAATCCCTGGCCACCGTAGGAGAACGCCGGCCAGGTGGTCTCCGTCCCGAACATGGCCGAGCCCCTGCCCTCGGGACTCAGTTCCGGCATTTCCACCACGCCGGCCAGCGAGAACGGGATCTCGGAGTTCGCCTTCACTTGCCAATGGTAGCGGATGTAATTCCAGATGTGCCCCGGCGACCAGTAGGCGGCGTCATGCGGTCGGGTGATCGCCGCTGCGGCGGCCCCGCGGTGTGTGAACGCCTCGTGTGAAGGCTCCGCCCGGTCGGGCTTGCCGTCCTGGTTGAATACCGGCAGCACGGCGCTGGTCCACTGGTAGCTGTCCTCCCCCGCTGAATCCACAAGCGCGGACATCACGTTCACACCGAACAGCGGCATGCGGCTCATTAGAAACCGGTCGTCGTTGCACAGCACCCGCGCCACCCCGCTGGCCAGGTCCTCGGAGTAATTCACGACCACGCCGCGGAAGCGCACCTTCTCAGTCTGACCGGGAACCTCACCTGGCGACTCGCCAGGATCACCCGCGCCGTCAGGATCCTGCTCCGGTGCCGGATCGGCGGCAACGACCTGGGTGACCATGACCTGGTCGTACATGAAGAGCCCGTCGGGGTGCAGGATCTGCGCGTCTGTCTGTCCGAGGTTGTTGACGCCCTTCCCGAGCACCATCCCCGTGGACGCGGACAACGGGCCGGTGCCCCGGAACGCCATCACTATCACGCAGGAGCTGGGCGTCTCACCGCTGACCAGCTCGATTCCCTCGACGTCCCAGCGGGGGTCATAGACCCAGGAGGGCTTGTCGTATTTCCGGTTCGCGTTCCGGTCGCTGCTCACGTAAACGCGGAACTCGCCGCCGACCTCGAGCGGGTTCCAGGCGCTGGGAGTAATGGCGACGGTCATCTATCCCTCCACGACCGCGCGCACCGCGCTGCCGGCCAGGCCCGTAGGCGCTCCCGGCGCGTCATCGTCCGCCGTTGCGCTGACTTCCTCTGTGTTGGTGTCGAGCACCCCGCCCGCACCGGCCGCCGTGGCCGCTCGAGCCGCGAAGATCACGACGTCCCGATCAGCATAGGCGCCGACGCTGGTGGTGAAGGTCCACTGCCGCCTACCCGAGGCGCTCACGCTCAGCGCCACCTGGTCGATCTCCGTGTTGAAGTCCACGGTCCCGGTGCCGTTGTCGTGGTAGATGCGGATCTCAGTGGCGGCCGTCGGCTGCCCGCCGTTGGCCAGCGGCAGGCGCTGATCGAAGAAGCCCGTCACTGTGAACTCCGCCGACGCTGCGGGCACAACCCTGATGCCAAAGGGGCTGGCCGGGCGGGTAACCTCGTCCGCGCTGGCGTCCAGCTCAAACTGAACGAAGGCGGTGTTGGTCTCCTCCAGCGCCCCGCTCTGCGCCCGAACCCCGTACTTGAAAGTGCCCGGCGCGGAGCCGGTGAGCGCCGCACTTACCCACGGGCTGGTCTGCCCCACCGCCTCGGCCGCCGTGTAGTCAATGTCCCCGGATCCGCCGTTGCTGTAGACGTCGACCGTGGCCCCGCCGTCCCAGGTCAGAGTGACCTTGTCGGTGCCCTCGTCATAGACGAACGCCAGGCCCGTGGGGGAATCCGGCCAGGTGAGGATCACCACGCTGATCTCGGTGACGTTGGTCTCCTCGTTGCCGGCGGTATCGCGGGACCGCACCGCAAACTTATACGTCCCGTCCGCCAGTACCCCCGACGTCCACAGGAACGTCGTGGCGTCGAGTGCCTTCACCACGGCGAGGTGATCGCCATCGTCGAAGTCGATCGTGCCGCCGCCGGCGTCCCAATATATCCGGAACTCCTCCAGGTTGTCATCATCGATGGGCCGCGCCCACGTAATCTCCGCCCGGTTCCCCGGCACCAGCGTAGCGCCGGGATCGTAATCCGGGTCTGAGTTAAGCGCCCCGACCGCGATCACCGCGGCGGTCACCTGCCCGTCGTCAGGCGCGGTGAAGTGATAGACGGTCGCGCGCTGGGTGTTCACCAGCTGGTTGTTCACATAGACCTTGAAGTGCTCCCGATAGGCCCCCCAGGGATTGCCCCACTTCTGGCCCCACTTAAAACCGCCGCTCCATGACCAGCTGAGCCGGTAGGCCCGCGGCCCCAGGTCGGGAAGAGGTTCAAGCCTCACGTTGGAGAATCGGGAGCTGTCGACGTCCTCGACACGGCCCCAGGGATCTCCCCAGCGATTGCCCCACTTCATCGCAGCTCCTTAGTTGCTGCGTCCGACACACCGCCAGCGGCTGTTCGTCGCATCGTAGATCAGAGTGGCTCCCTCGTCGTGCCCCAGGGCGATGCTCGCACCGAGCGCCATGCGGTTGGCCGCTGCACTCTGAGCATCCTCGTCGGTCAGGGTCAAGGCGTTCGCAGCATTGAGGTTGATCACCTTCAATTCCTTGCCCTGAGCCTGAACGGCCGGCGCCACGATCCCGGTGATGTCGTAGGCCGCATCAGACGTCAAGAGCAGTGTACCAGCCGTAGCGATCCCCGTGGGTGCGTAGTCGTTGGCCTGCGCCACCAACCCCGCCGGGCTTATCACCGAATTGTACATCGCGTGGAGGTGTTGCATGTGGATGCTGGCGAGCCCCGAGAAGAATACCTTCAGCACCCCCAGCGTTGCGCTGACCGTGTCCACCTGGGCGATCGGCGGGCAACCGGCGATGGCCGTGGTGGATAGGGCGCCAGCGGCCGCCAACCACAGGAAGTTGCCGGCGACCCAGGCGCTAGTATCCACGCCATAGATAAAGCCGTCCCTAAGAATGAAGGCCGCGGCATCATCGGCCACGCTCTCCGTCGGCCCCGCGTCGCCGCCCTTCTCCATGGCCAGCAAGCCCGCGCTGTCGCGGTAGCTGTCGGCGTCGGCCACCGCCACCACCGGAGACAGGAGCCCGGTCGTCGCGTCGAAGCCGTTGGACTTGAGCGCCAGCGGCGTGGTCAGCGCCAGGGCCCCGCCGGTCTTGTTGATGGCCGGCAGGACCGCGCCACCGTGGGCCTGAGCGACCTTGCCGCGCAAGAGGCGCTGGACCTCCAGCGCCTCGGCGGTGGCCTCGTTGTAATCTGCGGCCTGGCCCAGGGTCGTATCGACGGCGCCGTCGGCGCCGGTGTTCTGCTCGTTGCCGTCGAAGTCGGCGCCGGGAAATGCAGGGGTGGGCAGGACCATGGCTGTACTCCTACGTATTGGGAACGATCTGCTTGAACGTCACAAGTCCGAAAACGCTGGCGATGATGTTGGCACCATCGCTCTGCGCGGGCACGTGGCGGCTGAAGTTGGGAAGCCCCATCAGCGTGTAGGTCCAGTCCTCGCTCTCGCCACGATAGTCCAGCGTACCGATGCGGTTGAGCCCGTCGAGAGCGACACCGGTCTGCCCCCGAACGCCCAGGTGATTGAAGAGAACCACCCGCCGGAGGTCCGTAGCCAGTGCCCTGATGGCTTCGAGCTTGACCTTGAGCGCCACCTCCGCGGCCGCAACGCTGCCGGCACTGCCATGGACCCCGAAGGCCAGGTCTAGCTCGTTGCCGTTGGGACTTCGCTGCTCGCGGACCACCCGCGTCTGCTCATTGAATGTATACGGCGACCCGCTGACGGTCACCGTGAATACAAACTCGTGGACATCAAGCGCCACTGATCACCTCGTACTCAGGCCCGCGTTGCCAGCGGCCTCGTTCTGCTTGTCCGCAGCACGCTCCTGCTTCTCCGCAGCGTCACTCAGCAACCCAGCGACAAATTCTATCGGACTAAACTGGCTCACAAACTCCGCAACTCCCCGGCCAGCTCGAACGACACCCTCCCCCCCGCCCAGCGTCTCAAGAAGGTTCGCTCCTTGCTGTCCAGCGAAGCGTTCAACGGGATTTTTCTTCGCGTCAAGAGCTTCCTCTTCCAGGTCGTCTATAGCCGTCTGCGTTTTTAATTTCCTCACCCCCAGGCGCTCCTCCTCCTTAATCTCCCGCTTTTGCGCGGCGACTCGCCGCTTCTTTAACGCCCTAAGCAGCGGGTCCCTCGCCGCCAGTGTCAGCTTTTGTTCCAAGAGATCGCCGGCGCCGCCGGTTTCCCTTTCCGCGAGGCCAACCTTCAAGGTGAGCGCGCGTATCTGGTCCCTCTGTTTCTGTAGCAGCCTGAATGCCGACCGGGCTTCAGTGCTACCGAACAGAATGCCTCTCTCTTTTTCGGTCTTGCCCTCCACCAGCTTCTCAAATCCCGACACAGCGCCCAAAATACCCTTGCCACCCACGCCTGCCTTCTTCGCCGCGACAGCAAAAGCTTTCAGTCGCTCGGCGGCGATGCTCGCGCTCTTGAGCGCTTTAGCCATCGTGGCAACAACGGCTATAGTTTCCTCATCCGTGCCCGCCAGCGCAGACGCCTCAATCGCCGCCACAGAAACCGCCTGCCCTAATTCTCCCGCGCCAATCGGCGAACCCGCCGAACCCGCCAGGAGCTTATTTATTCCCTGGCGGGACGTGCCCGCCTCTTCCGGGCCGAAAGTCTCCTGGAGGATTTTCACACCTCGGGCGATATTCGTCGGCCCCGCTTCGTCTCCGGTAATGTCGAAAAGACTCGCAAACAGCTTCCGGTCCTTCTGAAGCTCCAAGGATTTCAATTGAAATTGAAGATTCCTTGCGGATTCGCCCCCAACTCCGGCCTGTTTTCGGGTGGCCTTAACTGCGGCCGCTATCTCTTTCGCCTCCTCCAGGCTCCCAGCAACCTGCACCAGTTGGCGCCGGGCACCCGCACCTTTCTTCAGGCTCTCCGCGGCCCCTTTGGCCTGTTGGTTAATATCTCTCAGCATATCCCGAAAGAACCCCGCGGCCGCGGTGAGAGCAGCGTAACCCACGACCGCCGCGCCGAGACCCTTGACCATACCACGCAACCCGCCCTCGGCCTCCTTCGCTCCGCGCTTGGACTTCTTGCCCACGTCCCCCGCGGTACGCGCGAGCTTCTTCTCCTTGTCGATGACCTTATCCAGGCTGCGCAGCAGCCGGGCTTCGTCACCTGTCAGCTCTACGGTTACTCTGCCCACTCGCCCTCTCCCGTGCAAACCATCTCAAACACCGTCGGCCGGTACCCGGGCATCAGTCCTCGTCGCCAGGCTCTCCAGAAGCCCCATCGGCTTCCTGTTTTTTTTTGAACTCCCAGTAGGCGGGGAGGTCTACCAGCGCCCCGATCACGCTGGCCTCGGTGGTCTCGTCGAAGAGTCCCAGCAGCGAGATCTCCGCCGGGCCCATCCGGTAATTGACAGCCAGCGCCCGGACGGCCAGATCGCACTCCTCGGTCATGGTCTTGAGCGGCTGCTCCTCTCCGGCCTTCGCCAGAAGGGTGTCCCACGCCCGACAGGCGCCGCCGAAGAGCTCCGCATATCGGGGCTGGATATCCCCCTCGGCCCAGTCTTTCCCGTCCCATTTCAACCGGGCGGGCAGCGGGCTGTCGCCGCCAAGCCCGCGGGCCACAGGGACGTGCCACTCCCGCTCATCCCCCAGCTCGACGTCATGGCCGGCGAGCTGCTTGGCGCGGGCCAGGTCCCGGGGCCCGGGTGGCTCCTCCGTCACGTAGCCCAGCCAGAGCTTCTCGTGGCCGGGATACCGCTCCCAGGTCTGCTCCTTCTTCTTGTAGAGGCACCGCTGCGCGGCGCCGCCGTTCAGGACGAAGACGCAGCCCTGCTCCTGATCCGGCCCCAGGACCTCGGTGGAGGTCACTCCGGGCCCGTCCAGGCCGTAGGCCAGGCCCAGCTCCAGGGCCATCTTCCGGCCCACGACCTTGACCCCCGGCAGGTAGTAGAGCATCTCGCCCATGGGAACTCCTAAGTGATGGCCGCGGTCGTATCGATTACGATGACGGCGTTGGTGCCGTCAAAGGTCGGGGTGATCTGCATGGACGCGCCCAGGCGCTCGCCGTGCGCACCGGTCACGTCGCGGACGCTGATCCTGCCCTCATTCACCACAAAGCTGATGTGCACAATGGTGGCGTCTGCGACGCGCGTGGCCCCTTCGTCCATTTTGCGCAAGGTCAGGATCGTCGACGAGGCCCTGGCCGCCCCGGCCAGGCCGTAGGTGCTCAGCGCCGTCACGTTGGGCGTGGTGAAGCTGATCACCGGCCGGCGGTCCATGATCGCCGAGAAGGTCGCGTAGACCTGGCCGTCGGCGCTCTCGCGGATGACGTTGATCCCGAAGTCGATCTGCGCGTCGACGTCCGGGAGGTCGGCGTTGTTGGCCTTCACCTGGCCCAGCGTCCACATCGCGCTGACCGTCGGCGAGCCCGTCAACGACTGCCCGGTGGCGATGGTGATGGGCGAAGCCAAGCCGTCGGCGCTGACCGGCAGGATATCCAGGCTGATGGTCGCCTTCTCGCCCTGGGCGGCGTTCAGCGTCCGCGGCACCACCATGCCCTTGACCACGGTCAGCTTGAGATGGCTGGTGGCCCCCTGGCGGGTGCCGCCCTCGGCCAACGCCTGGAAGAACAGGATCACGTCGCTGCTGATCGCCGCGCCGTTGATTCCTACCGCGTCCAGGGCCGCCTTGATGTCGGTGGTCGTGAAGCTGACCAGCGGCTCCACCAGCATGGCCGCCGCGAAGGTCGCGTCCACGCCCCCGTCGGCGCCCTCGATGATCTCCTGCAGGCCGGTGCTGACGTTCTGCTCGGTGACCTGGTCAATCAGACTGCCGCCGATGCTGACCGCGTACAGTACGTGGGGGGCAAGTGCCGTCATGGGTCTGTCTCCTACTAGCCTGCAGCGCCGCGGTGTCCGCGGCCGACGCCCTTGAGAACTCCACCCAGGAGATTCGCCTCGGTGGTAACCTGCTTGTCTATGACCATCGCCAGCTCGTTGCTGTCCCGTTCACTGATGCGTTGAAGCTCCGCGGCCTTGTTGGGCTGGCCTTTGTGCGCCACGGCGCTCCAGGGATCGCTGGCCTTGTGGAACTTGAAGAAGTAGCTGGGCACGTGCAGGAATATCCGCACGGCCTTGCCGCTTTTCAACTCCCGAATATCGCGGATCCGCTTGGCCTTGCGCTCCGACTCGCCGGTGAATACCAGCGGCCGGCGGTGGCCGAAGCGGCGGAGCTTCTTCTCGCGATGCTTCTTGCTGCGCGGCTCGTACCTGTACTCGTACCGGCCGCGCACAGTGAAGTGCTTGGGCAGTATCGCCTTGTGCCAGTGTTCGCCCGCCGTCTCCCAGGCCCTGGCCAGGATGCCCCGCCACACTCCCGGGGAGCACCCGCACATGGAGCGGTCGCGCGTCACCAGACTCACACCCTGCCGGCTGACCTCAAAGCTCGACCCGTCGACGCCGGTTATCCGCTGCTTGATCTCTATCATGCCGCGCTCCAGGTCACGCCGTACACCACCTCGTAGAAGTCGCCGGCGGTCTTGACCTCGTCCTCCTCCGGCCGGTGCGGCCCGCGGATCCGCTCTATTCCCATGATGTCCAGGTAGCCCGCCGTGCCGGCCAGCTCCTCCATGTCCTCGATGATCGCCCCGATCACGTTGAGGAAGGCCCAGGCGGCCGTCTCCTCGTCCTGGGAGGAGTCCACGTCGGCGCGGAAGAGCATTACCAGGTCGCCCTCCCCCTCGAAGAAGGTCCGCATCCCGCCGGCCAGCGCGCTGCGCTTGAAGTTCGCGGCCCAGTCGATCAGGCAGAAGGGCCGCGTCGGCCCGCCCACCTGGATCTCCACGTGGGTGTATCCGGCACCGCCGGCGGTCACCGCGAAGGACGCGACCCCGGCTCCGGAGAGCGTTGCCGTGGCGGTGGCCCCGGTCCCGTCGCCGACCACCGTCACCGTCGGCGCAACGGTGTACCCGCCGCCGGCGTCGGCCAGGGTGATCGAGGCCAGCGCCCCGCCGGAGAGCGACGGCGTGCCCGCCCCGGTGCCCACGGACACCGGGTGAATCGAGTCCTTGGCCTCGGCGGAGTTGTTGGCCCCCACCCAAGCCTGGAAGGCGGCGCTCGCCGCGATCGTCTCCTCCAGGTAATTCAGGGGCAGGCTGATCATGCCGGTGGGCACCACCGTCGCCGCGGTCGGCGTGGCGAACTTGGGGTCGCTCCAGTAGGAGATCAGCGTCCCGGCCTTCGCGTAGAGAATGAACTCGTATTTGTCCTCGTTGGTCAGCCCGGTGATGACTATGTTCCCGTCGCCGGTGCGCTTCCAACTCTCATTCTCCGCGGACCAGGCCCCGCTCCCCTTCCGGAAGCGGGCATACACCACATCGGTCTCAAGCGCAGCGTCGACCGGCAGGGTCACCTGGCCGTCGCCGGCGGTGGGCTCCCCAGACCAGCCCGGAGCCGTCGGCGGACTCTGGGCCGCTCCCGCTTGCCAAAAAAACCGTCTCACCTAAGCGGCCCCCCATGCCCCGAAGTTGATGGGACCCGTCGTGCTTGCCGTTACGGCAGCGCCGGCGTTATCGGTGAGTATGGATTTGTAGACCTTCACGACACCCGCATCGTCCCACAGATACGCATAGGTCGGCGTGCCGATCTCGATGGTGAACTTGTTGTGAGCGTGATCGCGGATCAGGGTAATGTCCGTCTGCGCGGTAGCCAGCGCGGTGGCTTTCGCCCACTGCTCGTTGTTCTCGATCGTTGAGGAGGTGCCGCCATCCGTCACCGGGCCGCTGCTGTTGTTAGCGATATCGTTTCCCGCCACCACGGTGAAGGCGCTGCTGGCCCCGATGTTCACGCCCCAGCCGGCAGACCCCTCGATAATATTGCCGCGTATGATGGTCCGGTTGGTGGTGCCCCCGCTTTCCTTTATGGCATCCCCGGCGCATCCGAAGAAACTATTCCCCTCAATCCGGTTATCGTCTGAGGCGCCGGCCGTGCCGGAGATATCTATGCCCTGGCCGCTCCCACCCTGGCCGGTATCCTTGAAGGTGCAATCCCATATGCGGCAGTTCGACCCGCGCAGGATTCCTATCCCGTCGCCCCGCGTGTCGTTTATCCAGAGATGTTGCATTAGGATAAAGTCCGCGTCCGTGATCTGTATCCCGTTGCCCGAGCCGCTGACCGCGGTGTTGATCTGGCACCCGGATATTTCAATGCCGTCGGCGGTTATGGTAATGGTGTCCCCGGCGCCCGACCGCGTCCACAGGAAGCCACGACCCGGGCCGCGGATGAAGAAGTATCGCTTCGACAGAGTAACCACCTCTGTAAGCGTCGTCGTCCCCGCCGCGGCGTCCGCCAGCAGAATGATACCGTCGTGGTTACTGTCCACAATCGCGTTGTCGTGGCAGTCCTGGACGCTGTTGTAGGGGTCGAGCCTTCCGCCGCGGGCGCCGTTCGCGTGGGTATCCCCGTCATTTGGACTTACATAGAACAGATTCCCTTGGAACGTGTGACTCCCGCGCTGGCTCTCGATCAGGTCCATGTTCCGGTCGATCCGCGCGTTGTCCACGGTGAAGATGAACACCGGCTCGATGTCGATGTCGGCCGTGCTGCTCACCGCTGTGACGATGATCAGGCTGCCCTTGGTCTCCGCCTGGGAGAGATCGAAGAGGTACACTCCCGCGTGGTCGGCCGCGTCCAACTCCGTCGGATTTGTATCGGTGACCGCCGCTGAGGCTCCCCCGTCGATGCTGATCTGCGCCGTGATGTTTCCGGCGTCGCCCGTCTTGACCTGGCTGTTCGCCGAGTCCCAGGCGAAGATCGGCACCTTCTGGCTGGCTACGTCCTTAAACATTGTGCATCCTCGCTCTGCCTGGGAAGCCGCCCCCTGCTACCGGGTCGGGGTCCAGCGCGCCGGTCTGAATGTACGGTATCGGAGTGGTCTGCTTACGGATGTTCCCCTCCAGGTCCATCATGCTCAGCGGGTTACCAATCAAGCGGGCGGGGCCGCTGGCGCTGGCCAGGGAGTAATCATCCCCGGCGTAGTTAGTGAAGTCTCCGGTGACGAAGGTGCTCACAGAGCTACCGGCGCCAGGCGCGGTGGCATCGGCCGAGACGTTCCACCCCGAGCCTAGAGTAATACAGTTGGTGAAGTCCACGCCGTTGCCCGCGGCCAAGCAGGCTTTGACCCCGCACCGGTTTGCCGCGTTGCCCTGGAAGCCGTGAGACGTATTCTTGGGACAGGTGCAATGGAGCAGTAGGTGGTGCGGTCCCGTCGAAGTAGCGATGCCGACGTCGTTGGAGTAGGACAGAATATCAAAGGCACCGCCGGGCACGGCGCCACCGCCCGCGGCCACTATCCGCGCACCCGCATCAGAAAAATCATGAATCTTACATCGCGCCATTATACAACCATTTCCGGTGTTGAAATAAAGGCCAACCGTACACGCCCCGCTGGCTCCGTCAACCTCGAAGCCCTCAACGTACCAGCCGTGATTCCCGCTTACGAAGAGGACGCGACCCGAGGCGGCGGTCAGTTTGATGGCATGGATTCCAAGACTCGGGTCCGGGATAAGTGAAATATTGTCCAGCGCGGAGTCGACGATGTTCCCGGTGTAGGTGTTGGCGGTGGTAGCGAAACACATCACGCAGTCGCCGGAGCTGGCGGCCGCGATAGCGGCGATGGGCGTGGCGTGAGTCTTGCCGTCTCCAACGGTCAGGAGCGCGTTCTTTCCAGTGTCCAGCGACTTCCAGAGACGAATCGCATCTGCCAAGATAATCGGCTTGACCATGTTGGGCGCGAGGTGCGTACCCTTGAGTCGGACGTTGCTACCAGGTACGGCCGACGCGATCAAGCCCTCGGGGCGGAAGCACTTGATGACTACTCGGCGACCGCCGGGGTGCTCGTCTACCTTGTCCTCTCGCCAGTAGGTCTCCGACTCCGCGCGTGACATCGGGACGCGGGCGACGCAGCCCTTCTTCTTCCAGTCGTGCCAGTCGTCGAAGCTCGCTCGGGGATTGCTTTCCAGGAAATCCTTGAACGCGGGCGCGGCCTCCCTCAGAGTCCGGTCCTTCTCCCAATCCGCCAGGGAGTAGCCTTCGCCGTGGGGATGTTCAGAATAAATCGTCGTGCCGTTCGCGCGCAGCGGCAGCCACTCCACCGGCAGCCCGGTCAACTCCTGGACTAGTAGCTCGCCTTGCTTCGCTCCCCGGCGCAGCATCAGAGCGCCTCCAGCCAATCGGGGATCAGGTAGACGACGCGTTTCACGGCTTGCCCCTCTTCTCCTTCTCCAACTCCCGCAGGATCAGCGCCAGCACCACCAGCAGCCCACAGAACGCGACGCAATCCAGCTCACTGGCTCCGACTAGCTGAACGCCCCGAGCCTGGCCAGCGCCAGGAGCACCACCCCCAGCAACGTCAGCCCGCTGGTGACGCCCACGGAGATCAGCACCACCTTGAGCGCCAGGCCCCCCTTCTTCTCCGCCAGGTCCTCCCCCCGGTGGACCTGAACGTGTTGCCGCAGATCCGGACACGGCCGCTCCGGCGGCCCCGGATGCTTGCTGGCGTCGGCCTTGTGCTCGATGATCTCCGGGCAGGGCCGCGGCGGGTGTATCGCCTCGCTCCCGACGTGGTCAGCCACCAGCTGGCGCAGCCCGGCCATGTCTTCCCGGGTCTCACCGACGCACTTCTTGACCGCGCCGAGCTCCCGGCCGATCTCCGTCCGGTTCTTCTCGATGGCCTCCAGGACCCGGTCGAGGCTCACCTGCTGCGGCAACTCGCCCATGGTGTCGCTCCCTACTTGGACAGCAGTACCGTGCGGACACCCCCGCCCGGCATCTTGGTGACGACCTTCTTCCAGTCGCCGGCCTTGAAGTCGGCGTAGATCTCCGCGCCGACGCCCGCGGCCTCGAAGGCGCCCTTGGCCACGTCCATCAGTCCCGCGGCCGTCACGTCCCCGCTCTTGGCCGCCAGCACCGTCTCCTTGACGCGGTTCAGCCCGGCCATCAGCGCCTGGCCCTTGACCGCGTTGCGCTCGGCGAGCTGCTGCAGCTGCTTCTTCTTCCGCCACAGCCAGGCGCCGATCCCCAGCGCCGTGCCCAGGCCCGGAATCCCCAGCCCCGCGGCCCACGCGGTAGCCTTCGCCGACAGCCCCAGGAAGTAGTCACGCGAGGCGTCCTCGGCCTTCGACTGCTTGATGGTCTCCTTGGTGGCCGCCGGCGTGGTCTTCCGCGGATTCTTCGGCGGGCCCAGGCGTTCGCCGAGCCGCCGCGCCGCGTCGTTGGCCGCCTGCATGTTGGCATCGCCCGGCGCCACGCCATGCACTACCGCGTACTCCGTGTAGATAACCACGTCCTGGTTGAGCTGGCGGTCGCTCTCGCGGATGCAGCCGGCGGCGAACACCGCCAGGAGCAGGATCGTCAGACGGGCCATGCGTCACCCGTGCCGTCGGCCTTCAGCTCCTTGTTGGCCTGCTTGACCAGATCCGCCTGGCACTTGTTGCAGATCTTGGCCACGCCCCCGCTGATCGTGGACCCCTGGATGATCAGCTCGATCGAGCAGCACAGCGCGGTCTCCGGCGCGCCCTTCCAGATGGGCCGCTTGAAGTCCGCGCCGGGCCCCTCGTGGTCACAGATGTCGCACTTGAATACCTCGTCGGTCATGGTTCCTATCTCCTAACGCGGTGCTGCTCGTTGACTACCTCGCGCTGCTCGCGGCTTTCCAGCTGCAGATCCAGCAGCGGCACGCGATCCCCGACCTGCGTACAGGCGAAGGGCACGCCGTTGATGGTGTACGCGTCCTCGACGTGCGGGTTGAGGACCTCCGCGGGATCCACGGTCAGGACCCCGCGGCGGTTGACTTGTGCGTCGCTGTCAAAGTATTCGGGCAGCGTGGCGTCTTCGTTCCAGATCGCCACAGCCAGGGTGACCTCGGCGCCGCCGCGCGGCGTGCGGGTAACGGTGATGGTGTCGGCGACCTCGCTGAACGCTGAAGCGAAGTCCGCGTCGGCGAAGCTGCCCACGGCTGCCCTCTACGGCCGGACCAGCTTGCCGTGATACTTCTTGAAGCCTACGCCGACGTCCTTCTTGCCGTCCAGGTCCACGAAGACCTTGGTCTTGGTGACCCGGACCATCGGCGCCCGGAGCTTCTCCTTGTGGTAAGTGATCTCGACCAGGTCGCCGTCCACCAGATCCTCCGGCTTGCAGGTCACCAGCTGGAGCTCGGCCTCGCCCGGAGGCGGCGGCGCGACGTCGTCGGGCTGCGCCGGCGGCGCCTCGTCGTCGGGTTGCGCCGACGTGTCGGCCCTTCCCGCGCTGAGCACGTCGTAGGCCTTCTGCGACACCTTGAAGGAGTTGTCGCCGATCCGCACACACACCTTCCCCGGTAACTCATCGTCGATGGCCACCGCAGAGTTGCCGTTGAGCACAGCCGCCAACTCGCCCACGGTCAGCTCACCCTCACGCAGGGCGTCCTTTACCGGTGCCGGCGCGGCCTCGGCCTCCACCCTGCCCTCGAGCAGGGCCACCGGCAGCGCCGTGGTGTATGCGCACTTCCGGCACTTGACGCGGCGGAATAAATCCATCCTGCCCGCCTGCTTGAACGGGTCTCCGTACACCTCCAGGTCAGTGGAGCCGCACTCTGTGCATTTCGCCTCTGCCTTCTCGGTCATGTCCTTGTCCTCCTAACAGGCTGCGGGGAGGGCCGGCCCCCGGAAAGAGACCGGCACCCTACCCCGCCGCCGTTGGCTCCTTCTCCATGAAGCGCTCGCACAGTGAAATGAAACCGTCGTCGTCGAAGCTCTGGCGCTTGTCGCCGAGCTTCAAGGCCTCGACGATCATGTCCATGGCCTTCTCGCCGATCTCGACCTCGGCGGTCTGCTCCAACTCCACCGGGACCATCTTCCCGCGCTCATCCTTCTCCAGCACCGGCCGGCGCTGGCCTTCCTCGTCCTCGGTGATCTTGAACTTGTCCCAGACCAGGGCGCCATCCGGTAGATCCCGGATGTTCCACTTCTTGAGCTCTTCCTCGCTGAAAGACAGGACCATGTTCAGATCGCGGCGCACGCGCCGCAGGGCCAGGCTGCAACCGTTGGGGAGAATCTTGGAGAGCAGTATGCGGTCTTGCACGCTCAGAACGTGTTCCATTAGTGGTCTCCTTGTCCTTCCGGGGGCTGAGTAATCCCCGGGGCGGCACGATGCCGCCCCGGGGGATGAGGCTGTCTGCTTACGGCTTGGTGTTGTAGGCCGCGATCCAGTGGTCGACCCCGCCCAGGTCTATCGCGATCCGGGCGTCGCACAGGATGTCCCCGGAGCCGGAGTCGGTCAGCGTACCGGCGCTGATCCAGTTGCTCATCTGCGCCAGGGTGGGGATGGTAGCGAAGAGATAGCCGACCTCCCTGGCCATGCTTCCCAACGGACCCATCAGCATGTACTGGTCCGCCGCCACGTTGCCCTCGTGGATGAAGTGGATCAGCGAGAAGTTCCCCGAGCCCACGGTGGATCCGGTGGACAGCTGGGCCGCCACCTCCAACGCGGTCACCCGCGAGGTCCCGGCCGCGGCGAGGTCGAAGCCCAGGTCCTCCACCTTGCAGCGGAGCGGGCACATCACCCCGCCGGTGAGCAGCGCGCTGGCCGCCTTGATCCCCACCTCGAAGTTGCCGGCCCGCAGGGCGAAGATGTTGTCCCCGGAGGGGTTCCCGTAGGCCTGGACCAGGTGCGTGGTGATCGCGCCCGTGGTCTGGGCCCCGCTCGGCGACACGCGGTGGCGCCAGCCGGCCTTGTCCGAGGTCGCCGAGGTGTTGGAGAGGTAGGTCTCCTCCCACTCCTGGGCAGCGCTCCACGGCTCCATGGTGTTGAAGGAACCGATGCTGCGGCCGTTGAGCTGGTTCCTCTTGTTCAGGGCCACGAACACGTGGGTGTCGTTGGTGGCGGCCGCGTAAACCGCGGTGCCCAGCCACAGGTCGCCCGTGTCGTTGAACTGCGACCCCGTGGCCGCGCCGCTGCTGGCAGTCCCCAGATAGGGGTTGCCGTCGGAGTCGTACCAGACGTCGGCACTCGCGGCGATGGCCACCTGCGTCTTCTCGATCTTCATCACGCCTTCGACCTTGGCGCCGATCTTACTGCCGCTGGCCACGTCCTCGACCAGCACGGCGGCCAGGCCGGCGATCTCCACCACTGCCCCGCCGAGCAGCGCGGAACTCGCGGTATAGTCGAGGACCGCACCTACCTGGTGGGTCTGTCCTTTGGGGAGTGACATCTCTTATCCTCCTCGCTCAATCTGCGATTTCAGCCAGCCGGCCGTCGGCTAGGCCCCGGCGCTCTTGGCCGCCCCGCGCGGATCCTGCTGGGCGACGCCGATGTCCATGTAGCCGCGGAAGCCCATGCCCAGGTGCTGCGGCGGCACCTGCACGCTCTCGATGGTCGGGGTGTCCACGCCGTTGAGGTAGGCGATCTCGAAGGCGGCCACGTCGTTGGGATCTCCGAAGAGGTACCAGCCCGTGGCGCTGGAGCTCCCGTGGAAGCTGCTGTTGCTCAGGTACGGGGTCGACAGCGGCTCGTACCTGCCCGCGTGCTCGTTGATGTCCGGAGCCACCGTGCCGGCGCTGGTGGATATCAGACCGGTCACTACCAGGTTCTGGCCCCTGAAGATCCGCTCCGCCAAACCCCGGAGCTCGGACGGCACCACCAGGAACTTAGGCATCACCAGCACGGGCTTGCCGTGCGGGTCGGTCTGCTGCTCCATGATGGTGATCAGGGTGTCCAGGCTGGTGGTGGACAGCGCCGTGGAGCCACCGGTCTGGAAGTTGTTATTGCCGGTGCCGAAGAAGCTGGAGGTGTTATCCAGGACCAGCGTCCAGCCTATCTCTTCGCGGGACAGCCCCGCGCCGCGCCCGATGAGCCGCGGGATCTCCAGGAACGCGCCCATGTCGTCGTTGACGATCATCTGGCGCGACAGCTCGAAGTATATCCCGCGGGTGGTGGCCTGCTGGGTGAACGCCTGCTCGTCCAGCGTGCCGTGTTTCAGCTCCCCACCGCCCACGACCTCCTGGAAGGTCATGTCACTGGTGAGGCGGTAGCGCGTATGCACCTTGAAGTCGCTGACCGTGGCCCGCTTGAATATCTGGACGATGACGCTGGCAATCCCGTTGTACGCCTGCAGCAGTGACTTGTGCGCGGCGTTGCCCAGGATACCGGTCAGGCTGCTGGAGGTCGCCGCCGCGCGGATCCAGGCGTCGCTGCCCTCGTTCCGGCGAGCGAGATGTACCCCGTCCAGTGCCGCGGCCTCGGCCATCAGCGCGCGCAGCGGAATACTCCGCGCCTGCCGAGCCGCCTCCATGGTCTGCTCGCCATAGTCAGCGAGCATCTGCTTCTCGGGCAGGCCCGCCTGCATGCAGACCGCTGCCTCCAGCACCCGCGCGTTGGTGTCGCCACCGTGGACGATGATCCCCGGGCCCACCGCCGGCACCGCCGAATAGCTGGCCTTCAGGATCTGCGCGTTGACCTGTTCCACGGTCGTCTCGCTCCCAACGGCCGCGGCCTGAAGATCGCGGATGGTCTTACGGCTGGGCTCGTTGCTGCACCACCCGGCGGCCAGCGCCGCCGTGCAGGCCGTCCCGATCGCGGCCACGCGGGTGCGCTCGGTCGCCACCGCCTGGTGGGACGCCTGCACCGGATCGGTCGGGGCGGCTGCCGGCGCGGGGTCACCTGCCGGCGCGGGGTCACCCGCCGGCGCGGGATCACCTGCCGGCGCCGGGTCACCTGCCGGCGCGGCTGCCGGCGCCTGCTCGGCGTCGTAGGCCGCCTGCAGAGGCACGAGCTGCTCTGCGCTCAGGGCATCCGGATCGTCGAACCCCTTGGCTTTCAACCACTTCTCAAATTTCATTTCCCCATCTCCTAAACTGGCGGCAATCGTGCCGCTCGTACTCTTGTCCGCGCCAAGCGGCACGAAGCTGATCTCTCTGACTTCTCCCTGGCGCACCACCAGGATGGGCCCCTTGATGTTCCGGCCGTTCACCCTGACCGTTGCGCCGGCCATGACCTCCTCAAGCACCAGGCTCTCCGGCGGCATGCCGATCGAGGACTGCCAGGGGAACCCGTTCGCGGAGGTGGACACCACCTCCTGGGCGGCTTCGCCGGTGCCGGAGATCACCCCACTGGCCACGATGCGCCGTCCCTGCCGGCTGCCCTCGCCGTGGCCCACGATCTGCTGCTGGTCGTGGTGCAGGAAGCTCTTGATGGGATTGGCGAAGGTGATCCCGTCGAGGTCCACCACCGCCAGGCCGAAGAAACTCAGCTGCATGGGCTTGCCGTTGTAGGCCACCATCTTGAAGGTCGGCAGCTTGTCCGGTGCCCCGTCCTCGCCGGCCTGGGCCCCTATGATCTCAACGCTGCCCGCACCGCCCAGCAACCGCAGCGGCTTGTTCGGCTTCGGAGTCGCCGCGCGCAGCGGCTTGGCGGCCTTGCGAGCGCGCTTCTTGCGCCTGGCTCTCTTGGCCTTTGAACTCTTGCGCATGTCCTCTCCTATGCGGCGGGGACTATCTGATGCTCGGCGATCGTGTCGGCGACGCGGTCGGCCACCACCCAGGCGAGCTGATCGATGAACGCCTGCGCCGGCTGCGCCACCACCTCGGCGCTGGGCAGCAGGTCCAGCTTCTCGAGCAGCTTCTTCTCGCGGGCCAGCTCGGCGAGCCCCTGCTCCAGGCTCAACCCCTGGCGGTTCCACTCGCGGGTAAGGCTGGTGGTCAGGTTGGCTATGCGGATCTGCTGCGCCTTGGCTTCCTTGACCGGGTCAACGTGCTCGTGCCCGTCGAAGTGCCACTGGTGCGGCTCCACCTGCCCGGGCGCCACGCCCTCGGGCTGGACGGCGTTGGGAGTGAACTGGTAGAAGTCGTTCCAGCGGCTGTAGACCGTGTCCAGGTCCAGGGACAGGCCGAACTGCTGGACCTCCACGTCCTTGAAGAAGCTCTGGTGGTCCAGCCGGCCGGAGGCGAAGTTGTAGCCCGAGCTGTCGCCCAGGGCGATGTTCAGCGGCATGACAATGCAGCGCGCCATCTCGTTCAGTATCTCGCGCTTGAACTCTTTGTAGGTGGTCGCCGGCTGCTCGGCCTTCATCTGCTCCATGCGCCAGCCTACCGGCAGGGTCAACCCGGAGCCGTACGCCAGGGAGATCGCGTCCATCGGGTCGACTTCCGCGGGCTCGGCTTCCCGGTCCTGGGCGTAGAGCATCCAGGAGAAGTCCGCGGCGGTCTCCGCGGCGGTCAGGACCGCCAGCGTCATGCGCCGGAGCTGGCTGGCCAGCGGCAAGGCCGCGGTCAGCTCGCTGACCCCGCGCTTGCCGCTGGAGCGATCTCGCCGGTACATGTGTATGACCTGGTCGGCCGGCTTCGAGGTATGCCCGCCGAAGGCCAGCGTGCTGAGCCCGCTCAGGATATTGACGCCACCGGGGTGCTCATCCAGAATGTCGTAGGTCAGCGCGTTGCCGTTCTCGTCGTACTGGATGCCCTCCCAGTAGCGCTTGCGCCGAAGCTTGTCCGCCTGGCTCTTGATCCGGTCGGGCTCGACGAGCAGAAGGTCCAGCTTCACCGGATGACGCAGGCGCTCGTTGACCACGAAGACCAGGAACACCTCGCCGTCGACCATCATCTGCATCTCAGCCAGGCGCAGCTTCTCACCCAGGCGGATCTCCTTGGCCCAGCTATCGTAGGATATCTGCTTGCGGCGGTCCGCTTCCTCGTCCCCGCTCATCAGCTCGAGCCGGACGCAGCGCCCCACGATGTAGGTGGCCCTGGTCATCACCATGCCGCGGAGGTAGCAGTTGTTGCGCATCTCGTACCGCGCGCGGTTGCGGATCCTCGCGCGGATCGCCTCGGTGGCCTCGGCCATGGCGCTGCGGCCGGTGGCCTGGCTCCAGATGTTCAGGGTCTGGTTGCTGTCGCGCGCGGCGTCGTAGGTCGCGCGCACCGGCGCCGGCCGCTTATCCGAGCAGCGGTACGGCTTGCCATACTGGTCGACGATCTCGACCTTCCGCGCGCGGACCCCCGGCCGGACGGCGCGCATCAGGACTGCCCCCCCTGGGGAACCGTGCCGCCCAGATGGACGGGTGAGATACGCAGGCCGCGCGGCGAGGTCGAAGCGGTCAGCAGCTCCTCGCGCTTGTAGAACTCACGCAGCTCGCGGAGCTCGCCGAGGTCCTGCTTGGTGAAGCTGCGGCCGTTGACGCTCACGCTGGCGAAGGCGCTACCGACGATCGTCTCGATCGCCTCGTCGATGAGGGTGACCATCGCGGTAGCGGATAGTGCCATGCTTCCTCCAGGTGAGAGCGAAAAACGGGGCCGAAAAAGAAGCGCGGCTTGGGGAGTGGTGGCTCCACCAAGCCGCGCGCTTTCTGGTTTATCGCCAGGCGGCCGCCCGTCGGCGGCTCGCATCCGGCCCCGCATTCGCTATCTCACTCTTCAGTCCTCCGTTTGTCGCTCGCGCCTTCTACCTATAACTAAACGCGAGAACGACGGGAAGGCAAGCGAAACCCGCCCCAAAGTGCTGGGAGGCGCTATATGTAGCGGTTTTTCGGTTGGTCAGACCTCGCGGCCTACCTCGCGCGTGGTCCAGCGCCGGCCGCAGTGCGAGCACTCGCGCCGCCTGTGGATCCTCCCGGGACGCTGCGAGGTACGGATTACAGCACTGCCGGCGCGGCCACAGCCCGGGCAGCGGATGCCCAGCGCCTCACCGTTGCCCTCCTGTTTTGTTAAGGGCAGCCGGATCTTGTGGCCGCAGTTCCGGCAGGCCTTGTGCAGCGGGTCGCCGTCGACCGGGTTGAGGTGCCCGCACCCGCACTTGCGACAGCTCAGCCGGCCGTCGGCGTTCTTGTTCTGGAGGTCGGAGAGGCGCACGGTCAGCCCCTGCCCTTCTGCAGATCGGAAAGCCGAACCTTCTTTCCACGTCGCCCGCCGGCGCCGACCGAGGCCTCCAGGTACATGCGATAGCGCCACGCCACAACGCAGCAGCCCACCGCGCAGTCGAACCAGTGATTGGGCCCGCGCGCGTGCCACTCTTCGCGGCCGTCCGGCCGGGTGATCACCTCCTCGGCCATCAGCTGGTGCATGACGATGGCCGGCACGTCCGCCGGCAACCACAATCCCCCGATCTCACCAGGCCGCGCCAGGCGCGCGTAGAAATCCTTCTTGAAGAACCACGGGTCAAAGGTGTGCAGCTCCAGGCGGTTCTTCAACGGCTTGCCCTTGCGCGTGCGGTCGTAGGTCTTGCCCTTGAAGTTCAGGTGCGGCATCATCGGCCGCGAGGCCCCCTTGGACGGATGGACCAGCCGGCGGCCGAGGCGCGAGTTCCAGTTGTCGCAGCGCTCGATCACCTCCGCCTCGTTCACGTTCTCGTCGGGGTTGCCGTCCTGCCGCTTGTACCAACCGGAGTCCATCAGGACGTTGCCGCCGCCGTCGCCCACGGCCATGGATCCCCCGGCGCCGTCGGCGGCCGCCAGCGGATAGTCCCGGGTCAGCGCAGTGAAGACCTTATCCCAGGCCGCCTCGCCCTCCACGCCGACGTCCTCGCGGCCGGCGGCAACCAGCCAGCCGGTGAAGCCCGCGCCGAAGGCCCAGACCATCCAGTACTCCGTCTCCTTGTGGACGTCGCAGAAGCCGGCCAGGAAGCGCGCGCCCTCCGGGACCTGGCCCATGCGCCAGCTCTCGCGCCGGCGCGTGCTGATGACCTCCAGCGTCGGCCGCTCGCCCTTCTGGCGGAAGGCGCGGCCCAGCCAGTCGGTGCAGAAGCCCTTGGCCAGCGCCGGGTTGTGCCTGGTGGTCAGGTACTCCGCGGCGATGTCGCTCCAGCTCAACCGCGGCGAGTAGGCCGCCCACAGGTGCAGGCCCACGTGGCCGGCGATCTTCCGCCCGTCCAGCGTCCGCCACTGGCCGCGCGCGATGATCTCCGGCTTCGACTCCTCGTTCCATTTCCTGTGGCACTTGCCGCACTCGTACCAGGCCAGCCGCCGCTCCTTGATCTCCTCCGGCGTGTGCTTCGGGTGGCCCTCCTTGTCCTTGGGCCAGTCGACGTGGCCGGCGGGCCCCGGCTCGGAGACCTCGCGGTCGCCGACCTTGAGCACCAGCTTCTCTCCGTCGAAGTACAGTATCTGCCGCGCGCCGCAGTACGGGCAGGGCGCGTAGCATCGTATCTGACAGGGAGCCCGGGCGAGCTCGCGCATGCCGTAGCCCGTCTCGCTGCCCGGCGTGGTGGTCTTGACCACCAGCGACCAGTTCCACCAGCGGGTGCGCTCTTTAGCCGCCTGGATGGAATCGGTCGACGCGTCGCCCACGCGGAAGGGATACTTCTCGAACTCATCCAGTATCACCACCGCCATCGAGGACTCCGCCAGGTCGGAGGGGCTGCCCGCGCCGGCGAAGCGCACCCGGACGTCGTTGGTCATCTGTATCTCGAACTCGGTGGCGCCCCGCCCCTTGGGCAACAGGTGGCGCAGCGCCGGCGAAGCCCTGAACACCGGCTGCACCCGCGCGCGGTTGAAGCTCTTAGCTGTAGGCTTCACGGCCTGGACCAGCAACACGGGCACGCGGCGATGCTCCACGCAGTAACCGATCAGCGCGATCAGGCCGATGGACTTGCCCACCTGCGTCGACGTCACCGCGGTGACCTCGGTCACGTCGCGGTTGGTGTAGAGGTCCAGCCAGCCGGCCTGGTAGGTCGCCCGCGCGAAGCGCAGCGGCCCGGGCACCGGCTCGGCCGGCGGCAGCACGATATTGGCCTCGGCCCACTTGGACAGGCGCATCTCCGGCGTGGGCTCCAGGGCCTCGGCCGCCGCCTGGCGGTAGAGCGACTCGCGATCACGCAGGTCCTGCGCAGTCCACACCTGCGGAGCGCTGGCCGCCGCCGGCGTCACGTGGGAGCACTCCCCGGCTCGACGCGCTCAAGCGCCTCGTCCACAACCTCTATCACGCCACCCTCGTCCCCGCGCTCCAGATAATCCCACAGGCACGCCCGGAGCTCACGCCAGAACTCCAGCACCCCTGTCTCCAGCAACTCCCGGTACCGCCCGCGCGCAAGTTGGCCGGCGTGCTCCAACTCTCGATCCCGGGCCACCACCACCCGCAGAAGCACCGCCAGCCGCGCTGAGCCCCGCGACAAGCCCGTCTCCTCCAGCAGCCTCACCTGCTGGCGGATGGTGCGCCGATCGTAGTCTGCCGGGAGCGCGCTCACTTGCCCTCGCCCTTCTTGGCTTCGACTCTGAACCCGCGAATCGTCACGCCATTCTCAAAACATATATACGACTCATCCTCATTGCCATGCCCGCAGCAAGCATTGACGACCCCGAGAAGGTCACCGAGACAGACATCGTGTTCCCCTTCAGTCATACGCCTACCGCAACGGCCACAAGACCGATCCTTCCAACCGGCAACGGTGGGCTCATCCGTATCCTTGTAATACCACACCCCTTCCCGGCACACTATTGGGTGTCCTCTGAGGAGGCTATGCGAACTCACTTGCCCTTGCCCTTCTTGCCCTTCTTGCCCTTCTTGGCCTTCTTCTTCCGGGCCTTCTTCTTCGGCGCCGGCGGGGGCCCCACGCGGCCGCGGACCTCGACGGCGCACTCCGCCAGGAACTCCTCGATGGCCGCCGTCCACCGGCGCTCCTCGACTCGGTTTACCGCATGAGCCCGCGGCAGGGTCTCCGCGCGCCGCTTCAGGTTCCCGAAGAGCTCGTAGAAGGTCTGCACGAAATGCTTGACCGGCGCGGCCAGGCGCTTCTCCTCCTCGAACTTGAGCGCCTTCAGTCCCACGTCGATACGCCGGCCGGCCTCCAGCGCGTCGACGGCCTTCTCCTCCACCTTGCGGACCAGGTCCTCCTTGTGCGCGCCCCACCACGGCAGGAAGCTGGCCAGGTTGTAGGTGCCGTCGCCGTTGCGCGGGGCGCCGTACTTCGCATAGCGCACCAGCTGCTGGCGCTTGAGGTCCAGCAGCTCGCAGAGATCCTTCGTCGTGCAGCGCTCGTAGGCCGCGGCCAGGCTCTCATCCGCGCGGCGCCGCTCACGACGGCCAATCGCGTTGATCTCCGCCCGGGTGAGCTTGTCGCCGCGCTCGCGCTTCTCCAGTGCCGCCAGGGCGGCCTCGTTCTCGGCGCGAAGCGCGACGGACTCAGGCATGGGTTCTCCGGTACCAGCGCTCGAACTGTCGCCGCAGAACCTCGGAGGCCGCGCCACGGCGGACTAGGCCGATGCGGCCCGCGATCACGCCCGCGCACTTGGGATAGCGCTGGTCGAAAGCGGCGACGCGCAGCTGGGCGCCCACGCCCATCGCCTCGCCCGGCTCGAAAACCTCCGCTGCCGAGCCCTGGTCGAAGAGATCCGGCTGGCCGAGGGTCACTTGCTCTTCATCCCCCGGCGCAGCCGCGCCACCTGGTCGCGGAGTATCTTGCGGGCGAGGGAGAGCAGCTCTTTCAGCGCCACGTTCTCGCGTTCCATCAGCCCCCCTTCCTCGACGTTACGGCGGATCTGGAGTTCGAGCCGCTTGAGTGTCAGTTTGCTCGCTCGGATCCACATTCGCAGCATCCGCCGCCAGTCCTTGTCGCTCTGTTTCAGCTTTCGTTTCATGCCACTACCTCCGCTTCTTCCTTCGCCTCCGGCGCCAGCGGTGGCTCTACGGCCAGCTTCTCCATCAGCCTTTCCCCCGGCCATCCTTGGTACTCGCTGGCGAAGTCGAATTTCTCCGCAGCGCATTCAGCCAAACTCAAACCCGCAGCAGAGGCCAGCAGGGAAAGGTACGCGAGCGAGTCTCCTATTTCGCCGGCCAACGCTTTGAGCAGCGTCGCCTTGTCGGGATCGCGCTCTGCCCACCGGCCACCAACCTTCAGCTCCTGTCGCCGCAGCTTCTTGCAAACATTGGCGACCTCCCCCACCTCGCCCGCCGCAGCTCCGGCCCATTCCAGAAGCGAGAAGCCCGCGAGGTCGTGCCCGAACGACCCGAGCCGTTCTTCGCTGGCCTTCTGGTAGTGGTTCATCCCAAGGTCGCCCGGCAAGGGCGGCAGTCCCACGGCGCCGGCTATCGTCGTCTCGTGCCGATGCTTCGCCGCCTCCTCGCACCCGGCGCAGAGATCCGGCCGACCCATGCTGTGATGCGGTACCGCGTCGCGGCCGCACCCGTTCTCGCAAGGTAGACTCATCGCTTCCCCCTTCTCGGCTTCGCGTTGTGAATCTCGACCCGCAGCCACCGCGGCTGCCGCCGGTCAGCGCGCACCGGGCATCGCTTCCCCCGGGCCTTCTTGTTGGCCGCGCACTTCGCGCAGGCCTCGACCTCCTTGTACCGCTGCTGCTCAAGGGCCGTGATAATACCGAGCACCGGCTCGCGCAGGATTGCCGCGTGGCAGGCCGACACCCAGCCCTCGTACACGCCCAGCTTCCGGCTCATGCCGTTTTCTCCTTCCGGCCCTCGCCGAGGGCCTCGTCCACGACGTCGCCCAACTTGACCGCGTCGGGCACCTCCTTCCCCTCGATGAACCCGGGACGCACCTCCAGCGGGAACTTGAGCCCGCGCAGCGGCGGGGAGCCGTCGCTGGTGAACGGCTGGGCCAGGCCGAGCAGCAGCTTGGCCTCGCGGTGCGCGCCGAACTTGTCGGGCGGGTCGCCGGCCAGGTCCTCCACCCGCCGACGCAGCCAGCCCGGCGGGTTGCGGATCACCCGCTTCTGCCGCAAGCGCCGGGCGAGGTCCAGGGCCCAGGCCAGAACCCGCACCTCCGCCGCGCCGTCCTCGAGCAGCGTAGCCATCACGCCGGCGAACTCCCCGGCGGCGCAGCCCGCCGCCCTATCCAGATGCGCCGCCGTGGCCACCAGGCTGTTGTGCATTGTTTCTGACTCAGGAGGCTCTACTGGTCGTTCTTCTGCGGGTTCCTGAGACGAAGGCCCCTCAACGGCAAACCCCTGCTCCTGACCCTGCCCCTGGTTACTGGTTACTGTCCCTGGCTTCGGAGGGGCTTCGGAGCCCCTTCCATGCCCCTTCGAAGGGGTCTGCGGCGGCGGCAATCCCAGGCCCAGCTCCCGGTCGTAACGCGCCCAGAAGTCCCCGTAGAACCGGCAATCGCTGTACTGAGTGACCGCCTTGACGATACCCTGCCGGCGCTTGTCCTGGTCCTTGAGCGGCCCGCGCAGCTGTTCCTGGAGCATCTCAGGAACCCACACGTGGTCGGTGTCCTCGTCGTAGAAGGCGTAACCGATCTTCGCCAACGCAGACAGGACCTCCGGCAGCCGGGTAGTCTCGACACCGGTCTCGTAGACCAGAACAGGCAGCGGCAGATAGTAGAGCCCGATCATGTTGCTGCTCGGTGCGCTGAGCAGGTAGAGCGCGACAGCCTGGGCGTCGGGGTTGCCGCGGAGCAGCTTGCCGGCGCCCCGGGTCCAGAACCGGGACTGCACGTTGCCGTACTCTCTCATTGGCTGTCCTTTCCGGTCAGACAGTTTCGGGCGGTGCGGGGGGCGTCTGGTCCTCGGCCTCGTCCTGCGCCAGCAGCTCCTCGATGGAGCCGATGGCGGGGATCCGGTAGCTCCTCCCGTTCAGCTTCACCTCGACGCCGGGGTGGCGGCAGATATGGCCGGAGCCCTCGCCCCGCACCTCCGGATCGACCTCCGGCACCAGCAGCCCGTTGACCTCGCCCAGGGAGTCCAGTCGGCAACAGGTGGCGACGTAGGCCAGGGTGAGAATCGCCAGCTTCTCTTCGGCCTCCACCCGCTTCTTCGAGTCGTCGGCGCTCCACTGTTTGTAACGGCGCGTTTGGCGGTGGGCATCCTCGCGGCTGGACACCGCCGAGCTGTTGAGAGCCTGCACGCGGGCAAGCTCGGCCTGCTGCTCCTGGAGCCAGCCCTTCTCCGCCAGGACGTGGACGCCGGGGCCGGGGCAACCCTCGCCCGGCTTCTGGTCGCGATGCTCGGTCATCACCGCGAAGGGGCAGGCCACGCCCTTCTTGTCCGTGGCGCTGAACAGCGGGCACCTGGTAGGGCACGCCCCCTCGACGGGCGGGTCAAAGGATCCATCGTCCTCCAGTTTCGGGATCACGATCTGTTGCAGGTTGTTCATTGCTCCAACTCCCTCCTTCGGCTACGGTGGCAGCAGCGCTTCCAGGCGCCGCAGTCGCACGCAGACCAGAATCTCCTTGTACTCGTGGGTGGCCATGAAGGCGAAGAGGTCGGCGTGCGCCCGGCCCCCCGGGTTCATCGCCTCCTTGTCGTACTCGATCACCTGGATCCCGCCGTCGGCCCGCTTGCAGACCAGGACGTGCGGCAGGTGCAGGAGGTCCGAGCAAGTGATCTCGCCGGTGGCCATCAGGTCACCCGCACAGCCAGGCGCGCAACCAGAAGCCCAGGACCGTGGCCCCCGAGCCGATCAGCACGCCGACCGGAAGCACCCACCACCTACTCATCGGTCACCTCCCCAAAGCGGTGGCCGCCACAAAGGCGAGCGCCGCCAAGCCGCCCGCGATGAACACGGCCACGAGCAACCAGGACGGCACCCAGAGCAGACCATCTTCCACGGTCTCACCGTCGCTGGGGTCCGGGGTGGCAGGCACGCTGTTCCGATTGTCCTCAGCCATCGGCCACCTCCGCCAGCTGGACGGGTTCATATTCGTGTCGACAATCACCACGCACCCGTCGCACCTTAATACCCTTGGGGAAGCGCTTGTTGAACTCCTCCGCGAACGCGTCACCGTACCGCGTTACCCCCGGCATGTCGCCGTGGCCCAGCCCGAGGCAGAGGCGCGCGACGCGCTCGATGTTGCACCCAGCCCGGATCCATCCCCAGCTGCCGCTCTTGTTGTGCCGCCGCCCGGGCCTCTTCTTAGTAAAGTCCAAGTGCTCGCGCTCGTAGAGCCACCACCCCACGTAGAACGGACCAGAACAGTACTCCGCCCAGATCCAGAAGATGGGCGTCTCCGCGGGCCACTCAGGCATCGGCCACCTCCGGGAACCCGTCGTGGAGCTTGCCGTCCAGGTACCGGCCAGCCTCCTTCTTGCCAACGCGGACCATGTGCTTCTGCTCGCCACCGCAGGTGCAGCCAATTTCAAACTCTCCGCAGCGCAGCCCCGAGAGGCGGTGGCTGTGCGTTGCGAAACAACCGTGCCGGTCGCGCATCGGGCTCTCGTCTTTGAAGTCGTGATGGTTCTCGCCCCAGCCCCATTCTCCCCACTGCTTAAAATGGAAGGGGACGCCGGCGGCCTTGCACTGATCGCGCAGCGACCGGAACCACTCCGGGTGGCTGGGCCGCGCCTTGGACCCGGACTCGCCACCGCAGGTGATCCAATCGATCGCGGAGCCCGTACACCGCTCCGCCTCAGCCGTCGCCTCCTCGGACGTCCCGCTGAAAGTGCAGGCGCATTCCGCGTGGTCATCACCACACCGAGTACATCGCCCGTGCAACCACTTACTCAGGTCCAGCGGCCCCAGAAGCGGCTCGCAGGAGAGCCCCTTGCGCCAGCCCTCGCAGCGCAGCAGCTGCGGGATCCGCTCGTCGGCCGTCACCTGGTTCTCCGCGGTGACCATCAGCACGACGTTGGGGAGCGAGGCATCCCTGCCGGGCACCGTGTTAAAGAACTCCGCCATGCGCTCGGCCCGCTTGGTGCAGATCAGGAAGGTGTGCTGCGGACACTCCTTCATCCGCTGCAGCGCCTTGTTGATGAACGGGCCCGGGACCTTCTCGTGGAAGAGATCCGTCCACACCGCCCAGACCGCCGGCCGCTGGCGCGGCGTCGGGATCTTCAAGCGCTCCATCCGCACTCGCACCGTGCCGTTGAAGTGGCCGGCGGGGCAAGTCAGCCCGGCGTTCGCGGCCGCCACCTTCGCGTTGGGGTTGGCCGCGCGCATGTGCGCCTCGCCGGCGGCCCAGCAACCGTCGCACGCAGGGCTCACCGGAGTGCACCCGCCCACCAGGCCCAGGGCCCGCTGCCAGTAGAGACCCTTGGTCCGGCGGTCGGCGTCGACGTGCCAGGTCATTTCGCCAGCCTTTCGCGGAGAGCGGCGACACAACTCAGCGCCGCCGACCGCGGATCACCGACCTCCTCGCCACCGCATCCCATGACGACGCACCCCTCCAGCGCCGCTTCAAATATCTCCTCCAGCTCCTCCAGCCTGAGCAGCCGCGCGGTGGGCGCGAGCTTCCCGGCCGGTGTGTGGGGAACGGTGCCCCGCGCCAAGACCGCTTTCACCGTGGCCAGGAGCAGACCTTCAAAGGGGGCGGTGTTCTCCGGAGGGCCGCCGTGCTCCGGCATCGTCAACACCACCAGGGACGGGTGCTCTCGGGCCGGATCGCCGGTGGTCGCCGCCGGCGTCATCGCGCACCCCAGACCCGGCGCACCAGGCCGGGCACCTTCTCAAGCACCGCGACGCGCGCCTTCAGCTGGTCCTCCAGCTGCTTGCTGGCCATGGCGATGCCGGCGCGGGCCCGGCCGCACTGCTTCAAGTTGACGGCCAGGTCCGCGTTCTCCGCGGCCACCTTGTCGGTGCGCTTGCGTTCCTCCACCAGCTGGTGGCGGAGCTCCTTGATCTGGCCGCGCAATTCGCGGACGGTCTCTTTCATGGTCTCCTCCTTTTCCGGGGTCCGAATGCCGGGAACAACTCACGCATGCGCACCTCGGCGCGGTTCGCCGCGCGGCAGAATCCGAGGGCCATGAAACCCGTGCCGATCACCACCGCGGCCACGCCGCCTATTATCCACCACACGCTCAGCCCTCCAGCACGAGGCCGTCTACCTTCCCCCGGCGGGCCTCCTCCAGCGCTATGGCCACGTGGTTGTGCACCTTCACGATCACCGCCCTCTTCTCCGCCGCCGCCTCTCCCGCCGCCTCTTCCTTGGCTAATTCCCAAAGCCTCGATTCCAACACCGACAGCGTCGCGCCCAGTGGGTACCGCATGCTCACTCCTCCTCGTTGTCGTCGTCGTGCCAGAACTC
>SDBV01001276.1_pt1 | contig 38030 bp, 62 predicted proteins | sample 2277081 | NCBI WGS metagenome assembly SDBV01 (sample SAMN10402039, study PRJNA504765) | marine sediment metagenome | isolation source: marine sediment core GS10_PC15, 223 cmbsf | place: Arctic Ocean: Southern Knipovich Ridge | collected 2010 | reverse complement strand
CTCTTCGTCATCCGCCATAGCGTCTATAACATCTTGCGGATGCTGGAATGCTGTGCCCCATGTCAAACCGTCTCCGCTGGCTGGTGCATCTCTGTCTACAAACCAAATACCAGACAAGACTCTCGCGTCCTTAGCGCTAGAAAACTCATTAGTGTACTTCACCCACGCTCTGTAGAATGTGCCACCGGGTGCGGTCTTGTCTGTGTCCGTTGCCTGGAATCCAAGCCCTCGATGAACCTCAGTTGCGTCTGGGTCATCTACCGACTCCGGAGGCGTTCCGTCTCTGCGAAGGATCAAGACATACTTGGCCCCGTATGGAGCGGTCTTGGTTCCGTCCGCGTATCGCCATTCCATGCCGACCGAGTTTACCTGAGCCACTACAAAGTCGGACAGGGCAGCTACGGTTTCCACTGGCGTCTGCGGCAGTGGGTCTTCTCCGTGGATACCTGGGGTTGTGAGTTCACCTGACCCAGCAGGCCCGCCCTCAGTTACCGCAATTAGCCTGCCACCTGAAACGAGTTGCGGAAACCGCCCGCACAACCCGCCGTAGGAAAACAACAGCCTGACCGGACCAGTATACGTGGTCTCTAGCCTACGGATGAAACCCTTGCGTCTCTCCGGCTCATTCAGAATGTTGAAGTCCACGTTGCGCAAGTCCGATGCTCTGCCGAACTCGCGCACAGGATTCGACCGGCTATCCAGCGAGCCAAGTGGTATCCGTGCAGGCTCTACCACTCTAGTTCTCCCTGCGAATGCCGGTACTATCAACGACAATGAAAATATCAGTGCCGTCATAGTCCTCGAAGCCACTGACCAGCCCAACCTTTCCTGCCATGGCAGAGTCTATGGCACGCACAAACCCCTTGCGCTTCTCCGCTGATCCATCCTCGTCTATGTCTACATTGTTGAGGTCGCCCGCGAGAGTCCACGGGAGTATGAGGGCACCTACACTTGTGACGAGCCTTCCGAATCGCACAGGCATACCCGGCACACTAACTGCCTCCGTACAACTGGCCAAGCCGTGTAGGCGGACTTATCGCTGCGTTAGAGCCAGCCAACCTGTCGTGGCCCTCGCGCGGAATGAAGCGTTGATTTCCGGCAAGGTTACGAATCTCTGAACGCCTGATACTCGTCAGCCACAGATTAGCAAGCCTCTCGTGCTGCTCGAAAGACTTCCTGCCGATGTCACGAGGCCCAAGGAAATACGCAGACCACTCCTGCAAGCCCCAATGATATTCCGCCGGCAAAACCGGCATGTCTTCATCGTCAACCATGAACCCAGGACGTAGAATCTCGTCAACCACAAGCGTAGTCTCGCTCGTTGGGGCCGGCGTTACCTCAATCTTCAACTGCCCGTATTGCTGGGCCGGGGATTCCTCGTTGGTTCGACGAGTGAATCCAAACCTCGTCCAAAAGAGAGCGGAACCGGTGTGGAACGCAGGGTCGACCACATATGAGTTCCACCGCTCCCTGTCTATCTCCTGAACCTTCCAGACGTTTCCTTCGTCTCGAATGCTGATTATGTCTTTCACAGAGGCTCTAAACGTGTACCCTGTGGTATTTGCAGGTATAGTGATGCTTTCTGTATCTTCGAGGAACTTAGCGTTGCCGCCAAGCTCCAGACATATGAACTGCTCTGCGCCATTGATTGCCTGCCCAACAATAGTATCGTCAAGCGTCGAGTCGCGTCCACGGTCCGTCATGTTCTTCACGGCAGCCTTGATATCGCCAAACGAAATCGGGTCTTGGACTTCGCCCATGTTATCGCCTTCTAGAACTCAGAGCCAGACCATGATCACTTATCAGCTTCTTCATGTTCTTCGGATCGCGCACGGAATCCGGCCCATTCTCCGCGATCTCGGAGTAGTAGATTTCTGGCGGGATAGATGCGACATGCCTGCTTGTACCGGCCTTAGACATCCCGCCAGTGCTTCTATATGCAGCACGCAACCTGCCAAGGCCACGGTTGATCTCGTCCACGCGGTCCTTCTTGCTGAGAGTCCCGCCAAACATCGGCCCGAAGTTGTACGCGACCTTGCGAGGCTTCTTGCCCTTCTTCGCCAAGACCGCTCCATACGAACCATCTGTCTCTTTGGTGATGATCCTACGGTCACCATTTGGATCATACGAGGTGACTTCTGTACTGCCGTCAGCCTTTTTCACGACCATCTTGTAGCCCACAAAACCTCCAGATAGGTCAGGGGCTCCCGAAGGAGCCCCATTCCTATTCCGCGTTAGTCGCCAGACGTAGCCGCACAACACTCATCGGAGTTGAACCCGTTGGTCAGCCACACGATCTTTCCACCAGTGCTCGGGGCAAGAGACTCAAGCGTAAGCTCTGCCTCGACCATCGCACGAGTAGAGTTGCCCGCCCTTGCAAGCTCGACCGCGAGGATGGGCCGGAGAATTGCGATCCTCCAGTAGTCCTCGTCAAGGGTCAAGACTTCGCACGTAGGCATGTACCTGTGGAGAACCACAGCCTGCATACCGAAGTCGCCCTCGTACACATCAATGTTCGCCACAAGCTGGTTTGTGGTGGCATCGACGTTCCGCGTGACGTTCGCCGAGAAGGCCGAAATCTCACGCTTCTGGGCCGCGTTGCAGTACGCAGTCTTGTAGATGATCCCCTTCGTCCACGAGGCCTGCATGTGGTCGTTGTAGATCGTCTCCGAAAGCTGCGCACAGGGAGAACCCGCCTCGGTGATCGTACCTTCCTCGTCCGAAGTGAGGTAGTCAGCCGAAACGCCAGCGGGGTCGGGCTCAAGGTAACGAAGGATGCCTTCCATCTGCCTGCCAACGGCAGGGGTGCCTCCGACGTTACCGACAACAGTCTGATTCGACAGAACGGAGTGGACGAGACCGAATTCGATCTCTCGCGCAAGCTCAAGGATGATCTTGCGGAGCTGGTAAATGTACTCATCCTGGATACCAGCCGTGTTCACCGCGCGCTGCGTATCAGACACGTCAACCGTCTTCCGGAAGATGTGCGTATAGTTCAAGAGCCTCTTCCGGTTCACGGGACTGGTGAAGATTGCGTCAAAGGACTCGGGCGTAACCGACACGTCCGCATTGCCAACGTCGGGGTCGCCGAAGCTGGAAAGCGAGTCGATAAGCCACTGGTGAGTCGTCCCGTTCGCTACGGTCTTGCGCAGACCGGAGAGAAACGGCGTCTCTGTAGGAGACGTGATGGTGATGATATCGAGAAGGTCTTCACGGTTTCCTGCCGTGCCACTGTTTATCCCGACATCAAAGGACGACCAGGTGAAATGGTTGTCAATGATACCTGACGCCATTGCCTTAGCCTCTCATGCTTGGCAGGTTCACCTTTTCCTTCAGCAATGAATCGATATACACGCCCTGTTCAACAGTCTTCCGCTGCATGCCCAACTTAGCAGCCTCACCCCACTTCTGCTCGTACGTGGGGCCAGTCTGCGGGGCCTGCGACAACCCAAGCACGCTCGCCGCCGCCTGCATCGACGGTACTGCCGGCTGGCTTACTGGGGCTTGTGGACTGGCCGGAAGAAGCATTACCTCGTTGCCGGTCCTCTGAGCGGCCATCGCAGCACGCTCAAGAACCGAACTCCCAGGTAATTCCTTCTCCAACTCGTCCATGACAGGCTTCAAGGTAGGGTAGTCAAACTGACCATACCTCTCCATGACAGCCTGCTTATCGGTGACTTCGATTGCGCCCTTGGCGCGCTGGAGGATCGGGCCGATAGTCTGCATAATGGCCTCACGCTCCTGTTCGCGTTCGGACTGGATCATCTGGGCCGCTTCGTGCTTCGCTATGATCTGGATTTGCTCCTTCGCAGGAAGCGTGTCCAGATTATTGGGAAGGGCCGGAAGCTCGGGCGGCTTCGGAGGCTCCTTGGGATTGAGCTTGGCATCAAGCATCTGCATCATGCTGTTCATGCCCTTCTCTTGCGATTCCTCTAGGGCCTTGATCCGTGCACTCTGGTCAACGATAGTCTGTTCTTTATGGGCGATTATCTCTTCCGGAGTCCGCTGTGGACTCGGCTGAGGAGGTGTCGCTGCTGGTACTTGCAGGTTCGTTTGCGCGCTGGGTGCGGGTGACGGGGCCGCAACAGGTTTTCCGTCGATTGGCAGTCCTGCCTGCTTCTTCATGGCTGCCGCAGCACGATCCAATTCGCCCACGTGGGCTCCCTTCTTACCTCTTTACGTTGCCATGCCAGCCAGCGTTTACAGTCTCGTACCCCTCAGAGCACTCAGACTTCAGCTGTGTCGGCATGGACGCTGGCTTGTTCGACTTCAGCCCGGAACAACCGTTGAGATTACTCGTGTCTCCACGATCCCCAGGCTTCGCCTCAAGACCAATGCTACCCTTGCGGGAAGTTCCCCCACCAGGGTTGTGAGCACCAGGCTTGCCTCCATACATACCAGTCTCCTTACTCAGATTTCACTCTGATTTCCAGATGCCTAATCTCCGCTTCGAGAGGCTTGAGTTGGTTTCTGAGATTCTCCACCTCCATAGCCGCTCTTTCTGGGCGCGCGAGCAATCTGCTATAAACACGCGCCTCCGCCGCATCGTCCCGCCACTGATCTGCCGTTACACCCTTCGCTATACATGCCGTTTTGAGTATCGCTTCCGCGTCTCTTAGATCAGCCTCTATGGTCTGCCAAAACATAGACTGCCTTGCGAGAACCCACGCCTCCTCCTTGCGAAGCTGTTCTGCTATGGCTGCATATCTCGCACTGGCGTCCTGCAACTGCTTCCTGAGGTCCTCTTGGATCACTCTCCACCACCCGGCATTCTGGGCTCAATAGACGCTATGCTCGACCTGACCTGTCCAGTAGGAGTAGGCTGCGCTCCTTGAGGTGGAGCACCTCCGGGCGGTCCTCCTGCGCCCTGAGGCGGGCCACCAGGGCCTTGCGGCCCGGCTGGAGGCTGTGCCATCTGTGGAGGCATCTGAGGAATGACTTGCTGCTCCACAAAGTCCTGGAATGCGATTTTGGTATTCTCGATATGAGCGATTAGGCGTCTCTTTGCGTCTTCCGCCCAACCCTGGAACGCAGACGTCTTGATGAACCCAAGGTGCCCAGCCATATGCGCCTGTAGATTCTCGCCTCTCTGGGGCTTCAATACCTGCCCGTAAGCAATAAGCTGGTGCTCCTGGTAGGTAGTTCTCATTTCCTTCGGAACCTGCGAGTTCGGGAATATCTCCGGGATGTCCTTGCTACCAAATTCCTTCTCCCATATCTTTTCCATGAGCTTTGGCATATTGATGGCATCTGGCATTAGCTGCCACAGGGGCATCGCGTTTGAGGCAAACCTTGAAAGCATCTGGCCCTGGATACCAGCCATTTCGATTTGCGGCATCGCCAGAATCTCAAACCTGACTCTTCCCGCCACATCTGCAGGGCCTACCTTACGAACATCAGTCACAAGACCGTCTTCCCCAAGCATCTCAATCATGCGTTCCTCGGTAATCATCTGCTGGTTCATGGAGAAGATTTGCTCCAGCATAGGAATGAGCATGTTTTCTGAGATGTTCCGCGCGGCTTCCGAGAGTCGCTTGTTGGCCTCCCTGAGCCTCGACACAGTACCCGTCGCGGTTTCAGCACCACCGCGATCTGAGCCCATCTGTATGGTCACAACACCAGTGGTCTCGTGGATGTCGCGCTTGATTGCTTCCTCAGCTTTGTACGCAGCGTCAGACCTATCTGGGATCGCGGTGAATTTGACGGCATCTACGGTACGTGCCCGGATAACCGTCCCAGGATCAAGGATCATGTTGTTGCTGTAGATATCTGCTTGGTCGGTTGCGATCACGATTGGCTTCACAGCCAAGGCTCTGGCGGCAAGAGCCATATTCCTTGAGTCGTCCAACTCCAGACACAACTTCACGATGGGCTCAATGAGGCCCACTGAATGGAACGAGTGCGACCGTCTGGTATAGTGGGCATCGACGATAGGTCTCTTGCCGTGCCACCATGGATTTTTCACAACCCGAAGCACAGTCCACGCCCCAGACTGCGACAAGTCACCATGCTGCCCGAGTTTACGGCCAAGCGTGATTATGTACTCTTCCTGCTTGCCCTTGCCTCTGACTGGGTTAGCGTAGGAACTCTTCGCAAGACTGCCCATATCCTGTTTCGGGTCGAACTTCCCGTAGAACTCGTATATCTCGTATCTACGACTTGCGGGACTCGTTGACACAAAGTCGATATGGATACCGTCTGAGTAGTCGCGCATTTGCTTGTATGTGCTCGGCTGAATCGCGGTGCCTTGAGGACCAGCTACCTGAGAGTCGCCCTTGTGCTCGAAGGGCTCCTTCATTATCTCGTCTACGTTTTTGTACCAGCCAGCCTCCTTGTCTTCCAGTAATGCTTCCTCAAAGACTTCCTGGCGGAGCGCAAGACCTGGGGCGTCATCCTGGAGATCGTGGAACCTGATATCTACATAGACATCCATGTTGTCTACAGGCTCGACGGTTGGTCCATCAAGATTGACTTCCTGGACTTCGCCCCTCTTGACGCTGACCTGCTTGCCGGTCTTTGTCCCGGCCTCCAGAATATCTTCCTCTTCGAGCTTGTTGTACTTGATCTTTCGGCGGCAAGTCTTCCAGCGGAGCTTTGCGACCTTCCAGCCGTAGATGCAGGTATCCCTGAACATCGACACTGCCTTGCGACGGAAACCGTCCTGCCGCAACTGCTCAAGGATCAGGTTCGTGACTACCTCGGCGTTCTTCCGGCCGCCGTCGTCCAAACCGACTACACGGAACCACTTGGACGGACCGAGAAGAATATCGAAAAGCCGCCCGACTACGGACTCCACGGCTTTATATGGCTCAGGAACATGGACGCTCCGCGCGGACGGGTAATACCGGGATATCGGCTCGCCATTCCACATAGCGTAGAAGACAGCCATTTTTTCGAGGAGGAAGGTTCGGGTGTGTTCCGCTGTGCTGAGGAAGTTAGCTACATGCTTACCTGCTCGCTGTGCGATTTTCTCGTCGGAAGCGAGGTTCTCTGCGGGTGCGTAGAGCTTCGCATCGTATGCGGCTTGTGCATCTTCGCCGACTTTTCTGCCGACAGGGTCAACATTGGACTTTGCCATTCTGTTCAATTAGGTCGGGTAGCGGGGTGTATCCCAAAGCGTCCCTGAGCGGGGTCTGCCAAGGGGATACCGAAACTAGCCGTATGCCTTCCCGCTTATATATTTGCTTCAACTGCCGGAAACATTCCACTTTTTCTTTGGGCATTCTGAGTCTACAACCACGCGAACTCCCATTTCCGAAAGAGTGGGAGGCTTTTCCGCGAGGCCAATAGAGGTCAACTCCGGCAACAGCGATAATGCCCGCTCCCATTCGGTACGCAACTTGAGTTGCCTCATAAGCAGAATCCCCAGATGTCGGCAAGTGTATCGGTCCACGCTTCACACTCCTATCCGCTGAATGACTCATAGGCCCGGAAGATATCCATGGCCCCTGATACAGTCCACGCATCTTCGATCCCATGTGATTGGGGTATAGTATGATAGGTATACGCGAGCACACAGCGGTCATTCTCTCATGCTCATCCCAGATCACTGATTGATCCACAATGAACACATAGTTGGGTTCGTATGTCTGGAGAATCCGCTGGACTCCGATAGTGGTATACTCAGTGAGAAGAGATAAGTCTAGTTCATTGAGTGAGGCGGAGTTGCCAAGGACAAAAATCAACTCGCCTTTATGATGGTCAACCAGATTGTCTATGTGGCTGATGTTCATCTTCTCTGGAGACGGCATCGACACCGGGGTGAGTTGGTAGGAGCCGTACCGGCTCCGTTTTCTTGGCAGAACCGAAGCCCTGCCACTCTATGACCAACCCACTTCTCCCTTTGGGCGCGCCCGCAGGAATATCCCCGTCAGGCCCGGTGCCGAAGCCGCCATCACTGCATTACCATACATCTCGGACTGGCGTAAGTCAAGCATCTTTCTCGGATTTTCTTTCGACCAGCCACCGGTTCCAGAACTCGCGGCGCTGGGTGACCCACACCGGTTCCGCACCCTTCTTCGACGCAGCTTTGAGGAACCGCGAGTTGTGATACGTCAAAGGACTCCTATGATAGCCATGAGGTCCACAACTGATCCTAGATATAACATACCACCTTGGAACAACAGCCGATTCTAAACAGACCCCCAAACCCCAACAACCAACGTCTACAAGGCGCCGCTTGCGCGGCCCGCCCGCTTCCAACGACCGAAGCGTGCGGAGAATGTGTTGTGTCCAAGTCAGACATCGACTACGTATCTGTTTCTGCGATGTATATCACAAACACCCCCTAAGATGCAAGAGGATTCTGAGAAAAAGATGAGAAAAGTTTTCTGAGATTTGGACTTGACATTGGGGGTGGATTTGGTATGGTTGGGAGTGGAGAAGGTGCTCCGCAAGATCGAGGGGTTGGAGAAATGAGCCCGATTCAGGAAAATGACATCGTACATGGAGAGAACCGCGTGGCCCTCCCGCTTCACGAGTTGGGGCAGCAGATTCAATTCATGAAAGATGCGGTCACCGATAACGGTAAACTCTACCTCTTTGTCCCCGGGGACTGTCTACATTTCCACTTCTCATGTGGGAGCGACGCAGTGTTTACAGTGCAGATACAGCGCATTGACCGGATGGTTGAAATGGAGAAAACCCAGTGAGTGTTGACGGCGCAACATGTGCGCCTGACAGGGGTTCAAGTAGCTGTATTCTGTTCTCGAACTCCATCTTGTATCTCCTGATACGAATACGGCTCAAGATCGTTTAGAACAGCGCACAGCCGCCATACGGTACATTCTTCGTTGAAGCCTCCGCATCCTAGACTTCCATAATAGCCAACAGTGTTGTGCTCCTTTGGCGACTCACAACCCGCCAAGGCGGGGCAGTTTTCTGCGACAACTCTAATCGCCGTCTTATGGAATCTTGCGCAATCCATCTAATTCCCTCCGTATGAACTCTATGCTTTCCCTGTCAGGCATCCCGTCCTGCGGCTTGCCGCGCTTGAGGATGAACCGCCAGCAGCTATCGTAGTCGATTGCGAGGTCGATCTGCTCAAAGCCCACCTTCCGCAACACCCAGGCAGCCGTAGTGGGATTCCAGTTCGTCACATGGTCGATATGGAAACATCCAGGGATGCCAAAGAGCTTCGCCTGCTGCAACACATCCACGAAGTCTATGTACGCCACCCCAGAAGGCTTCAGGAGGCCCCTGATTCGCTTGAGACAGCCTACAGGGTCCAAGACATGGTCTATGGTCCTTGCGAAGATTACAACGTCATAGGAGCCCCTGAGTTTCGTCTCCTCAAATAGCCCACAGATAGTCTTGTGACCGTACTTCTTGGCGGTCTCCAGCTCGTGTCTGCTAGGATCAAGAATGGTGCAATTTGCAACACAGCCTCTCTCCGCCAGCTTCTTGCGCAGTTCCCGGCAGACGATGCCAGTAGACCCCCCGATGTCCAAGATATTCACTTTCTCGGGCAACTTGACGCACTTGAGGTAGTCACCTATCTGCCTGCCCAAGATGAAGCCTTTGCGGATGTAGTGCTTGGGTCCGCATGGTTCGCGGCGGTATGCCCTGACAAAATCGTGATACCAGCCGGTGTAGAACTCCTTGTACTCCTTGGCTGAGAGGATGGGGTCGAGGTAGACTAGTCCGCATTGCGAGCACATCTGAGCACGTGTAGGCAGCGCATAGCGATCCTCCAATGCGTAGACGTGAAACCCATTGTGCCCGCAAGTTGGGCATGCTGGCACCGCCACCTTCTCCCGAGTCTCCCAAGAGAAGCGTTCGCGCAACTCATTTAGTTCTGGGCCTTGGTAGACTGGTCTAGGCATTAGTTTTTCCTAAGAGCGAAGTGACTTTGGTCCAAGAGCACTCCCAGCAACTCAGCATCCTCGTGTTCCCTGAGGTGGTGGACTACAGCAGGGATTGTCCCGCTCCACGGCGGCCTTCTCTCGAAGCCATGCCCAAGCCATATACCACCGCGCCGCAACTTGGGCCAGTACGCTTCCATGACCTCATAAACCTTTTCCTCGCGCTCGTCCGCATCGTGGCGTATGAAACGCACGCTGTCATCTGGAATCTCTGGCGCCATCCCAACTAAGTCCCCCGGCAATATCGTCACGTGCCCGCGTTTGATTTCCTTCGAGAACTTGCGCTTGGCGTCTCGCTCTGCCTCATCCCAAAACGCTTGTGGCTGCTGGGCATTGGGATACTTCTTCCACCAGTCCACCCAGATCATATGCCTTGGCTCCAGGACGTCATAGACTACTCGGGTCTTGGTGCCATGATAGACTCCGAGTTCCGCGACAACACCACCTTTTGGCAGGCTGCGCAGGAACGACTCCATGTCACGCCATTTAGGATCGCGTCGCAACCAACACCTCCGACACAGTCTTGACTGTAATGTCAAGCGAGCTAATATAGTCAAGGTGCTTCCGTAGCACGTACTCTGGCAGTGGATCGCGGCCAGTCTCTATGTCGTGGATGACTGCCAGCCCCCAGATGCCTTCCTTGATGATCCAGTCTGCGTAGTCGTTGAGGGCCTTGATGTAGGTCTTCTGTGAGCTGGTCTGGTTGTACTTGCCGCGAGGTTCAATGGGGCGAATGCCAGTGTGATGCTCTAGTATCGTTTGGTTCAGATCATCATCAAACCAATGGTAGGGCCAAGCCCAAGAAAACTCTTTCTCGCCGGTATTCTTTCGTATCTGGTATGCGCTTTCCCCTGTGCTGTTTTCAGCCCAGATACGGTAGCCTTTTCCATAAGTCTTTTTCGAGTAAGGGAACGATTCATGTTTCAGGGAGTGGTCCCCGATTTCGTGGCCTCTTTGGCATATTTCCTTTATCTCGGCCCACGATGCTAGTTCTATAACGGCCGCTGGACGCCGCCAATTCCGTCTTGCGTCCCAGACCAATCCAGGGCACACATAGAACGTACCCCTGAATCCGAACTCCTCCAGTATCTTAGATGCTGGCGTGACCTGATTGGCTCTGCCATCATCGAAGGTGAAGGAGATTACTGGCCCCACAGACCACCACCAAACTTCTTCTGCGCCCAACTCACCATGTCCTCTGGAGATATAGGCTTCATTCTATCTGGTTTGTCATGCAGGGATGGAGTGTCATCGAAACACCAAAATGGCTTGTCGAGACAGGCTATGGCGCGTATCTTGTGTGTCTCAGCAAATTTTCTGCACTTCTCCGCACCCCTACAACTCCAAAGCACGATGCTGTGTCCTCTTGCTATAAGCCGGCGCACAACCTGTATGTTCTCCTGCCACACCGGCCATGGCTTAGGCCCATCCTGCTTGTGGGTCAGAGTGCCATCGAGGTCACAGTAGATTGTCATATTTTCTCTATCTCCCTCGCGCGTTCCCGGCATTCTACACGGTCCAGACACAAAAGCATATTGAGGCAAATCGGCACGCCTGATGAATCACGATCCACTTCATGTAACACGTAGAGGTGCGGAGTGCCGCGACCAAAATCCATATCGCACATGCAACAAAAGTCGTTTTCGGTGCTTCGGTCAACGTCTACCAACGTGATGTTTCCAAGCCCATCGCGCGCTAGTTCGGTCAATATCTCCGCATAACGCTCCGGTTCTATCTTGGCAGTGCTGTCCCGCGTTGGCTTGGTTGCGGTCATATCTTCTCTATCTCCTCACGCTTCACCAGCTCCGCAACCTCACGCCACTCGTCATCGTCCATTGCACTGTAGTTTACCATAGGTTTGGTGGCATCCGCAAGGGATTCTACGTACTTTTTCAGACTCCCGAATGTCTCCCAAATCTTGTCTTTGACCATAGTGAACAATGCGGTGTTGGGATAGGCTGTAGCGCAAAAGAGGCTTCGATTCTCTGGCGCGTGCTCTAGGATGAAGTTGACCGTATCTCGTATCTGGCTGCGAGTTTCGCCTGGCCAATTGTACATCCAGGTCACGTTTGGATGTATCCCAACTTCTCGGCAGTATGCCAAGACTCGCGCCATTTGCTCTGGCTCGTTCCCCTTGTCCATGTCTTTGAGAATCTCAGGATTGGCAGACTCACCCCCGAACCCAAGATAGACACACCCGCATTTCGCCAGATGCTTCAGGAATTCCAGGTCGTCTACCTCATCGAAGCGAGGATGCCCGCCCCAATGAAGAATATCGTGGACCGCCAGTGGTTCCAATCTCTGAGCGATGTCCCACAGCCTCTTCTTGCTCACAGCGAAGTTGTCGTCTATGAAGCCAAGGAAGTGGATACGGTATTTCTCGACCAGCGAATAGACCTCGGACGCCACATGCTTTGGCGTGCGCATCCTGTGCTTCCGACCGCCCAAGACATCTCGGTTGCAAAACTTGCATTTCCGGGGGCAACCCCTGGACGTGATGATACTCAGGCTTCTCTCTGTGCTGAATGGCGCGAACGAAGAGTTAGCAGCAGACTTGCCCCAGATAGGATTCTTGATGTATGTCTCAAGTCCGTCTACCTCATCCCAGTCCATTTCAGCCAAGTCGTCCAGGTTCACCGGGGGCCTGCCTCGATAAATCCTGTCAAGCTGATTGGCCTCCAGATCATTGAGCATCTGAGGTAATACCGGCTCCGCTTCGCCAACGCACACAGAATCCACCGGAAGCCATTCAAGCACCTTGGACCGAAGGTTGGATGCCAACCCTCCTCCAAGGATGATCTTCGCATTAGGGTTGATAGCTCTGAACATCCACACAAGCTGCTTCTGCCACGAGTATGTGGTCAGCAGGCCCGATATCATCACCACATCACACGGCCAGTCGCACAAGACTCTAGCCTCGGTGATGGTGATCTCGGGCCTGTAGATGTTCAGGTCTATGTATTTGATTATCGCCTTCGGTCTCAGCCTGCGGATCGTAGCCCCAACGTGGTAGATACCCAGGGGCACGTTGTTGGGCTGGGCTTCTGGTCTCACGGGGCAATTCACTACAAGTATACGCATGTAGCCTCCGAACTAAAAGGGCTATCCTGACACAAGTCCTGGAAGGCAATAACATCTTTCGTTTTGAATGTGACAGAACCTATGTACGGCGGGATATCGTGTGCCGTGAAAATCGGAGGTTTTTCGCAGATAGCTTTTTGTGTTTTCGCCATCTGTGCCCTGAAGTGCTTTAGGGTGATCTTCCAAAGACCGCGAGAGGCCCAGTAATGAGTCGCTCTGTTGTGGGGGTGGGTTAAGTCCGTAGTCCTGAATGGCTGTTCTTCACCGCTGTAGTAATAGTAGGCCGCACACACGACCGCAGGAAACCCATACTTACGCCCGAGCTCGGAACACCATAGTAATTCATGCTCTAGTTCCATGCCTAGGTGGAATGGAATAACCGGTCTGGATGGGAATAATGTCGCGCAGAACGTACCCCGCCGGTAGTTGATCCCGATGGGGTTTGGCGCCCTATGTGTATCAAGGCCACCAGATACTTTCCTTATCCATGTTCTGTAAACTCGGGAGGTGACGACACCGCAAAACTTGCACACGGCCACCTGGCTTTCAATACGCCACGGATTGGAGTAGTCGTCTGCATCCTGCCACGCAGACATCTTCCCGGTAGCCTCACGCATCAGCACGTTTCGACCATGGGAGATACCGGCATTATGCCCCCCCTGAATGATCCGGATGCGCTTGTCTTTGATGGCATACGCAACGCCGATAGAGTCGTCTGTCGAGCCGTCATCGTAGACGAGGATTTCGAGGTCTTTGTACGTTTGGTTGACTATAGACCTGATGCACCGCTCAAGACAGTGGGCCTTGTTGAACACCGGGATCAAGACTGAGACCTTCACTGCACTACTCGCTCTCCTTAAAACCTAACGCCTCGTAGACCGTCCCCATCAACTTAGTTTTCGCCCCGCCATTGAAATGCGCAAAGCATGGCACGATACTGGAGCCCGCCCTGCGAATACCACTGCCGTCGAGTTCATAGGTAGGCCATCCCCTGCATGGACGTGAATCTATTCGGTTCAAGGCTATCGACAACTCGCAATGATAGTCTATCTTGTAGTGGATATCTCCGGTAAGCCAGCATACGACCCATGGCGTCTGGTCACAATCGGCGTACTGTGGGTATAGTCGTTTCATTTCCCCGCTAGTGTACCACCACGCCATACGCTCCATAGCTTGGATGATGTACTCCCGATCACCGATTACGACGCCTGGACATGGGTATCTGAACAGCCACTTGTTCTTTCCGCCGGTCGGTACGTTGCTCAAGTTGAAGAAGTGGCACTTGAAATACCTCGGGTAGCACGATACCTCCGACCCAACGACCATCGGAGCAGATGCCAGCAGGTTGTCCTGGTACAGTCGTTGAACATCAACTGGTGGGGCTTGAATGATCACGTCGTTGGAGTCAATGAACGCAATGGTATCATCCTCGATGCGTTTGAGTTCCTTGATGGCGCGGAATATCTTCGCCTCTATGAATCCGGGCCACTTCTCGCCAACTCCGTACAGATGGACATTCCAACCAAACCGTTTGGCTGAAGTCAGCAAATGACTTGCTGGCGCTTTCGAGGGATAGAAGCATGGGCTTACCACAATCACTTGAGCACCCCTTTGTTCATGGTACCGGTTTCGAGCGCGTATTCGCGCATACGTTGGATGTTCTCAGTCTGCTGTTCATACGTCATGCCGTCTATCCGTATGGGAGACCACGCGTCCACCTCCTGTACGACTCCATCTACCTTCAGGAAATGGTGCTGGTTGTACCGGCTGGTATCTGGTTCGATAATCTCACACCCATACGCCTTTGGCTTATCGTGGATCGGACATCCCGGATGCGGCATGAATGTTGACAGCAACATCCGGTGGTACTTGCCCTTCAATGCTTCCAGCATCGCGATATTCAAGTCTACCGTGTTCTTGTAGGTCTCTCCTGGAGTTCCGATCATCAAGAAGATATGGCACCCCAGTAAGGCTTCGTGTGCCTTCAAGACGCACTCGACATTCTCCACGACCGTTGCCCGCTTGCCAAGTATCTGTAGCACCCTGGGGTCGAACGACTCTATGCCAACCGCGACCTCTCGGCACCCCGACTCGCGCATCGCCCCAAGTAGTTCTGAGTCTACCTGATCGGCGCGGATCATGCACGCCCACCGGAAACCCATTGGCGCTATCCTGTTGCACACCTCCATAACACGGGGCTTGGACATTGTGAACGCGTCGTCCATGAATCGTATCTCGGTAATCCCGTCATCCTTGATCTGCTCCAACTCCTCAAGAACATGTGGAATGCTGCGATAGCGTATCTTCTTCTGAACCGCCCGAGCGGCACAAAATGCACACTTGTCGGTGCACCCTCGACTCGTGAACACGACAGCAGTTCTGTCGGCCCCACCGGCGTTCAGCTTCTTCCCATACGGCTTATAGGGGAAGGGGAGGTCATCCATCTCGTACGAGATGGACTCGTATGTCTTCCGCGCAACACCGTCTTTCCAGTGGTCGATGAAATCTAGAATCGACAAATCCGCAAAACCATAGAAGGTGGACCTGAAGACAGGGTCGGTCTCACGGGTTATAGTCACGTGCGCTCCACCGATGATATGGTCTTGCTCCCGGTTGGCCTTAGCCAAAGCCAGGGCGCTGTTCCATGTAGCTGTCTGAGCGGTATACCCAACCACATCGAATGGTCTTAGGATTTTGAGGGCCTGCTCCTGCGTGTGGCCTGCCAAGTCGAGGAGTTCGCACCCAACAGTCGGGCGGTGCTTCTTGACCGATGCTACCAACGCGCATAATCCTACGGGTGGATACACACAAGGGTCCACCAAAAATGGTTGCGGAGGATTGACGAACGCTAGTTTCATGCCTTGCCTATCCGCTTCAGATACTTTGCCCGCTTGATCTTTTTGTGTATCTTCTTCCTGTTAGCTGTGTCTTTAGCCATCTTCTCTTTCAGCTTGCGGACCTCTGTGGGCCCCATGAGCTTGGCTTCGCCGAGGGGATACCAGACTCGCCCTTCGCGCTTCGCTCGCCTGACTGACCGCTCATCCGCCAACTCCTGGTGGCGCAGCTTCTTCTCCAGAACCTCTATTTTGGTCATCTTCGGGGAGTCAAGGCGTGCGCTCCATCGCTGGTGCCTGATTACACCGCCATGCTGCTTCTTGTCCGTCCACAGCCTGGAATACGAGTAAGGAAGCTCGTAGACTGTCAGACCGCTCTTGGGGAGCATCGTGCGCATGTACTGCTGGTCTGGACGCTTCATGTGCATCTTCGCGTGATGAACCTTGCGTGCCCATGAGTTGAGGAACTTCCGTACCTTTTTCGTGTTCCGGAAGAACATCGTTCCCGCAAGAGGTTCCCTGTCTCCTGCCGCTTTGCGCTCGTAAAAGTAGAAGGCCACATCTTCGGTTATGTCATCGAAGAGGATCGGGTCTCTGACCAAGATCGCATCAGCATCAAGCCACACAATGGAATCGTATTTCTGCGCGGCAGTCATCATCTCCACGATGATTGTGGGCTTGCGTCTGATGTTTTGCTTCCACGATCCAGTGTCCTCTACCTCCTGGAAGCGGACCTTCTTACCGAACTCAAGGAGCTTGGCTTTGAGCGCCAGTGCGGGCTCTTTATAGTCCGGAGTGTAGAAGCTTATGAATAGCGGGTTGTTGGGCATCGTCCCTCTCTCCTGGCAAGCACACAATCAGATACTCAAGCCTGTGCATCTCGTAGCCGAACACAGTCATTGCCTTCCACAGCTTCTCGAATGATTCTTTCGGGTGGCGCTTCTCGTATAGTGAGTAATGCGGCTGGAAGATGATCGTAGGCCGGTAGTCCTTGAAGATATCGTCGTCTAGCGCCTTCCACAGCATTGGAAGCTCGTAGCCCTCTATGTCGAGGAAGATCACGTCTGGCTTTGGATCAATGCTTTTCAGCAGGCGAGCTAGACTTGTCTTCTTCTGCGCTATCTTCCTGTCAACCTTGAATGCTCTATGGTCGGTGAGAAACTCATCGCGTACCTGTACGTTATCTCGCTGGTTCCGCTGTATGGTCCATTCAAGCAACAGTCTGTGCGGGGCAGACGGTTCTAGGGATATCACTTTGCCCTCTGAGCCTACAAGCTGCGAAAGCTGCATAGTCATGTAGCCGTAGCACGCCCCGCCCTCTAAGACAACGTCACCAGGAGCAACAGCAGCCTTGAAGATTTCGGTAGTCTCTGGTTCTCTGACCCCATGGATTCTCTCTACGATTGGTCGTACGGGTACAGCGTGACCGAACGTGATGGCGAACCGCTCGAAGCCCGGTATCCGTACGCTATAGACTGGAAACGAAGGATTCGTAATCTCCTGATCCGAATACTTTCGCAAACGGAGTCTCTTTCTTTGTCGAGAGATTTGTCGTTTCGATACCTTTGGCTTCGAGGGCCGCTTTGGCTTTGGCGAAGAGGACGAAGGTGACGGGCGGGCCCATCGTTTCGCCATCGGCCTGGATCGTCGCGCCTTTACGCGAGCCTCCGTCTTCATAAGAATGCATAGTCCCTTCAGGTGGAGCCACCATATCAATACCTATGATGCCTATTCTTGTGGCTCCGAGAATGGCTGCTCCTTGAAGCATCTGGCCTCCAACTGTGGCAAACGAACACAGGGGAGTCTTGAATGTAGTCCAATTGAATGGCGTAGAAGCAGCACCGACTCGCCACTCAAGGAAACGGAATGAGGGCTTTTCTTGGACTGGCGTACCGCCACAACGTATTCCTCGATCCCAGATGGTGTTCGACAGTAGTAAGACTCCACGTTCAGCATATTCCTCCAGCCTTCCCGATTCCAGTTCCGGTATGTATGGTCTACGATCTGCGATCATCAGGTAATCCGGCTGGTAACCCATCCTGAGAATGCCATTGCAGCTGAGGGTCGTTATCTTGTCCTCGTGCTGCAAGTCCTGTAGCTCGGACAGGTCTATGTCGTTGAGGCTAGGCGCTGTCCCCATTATCAGAAAGGTGCTCATAGGCCCTTCCAATACTTCACAAAATCCAATCCGTAGACCTCAGCCATGACCTCGTGGCAAATGCCCTCAGCCACGCAATCCGGCTTCACGTTCCTGCCTGTACGCTGAATCTTCTTGGATGCCGCCTCTATCAGCTTGTCCTTGAGCACCAGGCCTTGCTTGTATCGCTTGTCATTCTCTGGCTTGCGCCAAATCTCGCTCATGCGATCCTTGCCCGTGTAGGTGACATGGTAGAGCATGAACGGGAGAATGTAGGATGGCCCTTGAGCCATCATCTGGTGTGCCCAGACACCATCTGAGCCAAGCCAGATTCTCTCATCGTACTTGACGGCCTGGTCTATGCGGAACATCGTTGTAGCTACCATGCGGCTGATCTTGCGGCTGTAGAATGGGTACTTGGTCCAAGCGTCTCCTACTGGATTTCTGTGGGCCATCACGCAGGACCACAGAAGTGCAGGCTTCATCCGCTTGAAGACTCGCAGCATCATCTCTACTCTATGGATGTTGCTGTAGTCGTCGGAGTCTTGCCAGATACCATACTTTCCTTTTGCTAGAGATAGCAGGATGTTCCGGGCAGCCGCCTCGCCTTTCTGAGGCATTCCGCGCGCAATGACTAGCCGAGCATCGGTCCTGCGTAAACCTCGCAGTATATCTTTCGTCGAGTCCGTGGAACCATCATCGTATATGAGTATCTCTAGGTCTCTAAAAGTTTGGTTGAATGCCGACTCCAGCGTGTATTGGAGCGTCGAGCCCCTATTGAACGTAGGTATCATCAGGCTTACTTCAGGCATTTTGCTTTGCTTTCTCTAAGACTGGCGCCAAACACGTAAGAATGTCGTCCGTGATCGCTTTCACAATTGATAGATGGCCGCGGGCAAATTCGATGTGGTTTATGCCATCTTTGCATCTTGCAGAAACGACTCTCGCCATCGCAGTCGCGGCCTCGAAATGGTCGCATGCTGATGATAATTGATCGTTTGCCATGTTGACGCGAGCATCTATGTCTCCTAGGCCATTTAGCGCATTTCCTAAACACAGTATAGTGTCACACATCGCATATCCTCTCATACAAAGCCTTAGCCCATTCGTCTGCGACTCGTGGCGCATAGCGTGGGACGCCACGTTTCTTCAGTATTTCCAGCAACCGTTTGACCTCAGCGCGCTTGATCTTGACCCCAGCGGTGTACTCCTCCATGTGATTCTTCCATTGGTAGCTCAGTCGATCCTCTGGAGCATAATCGACTTCGTATAGCATGTAGGGCAGAACCACGCCTTGGCCATGATCCACCGCCATAGCCAATTCCCAGACGATATCACTCCCTAAGTAGATTCGCTCGTCGTAGGGGGTTTGGCGGGCCAACTCGACGGCGAACATGATAGCTGGTTCGGTACGGTTTCCACCTTTGCGGAATACCGGCTGGCACTTCCATGCGTCCTTCTGGTATTCCGTGTATCTCTGACCATAGCACCGGCATATTGGCACCTTGAAGCGCCTGATAGTCTCTAACTGCATCTCTATCCGGTACTTGTTGGAGAAGTCGTCCACGTCCTGCCACGCGGCATACTGGCAGTGAGATTTCGATACGAGCTGGTTGCGCGCGCCCGCGTCGCCTAGATTCTCCTCGCCTCTGTACCACGAGATGCGCTTGTCGGTGAAGCTACGCATAACGTCATCCGTGAAATCTGTGGAAGCATCATCGTAGACTATGATTTCCAGGTCATCGTGTGACTGGCCTAGGACAGAGTCTATGCACCTAACCAGTAGGTGGGCTCTATTGTATGTCGGTATGAGGACGGAGACTTTCATGTCTGCCTATTCAGCGGCTTCTCATCATCCGCAAGTACGTGGCCCTTGTCGTCCCTGTAGATGTCCTCTGTGATGCTGTCGGCCCAGGTCATCTCAATTACTGTAGACGGGGCAAGGACCGTGAAGCGGTGCGTAATCTCAGGCTCTATGGTGCATGACTGGCCTGGGCCAAGCACGATTGTCCTATTGTCCAGCGTCTCAACTGCCACGCGCCCAGAGAGCACATAGAACTTATTGGCTTTCATCAGATGCTTGTGCGTTGAGCAACAGACAGGCTTCCCATTCTTCGGCTCCAGGTTCAGCAGGTAGACTTCCACGCAGTTCTGCTTGAGAAGCTGGAGTCTCTCGCCCCAAACCTTCGGTTCCCAGTCAGGCATACGGATCACTCCCCCACAAAAGACGTGCTATCCATGAACGCTTGCGGTAATGTCGTTCCGACCCCAAAGAGTACGTTTCCCTGGCACGATGTTTTTGCCATGGTTCAAGTGGTGGGTTACATATTTTGCATATAGTTGGGGAAAACGAATCCATGCATTCCTCGCAAACCATTTTGCCGCAGTGATCGCATGGGTCGATATAGCTTCGCTTCTTGTCGCCCCCGCATCGAGCGCAACGGAATCTTTCAATCATGAATCCTCCTGTTAGTCGTGCCGCGCACCGCGTATGATGGCGTTGTATGTATCAAGATGGACTAGATACGTTGTGTTGTCTACGAACGCCTCAGCGCAGCGACCGCAGAGCAGGTTCTCTACGTCCGGCCTGTTACACTCCACAACTCGCGTTCCCCTACAATCAGGGCAGACCCACAATGAGCGTGCTTTTATTTTACCGAACTCGGCAAACTCATCCTTGCTCATGCGGACAACTTCTTTACGAGTCTTCATGTATCCTCCTACTTTCCGAACAGTCTTCTCAACCACGACCTCTTTGGTTGATTCGGGTGCATCTCGAAATGCCGTAGCTTAGGCAACGCCTTCTGTGTTCTGCCCACGCTGAAGTTGCACAGGTCGGTTTTATCCTCGGTAGTCTTCATCCATAGCTGCGCGTCGCACACCTTGCATAGTGTTGGGGAGAAAGACACGAGACAGTTTTCGCAATAGGATTCGCCACAAATATCACAGGAATCAAGATACCAGTGGTCCATGTCTGGCTGCGTGATAGGCTTTCCACATAGACAGCACAATATGTCATTCTGCCCTTGGTTAGCTTCCGTCATGAATCCTCCTACTGCTCATTTCGTTGACTCCGTCGTAGAGCCAGGTCCACTCGGGATGCTCCTCCACAGCAAAGGGCCAGATTATGTCTGTCGATGGGATGTACTCTACGCGCGTCCAGTCCTTGAAGCCTTTGGCGCGTATCTGCGGCCTGAGACGCCGTTCGGCTTTGGCCTTCCACCTCTCGGACTGGCGGAATGCTTCGACCATATGCTTTGCATTCCTACGTTTGCTGACTCGCTTGTGCTTGCCCCTGCGGACATCGTAGAGGGCAGCCGGGACCAACACGCCAGTCCCATGTCTGTTGACCATCTCCAGTTCCCAGATCACATCCTCGCCACAGCAGTCTATGCGATTATCGAATGACGGAGCGCACGACCTCTTGAACAGACTCGTGGCTACTGCATGCCGCTTGGGGTACACGAGTTCCGGTTCGCGCTTCCATCTGCCGGAATCATCCTTTGCGTAAATGGTGTATGAAGACCGCACGAATGGCGCGTCGTATCTTCGTATCGCTTGCAGCAATAGCTCAACCCGGTACATGTTAGACAAATCATCGGAATCAAGCCAACATCCATACTCGGTCCGCAGAGCGTCAAGAAGCCTGTTTCTGGCATAAGCCACTCCCTTGTTCTTCTTGGAGGATATGTACCGTATGCGCGAGTCCTTGAAGTCAGCCACTATCTGCGCCGTGGTGTCATTGGACCCGTCATTGTAGACTATGACCTCAACATCCTCCACCGTCTGGGATAGAGCAGTCCTGATAGCCGTTCCGACATACTGAGCGCGATTCCACGTCGGTATCAGTATGCTAACCTCTGGCATCAGGGAACAGCTCCTTGTAGAACTTCGGCATCCGATCCAGCGTGTCCTCCACGCCAGCAAAGTGCATGATGCAAGGAACTGCACCGTTAGGCTTTAGTTCGCACTTTCCGGGGGACAGCTTGTACCAATCCCACGGGGTGTACTTGGTCATAATCACCAGACGAGCTTCGTAGTCGATAGCGGTATCAACTGCACCGTCCGTGATCGTGTGATACCACCAGCCTTGGTCGTCTTGTGGCCTTTCTACAACATCGTAAAGCTGGACATAGAATTCCTTCAGTCTGTCCAAACAAGACTTGATGTATTCGGTTTTCCCGATGAAAGTGCCGGCAGATATGTAGATTCTGCGATGCTCCTTGCGCTTCCAGTGGTCTACAAGCGGATTTGCTCCCTCGGCGCGCTCCACAAACCAGTCGCCCAGTCCAGGGTAAGGGAAGCACTTGTGGTCCGCGCTGAATACCAAATCCTTGCCGTCTCGTATCTCATTGTACGCGGCCATTATCCGCTTTTCGTCTGCGAGAATCAGCGTGTCCCACCCATCGCAGTATAGGGTGTATTCCGTGTCCACTCCATCCAATGCCTCGCGTAGACGAGTCACCTTCGCATCGAAGTAGCCACGGTACTTTTCGCCAATCCCGTAGGGAAGCAGATTCAGGCCGTATCTCGCGCACGTATCCTCCAGATACCATATCTTCTTTCGGTCCTCGTAGAAGGCTGCTGTGACTACCGTTAGCACTTCATCCTCCAGAGATACCCAACTCCCTTCGCCAACTCCTCGTCCGAAGCCCCTAGACTACCTGTGCCCCAGCCTTGATCTATGTTGTGCAGATGGTTCATCACACGCTCAAAGCCCGTAGGCCCGAAACTGGCGAAGTGGTCTGGGCCATCCATCGCCCTATCCAGGGTGATGTGGAATTCCAACATCTTGGCCTCCATCACTGCTGCCTGGATGGTGTAGATGATCTCCTTGGAATGATTGGAGAAGCCTATCGAGCACACGTCACCGTACAATGCCTTCAGGCGCGAGATGGCGTTCATGTTCATCTTGTCGTGAGGAGTTGGGTAGATAGACACGCAGTGGAGAAGATAGCGAATCTGGTGGTTGTTGTTCCAGAGGTTATGGACCGCAGCGTCTATCTCTTGCTTCGTAGCCATTCCCGTAGCCATGATGACCGGAACGCCAGTATCTTTGATGGCGTCTATCAGATCCGGATTACTCTGAGACCCTGACGCTATCTTGAAGAATCGTGGGCTGTATGGCATCAGGAACTCGACATCGTCCCCAGAGCGCGGCGAAGCAAACCACTTCATCCCAACTGACTGGCAAAAGTCATCTATCTCGTCAAACTCGGAGCGCCCAAACTCCATAGCCTCCTTCTCGTCACGGACAGTCTTGCCGTACTTGGTGACCTTCGTGGAGTTGAGTTTGTCTCGGGTGTAGCACTTGTCCAAAGTGCGTTTCTGGAACTTCACGTAGTCCACACCGAAGGAGTGCGCCATCTGTATCATGGTCTTGGCTATGCCGAGGTCACCATTCGCGTTTAGGCCGATCTCTGCCGTAACTAGCGGCCTGTTCACTTAGGTACCTCCAGAACCATGCCTGTGTATCCGTTTATGTTTGTTAGCAACGGGACATTCATGTCCTTGCACGCTATCAAATCATCCGTTATGTCCCGCAGCCTTTGGGCGACTTCAAACGTGGACTCTTCTCTCTCGTTTTTGAATACACCCAGCCCAGTAAGCGTCCTTGCGTGGCAGTCATTGCAACGCAGAACAATAAGGCTAGCGTCTGGCCATCCTTCTGTTGCATGGTAGTACGCCTTGGCTATTGCCAACTCAGCGACTATTTTGCTACTGCCGCATTGCTGGCACACCATAGGATGAAAGAACTGCTCCATCTCACTCATTTCAACGCCTCCACGAACTTCCGGGTGATCTCCTGGGGCCGCGTGATAGCAGTTCCTACTACCACGAGGTCAGCCCCGTATTCGATAGCCAGCTTCGCTTCCTCTGGTGTGCGTATGCCGCCCTCTTCGACTATTGTGGCGCTAGTTCCCTCGGATAGTTGGTGAAGCAACACACCTTCAAGATTAGGATTCAGTGTCGTGGCGATGAAATCTGCGCCAGCCGCAGCCGCAGAAATACCCTCCTTGGCGTAGTGGACATCTGCCATGGAAAGAGCGCCGCAGTTGTGGATGGTCTCGCTCATCACGCACACGGGAACCGGTCGCTTGCGACTCGTGGCATCGAAGGCTATGATATCTGCCCCGGCATCCACGAGAGGCTTTATCTGGTCTACAGTCGGCGTAATGTAGATTCCGTACCCAGATGCCTTGATCTTCCAACAGGCGATGATGGGGATGTCTCTGTTTACTAGACGCGCGATCTTGACATCCGTAGGCCCATTGAGTCTCAGCCCACCACAACCACCCTTGATAGCCATGCGCAGCGTCCAGTGGGCGTTGTCCTGGCAAGATACTATCAGTTTGTTGCGGAAGTTCACGGCTTGCTTATCTCGTCCCATTTTGCCTTTCCTACTCGCTCAAATATCGCTTCAGCTATCTCGAAGTCAGCCTCGGTGTCTACGTCTATGGCCTCGTATGGATCGTCTATCTTGAACAGGTACGGGTCCATGGGGCTGGTCTGCGCGAAGCACTTCCCCTGCTCCAGCATGAGTTTCCTGTTGAAGATGTGAGCGCCTTGGGTGCTCCTGTAGAGCGCGATCGCACCTTTAGTGTCCTGGGCGTGAGAGCCGAACGGAATGCCATCTTGGTCCCAGAACCACCCTGAGTCGGCTATCACCGGCTCAAGGGACTCTATCCAATCGTCATTCTGGAAGTATCTTGCCATTCTCAAGATGGTAGACACCTTTTGCATCGGCAAGCAGGCGTTGACTCTCAGGATGTAGTCTGCACCTACGGATGCAAGGAACGAGAATACCTGTTTGTTTGTCCGACCCTCGGCGGAATCAGAACTGCGCTGGATGATTGGGATTCCCGCCTTCTCGGTCATCTGGATAAGCTCTTCATCCGCAGACCACAGCGCGATACCGACTCCGCAGAAAAGATCGGAGTTCATCATCGCCTTGAACTTGCGCAAGTAGATATCGTACAGCGTCCAGCCGGCGAACTTACGAAGAGGCTTGTTCGGCACCCTCGTCGCCGACAGGTGTTCCATCCCCAACAGGAACAAGCGTCGAGCCATCTTCGCGCTCCTCGAAATAAGGGCAACAGCCCGCCTTGACAACATTCGTGCCGTACAATGCAAAAGTATAAGGCTGCTTCTGCGGCAAAGCGGGCCCCCCATCGTAGGAGACGAACACTGCCTCGCCAGTCACGGGGCATACGCCCGACCGCTTGTGGGCGTGCTCCGCTCGCGCGCACTGACTGTAATACCTAAGCGCATCTTTCGGCGTCTTGCCGATAGCTCGGTTAGTATCCACGAAACACGACTTGCACTCGTTACAAACTGTAAATCTAGTCATCTTTCTCCTCCTGGCAGTATTCCTCCACAAACTTGCCATAGTCGTACATGCCAAACATCTTTGAGAACGGGCTACCCTTGACGGGAGACAGATTCATCACTGGAATCTCGCTCTCTCTGAGAAAGTGCTTCATCTGCTTGAACGAAGCGGTAATCTTGCTCAATGCTCCGTCCTGCGGATATGCGCCCTTCTTCCGGCCGTTCCCGAAGTGGTGAGAACCTATACCGTCTTTATTCGGCCACTTCCACTCGATACCTACTACTCCGATCCGAACAGCCCCGAGAATGCACGCTGCCTGGAACATCGATCCCGCGACATTCTGGCATGACACAAGAGCCCGCTTGAATGTGTCAAAGTTGACCGGAAGAGCTACACGACCCTGCTCTACTCCGTGATAGTTCCACGTCTTGTCCTTCGGACCTATCACAAAGCGGTATGTTTTGAAGGTGGGAGGGGGTTGAGCCAGACGCATCAGCTTCTCTTCCGGAGTCGTTGCTTGAGAACGCAGCACGTCTCGGGGATCAAACAGGCTGTCCGCAAACAGGAGTTTAGTACCATGCTCTACGGCAGCCTCAAGCCTCCCGGCATTCCGTTCCTGACAATAGACTTCCCTGTCCCCGATTACCAAGTAGGTAGGATAGAACGGGAATGGTCGTTTGAGCAAAGCACGGTTGCACGCAATCGTGATTACGTTCTTGAGCGGTGCCAAGTCCATGTCCTTGAGGCTGCCGGCATTCCCAATCAGCACCACCGTTGAATCCGGAGGTAGTTCCTTGTCCAGTAACGAGGCATGAGGAATGGTCCGGATAGCCATTCGTGCTCGACCAATGATCTCCTTGGAGTTGGCCCCCCGAATCCCGCCTGCTGGCTCGTAGTCGGTTTGGGATCGGCTGCGGGGTTCCGGGTAAGGCTTGCCCTCTTTCTTGGCTAACGTCTTCATGCGCCTAACGCGAGCCTTGTTCTTCACCTTCAGGTCCTCGATGCGTTTCTGGCTTCTGCGAGCGTATATCTCCCTACGCCGACTACCCCTTGCCGGTTTCTTGGCATCGCTCTTCTTTGGGGGAGCAGGACTAGGACGAGAAGGCTTAGGCGCAGGTTTCCGGCCAACACGGGTTCGGCGTTTCGTAATGGCCCGCCTCCTCTTGTCCATTGACGACCTGTCATTCCTGAAGTCCCTGCTCCACTGGCGCTGCTGGATCACGGGGGTATTTCTGATCTTGCCGGACCACACAACCTCCCTGGACATGCGGCAGTATTCAGACGGGAGTCTATGGACAGACACCTCCAGTTTTGGCAGTATGTCCTGTAGCATCTGTTGTTCAGGTTTAGTGTAGTGCTCCGGGACATTGTCCATCGCGGCTATCCACTTGTCCAACACAGCCTTCATCTTGTCGGTGTTGCGGACACCCATGACACCGCTGAGAAGTTCCTCTTTACCGGTGCGGTTCCACTGGAAGAAACAGACAGTCAGCTCTTTCGTACTGGTGTACAGCTTCTCGGGGAACTTCCAGAAGACTGCATCGGCGTCGATCCAACAGACTACCTCTGCCTCGGGATGCTCGTCCATCATGCGTCTGATGAACTTGGGCTTCTTGATTACGTTCTTGCGCCAGCCCTCGGAGGGTACTTCCTGCACGTCGTAGACCATCGCACCATGCTTGGGAGATTTCATCTTCTCCATCGACGCGATCAAGTCTCTAGCGGCTGGCTCGTAGTCTGGCTTTTTCGTGTAGTACGATACAAACACTACCTTACTCATCGATTAGCCTCACTGTGGCCTCACAATGTTTACATTGCGCTGCCTCTGCCTCGTACCTACCGTCGTGATTACACCCTTGATAACGACACCATCTTTGTCAACTTTGTCAGGAAAGCGTCTGCGGTCGAAACGACCATCGCGCTCTCTGCGGGCGTGGATTGCATTCCGACGCTTTCCGTCACGTTCGGCTGGCGGGTCTTCCTCCTGAGCAGGCCCAGGAATCTGTGGCATGAGTTCCTTAGCCATTCTGCCTGCCGTGGTAGGAGCTCCAGGCCCTCGGGCTACGATTGCGCCCTGCTGTGTTGCGGCAGCCTCGATAGAATCAAGACGCTTGTTCGTCTTTGCCAACATGTCTGCTACACTCTGCAAAACATCAGGCGTGACTTCGGCCTTCTTCTTCTTGGTCTTGCTGCCCTTCGGACGACCACGCTTTTTCTTGGTCTTGACCGGCGTCTGCTCTTCAGGCATCATTTACCTCCTCTAGGTATCTGGCCCTTCTCCCAGGCTATCTCCTTGAGAGATTTCTTCTTCATCTCGCCGAATGACTGTGGGATTAGCTGCTGTGGCGCTTCCTGCTGTGGAAGTTCTGCTGGTTGGGCGGCTCCTTGTCTGGCCGCTTTCGCCATTTGCGCGACATCCATATTGGGGTCGGCCACTAGGGGGCCTTCTTGCTGCAGACCATTCTGTTGCGCGAATCGCTCCATGGCAGCTGTTTGTGCCTGCTCTGTAGCCAAAGCCCGCTTCCACGCTTCTTCTCCATCTAGCGGGCTTGGTGGCAAGACCTCTCTAGGGGCTTGTTGTGGCATTCCTGCCTGACGTGCACTGAACTGATAGTCAAGATTCGTCGGCCGCGCGAGAAACCTACCTAAGTGATTCATTCTGGCGTCATGCGGATTGTCGAACCCAGGCCCGTTGCCAGCCATTAGTTCTCCCTCAACTTCCGCGCAGCCCACGAGTACATATTCTGTTCCTTCTGGTTGGGTTGCTGGAGTTGTGGCATCTCCATGATTCGGCCATTCTGGACGGTGGGATTGTTGCTCCAGGACATCCGTCTCTGCATATCCTTGACTGGATCAAACTGCACGAACTGCGAGGGCTCCGGGAACAGGAAAGCCTTGCTGGACTTGTCGCGCTTGTCTATGTCAGATAGGGCGTCTGGGATGTCATCATGGACAGCCTTCGGGAACCGGACAAACTCGTGGACAATCTCACCGTACGCCTTGCCTTCCTTGTCCATAGTCAGGAATTGTCTACGGATACCCGTGGTGTCTGAGACGTCTCGTAGGACAAAGAATACGCAACCTCCTTCGTGGGGTTGTCTCTCAAAGCGGGGCTGCAAGGCGAGAATGCGCATATTCTTAGACTCAGTTGACCGACCCCCGATAGGTTCAACACGAATTCGGAGTCTCCTTCTGTCGATCTCCTTCGTGAGTCCAACCAGCACCCCCTCGTTGGCCATCATCTGCTCTACGGATATCGCCGCAGCATCGTACTTCTGGGCCAAGAGAACAGTGCGCTTGATTCGCTCGTCCAAACCCCAACGGCCGACATCGAAGTCCAGGCAGTATGCGTTGCGACGCCAATCCAAACCAACAACCCATATGACAGTGCGGTCGTTGTTATCCTCAAGTCCCATCGCGTAGTCCGTCAGGACGTACTTGGTCATCACGTTCGGCAGATCGTAGTGGTTGATTAGCTTGAACTGCTCCTTCTTGAACACCTGATTCGCGGCATCCCGGCATTCATTCTGGTACTGCTTGTAGAAGTCAGACGACCCATTCTTGTACTCCTGCGTCAGCTTCTTCTCGTTGAGGACATGTGGGAAGTTGAGGATGGGATTGACGAACTTGCGTAGCTTCTCATCCCAGCACTCCGGGTTCTGCATTGCCTTGAGAACTAGGTGAGTGTAGTCGTCCCACGGGCTTTCCACGTCCGGGATAGACCCGCGTAGCCACATATGCAAGTCACCGTCATCGTAAATGGTCCCTTGGTTCATCAGGGTTCCACCAGGACCATACTTCGATTTGGGGTCTTGGAGTTTCGGGAGAAGCCTGTACCAGTCGATTGTGCCTTGAAGGGAAGCTCGTGTCTTGGAGTTCTCCTCGTCAACACCGTCATCCACAATGATGAAATCGAAGTGCCCTGAAGCCATAGCCGTACCAGTAGTGGATACAGTGAAGGTGGGCTCCCTGGCCTTCGTGGTTCGTCCAGACACATAAAAATAGTCGTCAGTCCATGAGGACGGAACACCAGGAAGATTAGCCTTTGGCTTGAACTCTCCGCACGCGCTCAAAAGGATATCGTTCGACTCCAGGTATCGTTTGATAGCGCCAGAGACCCTTCGGGCATTCCTGTGGTTGTTCGTGATGTAGAGGATACGGATGTTTCGATCCAACACTATCAGGTGGGTGCATTTCGCGCATACTATTGTAGTCTTATAACTGTTGCGGGGAGAGTTGAGTTGCCCAAACTGCCAGTCTGTTCCCATCCCCCAGATGAAGTTGAACAGCTTACCCCAGTCGCCCTTCAGGGTCTCGGGCCATACAACATCGTTCCCCAGCACCTCTCGCGCGAACCAGAAAGGTTCCTTCTTGATCTTCTCGAAGATGCTGGACCCAGCATCAGCATCTAGAGCTTCTAGAGCTGACTCGTAGAATCCCATTGCTTCTGTACTTGGACCACGCTCGATAGTCTCTAGCATATCACCCATTGCCACCTACGGGGAACTGGGCTACAAAGGCGGTTAGTTCCTGCTTGGCGTCTTCTCGGGAATCATCCGTGAAGTGGGGCACCATGATCTGGATGAGAGTTTGCGCCAGTATTGCGACCTTCGCTGGATGCACCAGCCCCTTCTCGTTCGCCTTGGCTTCATCGAAAGCCTTCTGGGTGGCGCGGATTTCTCGCATGAAAATGATAGCCCTGTCCTGCTCCTCTTTCTGTAGCGGCCTCTCCTGGTCCTTCACCGCCGAAAGAAGTTCAGCCAACATGCCTTTGAGAAGGTCTAGCTCCTCTTTGTGGCCCTGCTCGCATTCGGCAGCGCGGACAACGAACTCCGAGAGAGTCTTCGGAACGTGCGCAGCGTAGAATGAGCGCCGCTGCAACTCCTGCTTAGGGCGCGTCTGCATCTCCCTGCCCGGCAATCTTCTTCTCCAAACATCTGACGCATATGCTCGGGATCAACATGCCTTCCAGGCCTTCGGGCGCTTTGCTTTCAGGAATGATGTGCGAGGTCTTGAGCTTGATCTGGCATTCCGTGCATTGATATACCAGGCGAATTCGCTTGGGCTTATCTGCGCCAAGCAAGACCGCCTTCTCGACAGCCTGTCTACTCAGTCGGGGGCGCTGCTTACCGTTTCGTTGGCTCAATTTTCCCCCTGTGTGCTTTCTTGAATGCAGCCCATAGCTGTTTGCCGCGCTGTTTCATCTCGTCATCCATCTGGCAAAGTTCCGCGTGGATTTTCTTGGCGTCTGGCAGGCAGTCTGGGCAGTACCAAGACCTGTACCAGCCATCCGGCCAAGCGGCCTGCATATATCCTTCGTGATCGTCGCAGACCTGCCGGATGCAACCGCTACAAGTATGCCAGTGCTCAAGGTCTTTAGCGTCGCACAAGTCACAATTGACTACCACCACAGGCTTCTGGACTGTTCCTTGGCTCAATTTTCCCACACCACTTCCATTGCTCTGCGAATCCTGTTCAACCTGATATAGAAGGAACTCACCGATATCTGCATGGCCTGGATGATGTCCGTGACGTTCGCGCCACCCTTCAGGCAGTCTATGATAACTGCCGATCCATTACTCAGTTTGCTGGAAATGTAGTCCAAGGCGTCGTACAGGACCACAGGATAGTCGCTGGCTGGGGCAGGGAACTGGTCCAGTTGGTCAGTGGACATGCGCCGCATGCTACGCTCACCATTGCGTCCTAGTCGCCTTCGGAGCAGACCAGCCATTGAACGTCTGACAACAGACTTCATCGCGTGACGAGACAACGTGGGCCGCCCCTGGAATGCCAGCCACAGGTCTACAGCTGCCTGCTGCTTGAACTCGTCAGCCTCATAGTCAATAGACCCAGGACTGGGCGCGGCCCACGCGCGCAGCTGTGAGGCTACCGCTTGATTCGCAAATGCGACCATTTCCTTGTCATTCACCTCTAGCACCAACTATATAGTACCACGGAATGGGGCAATGTGCAACATATATTTTGATCTTTTTCTGGAATTTTCCTTGCGTTCAGACGGGGTTGTGGTAGTGTTTGGGCGTGAGAAAGCGCGAACCCAACCCAAAGACAACGAGCAAGCCCTGCCGCCAGTGTGGGAAGCACGTCACTTGCGGGTGGAGGAAAGGGCAAGTTGTGCGCATCTGCGATAACCCCGAGTGTTCGTTTGAGGAGCCAGACCATGCATAAGTTGGGGATAGACACAGCCGACTGCCAAGAGTGTTTTTTCTGTGGCCGAACAAGCACAGCAGCCCAGACATCCAGGTGGTGTACTCTATCTAGTGAACTTGGAAAAGTCTTGATTCTGGATGACTTTGGGAATGACGCCCCCCTGGATTGCCCAGTTCGAGACGGTGTAGTTGTCGAGGAGGAGGTGAACCCTGAATAGGATATTTATCAATACCGCCCTGTGCTGCGATTGCCATTTCTTCCGGTCGTATGACAACGGACCAATGGGACAAGGGCAATACTGTGACCTGCTGGATGGTGCTACCCCGTTCGATCTCGCTTGGGACCAGCATGAAGCACCCAAGGAATGCCCTGCAAGAGAAGGTGTTTTCGTTGGGAAGATACAATGAAACCTCCTATTTTATTCACCAAGCCTCGCTGCGCAATCTGTGGCAAGGCAAAACAGGCTCTGGAGCGTGCCAGGATCAAGTTCCGCGAAGTCTCAGTGCATACAGCAGACGGGCAGGCCAGACATGCCATGGACCTCTGCGGCGGATCAGATGCCACCAAACTACCTATGCTCAAGGTAGGTGAAGAATGTGTCTATGCAGTTCAGAAATGGGCGAGGGAACATGCCGCTGCTGGATGACGTACTCCAAGACAATGAAGCGTTACGCGAACAGAGAGATAAGGCGATAGAAGAACTGTTGGAGTGCATGGAAACCTCTGGGCCGCTTATCCTCAAAACGATCAGGCAGATAGATCAAAACACCCGTGTATTTCAAAAGGTGCCGGATGAATGCCTGGCCTGGGCGCAGGACGAAATGGCCAAGGAAGATGGCGAGGAAATACTGAGGGGGCTACATGAACAAGATTGAATTCCGAGAAGGCCTAAAGAAGCACCCGGACCTTGAGTATGACGGGTGTAGCGAAGAAACGGAAGAGGCATTTGTCCTTGACCACAAACGCAAGGCTCTAGTCGCAATCAAAATCAAGTCTATAGCAGAGAATACATGGGAAGCTATAGGGCCTGTGTTGACGGGCGAGAGACCTCCTACGGTGATGATACAGCTATCGAGGGTCGTTGGATATTTTGCGCGTATCACAAATTGGAACCCCAGCAAACGCGAAGAGTTACATGATCGTCACAAGGGCGATTACGAGGTAAAGGACAGATGAAATCAGGCGACGAATACATGAAGGGTGTGCGGCCCAAGAGTGAACCCCTCGGAAAGCGAGGGCGACCGCAATTCCGCGTGAATGGCCAGCATGCCCATCCTGGCGAAGGCATCAGGTACGAACTGGATGGCGACGATCTCGTGCTGAGAATCAACTTGAAGCAACGATTAGGCAAGTCTCCAAGCGGGAAATCCATGCGGATAGCCCATAGCGGTGGTCCAGTCTCTCTGTGTACGCTTCCAGAAATGGCAGCTGAGAAGTGGATGTTGTTCGAGGAAAATGTCGTGATGACCATGTCCATATACAGCGAAATCAACCCGAAGAAAACCGACCAATGGACAGGATAAACCTACACATTACAGATACAAAATGGCTTCGGCAAATAGGATTCCGCACCCGCATTAGTCTGGAGCACGAAGAGGAAAAGCGTAGGCAAAGCATGGGAAGAAGTGGCCAGCAAGACGTTACTTTCCATATGGCGAACGGAGCTGGTCTGCTGGTGTTGTGGTATGATATTGAGAGGCTGAACAAACTGGAAGACGAATACGTAAAGAAGACGGGTAAGACGCCGCCTATCGCGTGAGGAGTAGACAATGGTTCCAGGTGGACAGCACGTAATTCAGAGGGTTGGCTGGCTTTCGGAGTACCGATTCTGGCTATTCGGGGACATACACTGGGGGTCCGCTGGATGTCTGGAAAAGATGGCGAGGAAGACAATCGCTCGGATCGCCGAAGACCCCAAGGCCATGTGGTTCGGCATGGGTGACTTCTGGGATTTGGTCACATGGGCTGACCCCAGGTGGGACCCCTCCCAGATAGCCAAAGAGTACAGACAGACCCATTTCGAGGGTCTAGTCAAGGGAATGCTTGATCTGGCCTACAAGCAGCTCAAGCCCATCAAGGGAAAGTGTTTAGGGTTGCTTCATGGAAACCACGAGTACAAGTATGGCCTCAAGAATGACACGGCGATGATGCGGGATTTGGCCGAGATGCTGGATGTCCCGTTTCTGGGGTATTCGGCATTCAAGGATGTGGTATTCGCAGACAAGGTGAAGATACGCTTCTACTTACACCACGGAGCCGGGCACGCTCAGACCAAGGGCGGAAAACTGAACAAGCTGTTGAGGTTTGTGTGGTCCCGAGATGCTGATGTCATCGCTATGGGGCACGTACATTCTATCGTGGACGACTTGACTCCGGTGTTGGCGGCAAATGCGGATTGCAGCGATATCACTCAGAAGGTGAAGTTGGGTATCATAACCGGGTCGTATCTGGCTGGATATCACGCGGACGCCAGCGGGGCCTCCAGTTACGTTGAGAGAGCCGGAATGGACCCCAACACACTAGGGAGCCCGTGTATCATCTACGTCCCTGGGACGAAGTCTGTGAGCGTTGAGAAGCCTGCTGGGCAGCTTGGGAGAGCGGTGTAACTGATGTGCGCAAAATCGTGGAACGAAAGGGAGTGAAAGATGCGAGAAGTGCTTCAGAATTATGTGGATAGAATCCCAGTCTCTGGGCACAAGCCGGACTTGGCAGACATGCTGGACGTGGAGGCCAACGGGTACCTGAATGCGACATACCCGAGGATTGACGTGTCGTTTCTTGCATGGCAGAAGGAGGGGCTTCCTCAATTTGCGATATTCACGCCAGAGGAGGATATATTCAAGATTTATCGGGGGGACAGTCGCTGGTCGGGGCAGTTCCATCGGTATTGTCGAGCTACATGCAGCAATAAGGAGCAATGGACTCCGGTACCCCGAGTTATGGAGAATCATCTAGTTGGTGATGATCTTATGAGGCGTCTAGCTGACCGGAACGCGGAGTCTATCGAAACAGTCTACGCAGGGCTGATGGCCGGGGGAGTACGGGAAGAAGTCAAGAGCATTAGGGAATCGCAAATCGAGTGTGGCGTCTGGATTACTGCGGAAGTTGAGCCGAAGGCGTGGACGGAGCGCGAGGTCGGATACGAGGACCCACTTGTGATTATTTCGCGCGGGGATAAGTTTTGGCTTCTCGGTTGGTACGATCTAACCGCCGGAGAAGATCACGTATTAGGGACGATGACAGGGTAGGGCCGAGGAAACAACAGTATGCCTAGTATGAGGCATTCCCAGAAAGCGGTAAAGGAGCTTCTGGAGTCAGCAGACAAGCCATGCGACGCCAGAACCGACCACAGGAGAATGATCGCCGAGGCTGACAAGCGCCAATGGAGGGTACTCAAGCTCATAAGTGCGGGATTAGGCAGACACCGCATAGCAAAAGCACTAGGATGTCACAGGAGCAGTATCCTCAGGAGCCAGCAACTCCTGTGGAAAACCGGGTATGTGACAAGAAGTGCCGGCAAGTGTGGTGCCGAATATCACGTGACGCCCAAGGGCGCGGAGAAACTGGAGGAAATGGGAGATGGCTGACCCGAAGTGGCTGGCGAAGGATAAGGTGCTCACTGAAACGGGTGGTGGCGAGGTCGTTTGGAACTTTCAACTACTGGCGGAGTTCCGTGGCTCCGCCCTCAAGCGCGCCCACACCCACATAGACGAGCTGCGGGAAATGCTGATCGACGTACTGAATGGATACACCCGTTTGGCCATCGAGAAAAACCGCCCGGAGGTACCTAGAGCCCACGCGCTCGCAGATGCCCTGCTATACCGCGAAGAGCCGCCTGCTGGTAGGCGAGGAATGGAGATTTCGATGGCTACGAAAGACGCGGTGATGGAGTACCTGTCCGAGCGGTTCGGCGAGAAGGTGCTGGACATCCAGGGCGCAACCCCTCAGGAATGCTACATATGCGGCAAGCCGCGTGCGACTGTTGTGTATAAGACGGCGGCCGGCTGGGCGGTTGCCATCTGCGCGGACATGGTCGCCTGTGAAGTTAACCTGGCTCTAGAGAAGGCTGATATAGAGGCTAAGAAGGCCGAGTGGCTGGATACCATCGTGATCCCGGAGATAAAATAATGATCCAAAAATCATTCAGGTTGGAAACGGAAGATGGAGCAATCGTGCTAGAAAGCCACATAGAGCGTGGAGAAGGGGAACTGGCTCCAGTAATCGCGGTAAAATGGCCTGCTATCACGCACACGCTCTCAGTCTTCGAGGCCAAGAAACTCGCAAAAGGACTTCTTGACACCATCGACTTTGGGAGTATGATCTAATGAATAAATGCTGTAAATGCGGGAAGTTACGCCCAGGAGCACCAACAGCATTCGGGTGGAAATCCGAGTGGCGGGAAGCATGCGACGAAATCAAATCCAAGCATCTACATATAGAATGCCCTATGTGCAAAAGCTGCTATTGTCCCGCGTGTGAAGACAAGGGGAATCCAGAACGATACAATGGACCGTGGGATTTTGCTTCGGGAATTTACTCCAAGAGGAAACCATGAAATGCCGGGGTTATCTGGACGCGAAGAGAGGCTCAGAAAAGGAGGCGTGAGATGAGTGAGCGCAAGGTCGGAGCAGTGTTGAGGCACGGAATCTCGAAGGTTCCGGGTGTTTTCGTATGCGACAAGGCCGGTCATGAGTATGAAGGTGAGTACGTAGCGAAGTGCCCAGAATGCGGAGGAATTGCTAACATTTGCCAGGACTACAAGCGTATTGGCAACGAATATATGGAGCAGCCTTGGTGGGTCGGAGACTGCGTAGCTTGCCACTGCAATTTCGTCCTTGCCCCAAGGAAGATCGAAGAGAGCTCAGAAACCCAAATATGAGGCCCCAACAGAAAGGGATCAAGGGATGGCTCGGCCAGCTATGAGGCGTCTACTCGATTGGATAGGGGAAAGCCTCTACGGCGGGGGATATTCAGAATGCCCGAACTGCCTAGAGAGATACCCCGCATACAGGATATCCGCCGTGGAAATTCCAAAAGACGAAAACAAGACAGAAGTCGAGAAGGTTTGCGATGTGTGCGGGCGAGACATCTATGTATTCGACTCCTGGATGAGTCCAACCGCAACAGAGACCCTGAACTGCGGGAAATTAGCGCGTAGATGGGCAAAAGCCAGAGGAAGGTCGTCGTCCGATGAATACCTTAGGATGCTTTGGTATATAGCAAGCGAGCTGCCATGTTTAGGCCAGGATATCGCTGACGCCAAAAGAAGTGCGGAGCGAGCCAAAGAGAGAAGAATCGAAGAACAAGCCGAAGCTATAAGACGCGCAAATACTAAAGCCAACCAGGAAGAGAGTAGATAAAATGAGAGCCTACAAGTGTGACATATGCGATAACCTGTTCGAGTTCGCGCATATCTACAGGACCAAGGGGGATATCAGGGTAAGGTTCAGTGGTTCCGCCAGCGAGCCATCGTACGACGTATGCAAAACCTGCGCAATCAAGACTTTGCGGGAAATCGCAGAGGAAGTCGAGAGGATAGAGGCTCAATAACCAAGTATGGAACCAACCTGAAAGGGGGTCAAAGATGGCGGAAGAACTACTGGAGGAGATAAGAGGGCACATAGGGCACCTCAAAGTGCTCGCAGCGTGTGGGTTGAGCGAAGATATAGTGGCTACCATGAAAAACATGCTTATCAATAAAGCACCCGATAAAGCATGGTACGCTGCGTTCCTGGCAATTCTGTATGCACTCGAAAAAATCGAGGCTGATGCGGAGGGGGAGAGACTCTAACTCTATGTATGGAACCAGACTAGGAGGGGGTCAAGATGTTCGGATTCATACGCAGGGCTGAGGCGAAGCGGTTGGTGGAGAAGGCAGTAGAAGAGGCGGAGGAGATCGCCGCGAACCGCAAGGCGCGCACAGACGCTAGAATCGCCGCCTACAAGAAACTCCCTATTTACCCATCGAAGGCGGCCTGCCTGGCCTGCGGGCAGTCGCGCGCTTCCCAGAATGGGTGGACGTGCCGGGCGGAGCGCGACGAAGGGTATCCTGGGCCGTACTTTGCCGTGGCGCCCCGTTACGCCGGCTGCGCCCATCTTCAGGTCACGTGCACCGTGTGCCAGAGCGTGCGGCACGAGCGACCGAAGAACTGGGAAAAGGAAATCGAGAACGCTAGGAAGAAGGATTAGATGGGAGACAACACATGCCGAGAAAAAGCACGTGACAAAATGCTATTGGAAATGAGCGCCGCAATCCGAACGCTACTACATGAACGCCAACACCTTACAGTGGAGTGCCAGATCGCGGAAGAGAAACTAGAAGGGGCGGAGCACGAGTTCGACTACCAAATGAGCGAAAACTGCTCCAAAAATATAACCGGAGTCCCACAAAAGATTTAGGAGTCCCAGTGTGTCGCAGAGAGAGACTCTATCACACTATATGGGACCCATAACCCATGCGGGTCAATTCCCGCACAACCTACTAAAGGAGGCGCGCATGTCTATTAGCCGATGGAGTGTCCTAGCGGGTGGCGCGGCAGCTGGTGGCCTACGCTCGGCGCCACAACTACCCGATGCTGGCCATCCACGGCGGCCTGAATCCCGGAACGTTCGAGGAA
>SDBV01001275.1_pt1 | contig 38033 bp, 38 predicted proteins | sample 2277081 | NCBI WGS metagenome assembly SDBV01 (sample SAMN10402039, study PRJNA504765) | marine sediment metagenome | isolation source: marine sediment core GS10_PC15, 223 cmbsf | place: Arctic Ocean: Southern Knipovich Ridge | collected 2010 | reverse complement strand
TGGCCGGGTGGGTGTTTGATAACTGGGGTAGCTACCAGGGCATATGGTTCGTCTTTGCCGGGCTTGCCCTTGTGGGTCTAATCTCTCTCTTAAGCATGCCTCCGGTCAGGACTTCAAGTATGCTGGCCGATAAATCTTGAAAACACCTGATTCGGCCCGGAGCATAACAGAGCAGCCCGGCAGCGTTTTCAGGCAGTCCGGGGCGAGTCTTTCCTTTAGTATCGGACATGCTCAGGTTAATAACTACCGGCCATAATATGCCATAGCCCGGCAATTGACAAAATGGGCGCATGTCAGTTTTGCCTGAGCAGGGTTGACATGGCTGCTATTCAGACCTGAGCGCATCAATGGGATTTAGTCGCGAAGCGTTCCAGGCCGGATAAAATCCGAAGAACAGGCCGATGCCGACTGATACCGAAACGGCAAGAATAACTATATCTGCCGAAACTACCGTAGTCATCAGTCCCATGTTGCTAACGACTGTTGAGACTCCCCAGCCCAGAATGACCCCGACGATACCCCCGGCAAGTGATAGAAATGCCGCCTCAATCAGGAATTGGCCCCATATATCCCGTTCCCTGGCTCCCAGCGCCTTACGGATGCCTATCTCTCTGGTTCTCTCCAGTACCGAGACCAGCATTATATTCATCACACCGATACCCCCCACCAGCAATGAAATAGCCGCAATAGCCCCCAAAAGTAAAGTCAGTGTGCCTATCATTTCAGAGATGGCGCTGGCTATTTCCTCTATGGAAGTAACGGAAAAATCATTGTCCACTCCGGGACCAAGCTGGTGGCGGGAGCGGAGCAGGCTGGTAATTTCGTCAACTACGTAACTCGCATTTTCCTGGTCGCCCACCGTCATGGCTATGGATGAGACCACACGCTCGCCCTGGGTGGTTCGGGGTTGGGCGACCATCTGCTGCAGAGCGGTCAACGGAATCAGAATGGCGTTATCAGGTGAGCCGAGCATTGATGCCCCCTTGCTTTCAAGAACACCGATAACGCGGACAACATTGCTGCCCATCCGCATCTGCTGCCCGATGGGGTCGATATCACTAAACAGGGTCTCTTTTACATCGGAACCGAGCACGGCTACTTTCGAGCCACGCTGATAATCATATTCAGCGAAGAAAGAGCCATCGATGGTTTCCAGATTATATGCCTGCTGATACTCAGGGTTTGTCCCGGTAACCTGGGCACGCATATTCTGGTCGCCGGCAACTAGCTGGAGTGAAGTTGAGTAGAAAGGGGACACTGAAGTTATATAGGGAACCTGTTCCGATATTGCCGCCGCATCTTCCATGGTGAGGCTGGCGGCACTGCCGGCGGCACCCCTGATTCCGCCAAATGACTGCGCCCCGGGGCGGATTAAAAGGAGGTCTGCCCCGAGTGTTTCGATACGGGAGATGATGTCTGCCTCAGCACCTCTACCGATGGACATCAGGATAATCACGGCGGCTACGCCAATAACGATTCCCAGTATGGTCAGAAAGCTGCGGAGCTTGTGGGTGATAACCCCGACCCAGGCGGTAGCTAAAGGTTCCAACCACTTCTTCATACCCGCTCCTCTGCTACTACCTGGCCATCCTTGAGGTGAATAATGCGCTGGCAGTGGTTGGCAATGTTAGCTTCGTGGGTTATCATCACCAGGGTAATACCATGCTCACTATGTAAGGAGGTAAGGATGGACATTATCTCTTCACCGGAGCGGCTATCCAGGTTGCCGGTAGGCTCGTCCGCCAGAATAAGCGGTGGGTTTTTCACCAGGGCCCGGGCGATGGCAACCCTTTGCTGTTCTCCACCCGAAAGCTCGGTAGGACGGTGACTCGCCCGGTCGGAGAGTCCGACTTTGGCGAGAGCTTCCAGCGCTCGCTTACGGTCAACTCCGCCGGCGTATCTCATACCAAGCTCTACATTAGCCAGTGCGGAAAGCCGGGGCAGCAGATTGAAAGTCTGGAACACAAAGCCAACCTTCTGACCCCTGACCTGGGCCAGTTCACCGCTGCTGAGGCGGCTAACCTCCCGTTCCTCTAGGTAGTAACTGCCTGAAGTCGGTATATCCAGGCAGCCGATAAGGTTAAGTACGGTCGTCTTACCCGAGCCGGAGGGGCCCATAATCGCTACCAGCTCGCCCCGTTCAATATGGATGTTTATCCCGTTGAGTACAGTTAGTTCTCTGTTGCCCATGGGGTAGACTTTAGTTATATCTTGAAGGCGAATCATCAGTGTTCCCCCCCTCCCCTCATGAAGAATGGCGGTCGGCTTCCTTGTTGTGATGCCGCTGATGTGGTAGCCCCTTTTGGAACGACTACTTCTTCGCCCTCGCTGAGGCCGTCGGTTACCTCGGTGTATTGCCAGTTGCTAATACCTGCAGTTATAGAACGCTCTTCAACAATGCCATCCTTTGACACCTTAACAATGGTCTCCTGCCCCTGGCGAGTAATCGCCGTGTTGGGTACCAGCAGCACATCATTTCGCTCCTCTACCAGTATGCTCACGGTGACGGTTAGTCCTTCTCTAAGCTGAAAGTCTTCGGGTATCATCGTCGGCCTCTGGCTGCCTCCCGGTGGGGAGGGCATCTGACCCTGCTGCATCCCCCGCATCATTTCTTCAGCCTGCTCTTGAGTAATACTGCCCTCCTCAATGGCTTGTCTAAGTGGTTCGGGAAGTGTCCCCGGAGAAATCTCATGCCCCGCTTGCCCGGACTGCTGGCGTTTCTGCATTGCAGCTTCGAGCGACTGTATTTCGACTTTCACCTTATAGTTCACTACTCCCGACTGAATAGTGGCTGTCGGTGAAACGTGAGTGATCTCGGCCGGAAGGCTCATTCCTTGCATGGCATCCACCTGCACCCATGCCTCTCCCCCCACCTCTACCTGCAGGATATCTATCTCGCTAATCAGGATATCGGCTTCAAATTTCTCGGGGTCGGCAAGCTGTACGGCTACGGTGCCGGTTAATACTTCATCGCCACCTTCAACATTTACCTTGGTAATGAAGCCACTAAAGGGTGCCATAATTATCGGGCTTTTACTTTTTGCCTCTTCCAGTGCCTCCTGAGCATCTTCAACTGCCTTGCGAGCATCTTCAAGACTCCCCTGTGCCAGTTCGAGCTCAAGCCTCTTTATGGCAACTTCATCTGTATCAGCATCGGATAGCATTGCGTCCAGCCTTTTCTCAGCCGCCTCGAGGAGCGTACCGTAGGTATTAACCAGGTAGGCGTAACCCCGGTCGATAGCGTACTGAAGGCGGGCTTCAGCCTCTTCCACATCGGCCTCGGCAACCTCAAGTTCCGGCCATGTGTAGGTATCCATTGCCTTCTCCAGGGCAATTTCAGTGTTTCTCAAGCTTATCTCTTTCTGAAGCAGGTCTCGCTCCTTTGATGTCACCTGGTCCTCCAGAGCAGACAGGTTGTCCTCCCATTCCGATGTATCCAGCCTGGCAAGCTCCTGTCCTTCTTCAACAGTATCTCCTTCTTCTACCAGGACCTCTTCTACTGTCCCTTCCTGGTAAAATAAGTCAAAAGCCAGGTCTTCAGTATGGGATAATGCCAGATTGCCGACGGCAGTGATATCTATTATCAGGTCTCCTCGCTGTACGGTTACCACCTGACTTTCTGAGGCTGCGCTTTCGTCTGACTCAGCAGAACAGCTTAACAAGGGAACAGCAAGCCCACCCAGAACAAGGATTATCAGCATTATCTTAAAGATTCTCATTATTTTCTCCAATTCCTTTCCAAGCATTGTAATATTAATTGTAATATAACCGGTGGCGATATGAAAACGGCACAAGGATATGGCCCTGTAACTTATAACGGCAGAATCGCCATTTGGTTAGTGTTGATTTAGAATATTCGTTAAAATAATTTACTTTTTGGCTGGTCTAAAGTGTCCAAGTATCCGGGATAGAACATCTCGGAGGTTTAATAAATTTGTTTTCCACTGGGCCATCAGCTAAGACTAATTGTGTCTTTTTATTTATATTTAGGTAAATATATACTTGACAGACCCACTTATGTGCAAAGAAAAGTCGGATTAGCTTGACGACCTGAACGGCAGGCCGAACACCACGATTGTATAAACGGCTCGCCGTCTTCATGGTGTCTTATGCCAAAAGAATCACAAGGGTAATAGGCGTGAATGCCTTCCCTCCTAGAACATTGAGGGCAACTTTTGTATTCATCATTCCTCTTGTATATTGATTTAGATAGCGATTCGCCACATCGAGGACAATTAGCCATAGTTCATCCCTCCCTTATCAGAGATTCCCTCTGTTCACCCAGGTGGCAAATTCCTTCATATTGAACACATTCAAAAGATTACCATTGCCGGCCTGAGAGCGCACCCACTTTTCAGCACCTTTCTTATAGCCTCCACCATCGAGAATTAGAATAGTGGGGCTTTGATACTTCATTTGGATGTTAAGAACAAGGTAAGGATATTTTTCGTCAACAGAGCCGCTTGTTTGCTGCCATTTGGACTCAATGACAAGGTTGTTAGGCCATTTCAGAGGATGGTAGAGAATGAAATCACAGTATTGGGGAGTGTTATATATACTTGAACCTATGTGGAAACGACGGCTGTAAATCGGTTGCCCTAGATACCTAGCCGGGATGAAACGTCTTTGGGGGACAAGGGCATAACCGCGTTCACCAAGGCGAGATAAGATATATTGCTCAAGCACTGTACCTGTGTAGTTAGCTTGTGAGCCACCCTGAATGATTGTCATGTGTAATTTCTTATCACAAGTTCGCTGACTGCGCCTCTACCTTCAGATTTGCAATTTACTAATCGTGGAGCCTGCACTATCTTAACGTTCCAAACCGGTGGCACATAGAGGCTACGGATGAACGCTGTATTAGAATTGGACAGCATTACCCTAACGTTGGCTTTGTGCAAAGCCAACCCAAAATCAGATAATCTCTCTTGATCTTTTTCGGAGAAACCTAGTTTAGTGTATTTCGTGTATGAACCACTATCTGAGGGATGATACGGCGGGTCACAATAGACGAAATCCCCCAGCCGGGGTTTGATGGTATCAAACTCACGATAGGCAATATTAGCCTTTCGGAGTGCCTTACTACTAGCCATGATGTTGTCACGCTGCACTACATCGGGTTTTACGTAGCTACCCCGTGGCACATTAAACTCACCCTTTTTGTTCACTCTGTATAGGCCGTTGTAACAAGTCTTGTTAAGGTAAATGAACCTAGCTGCAATATCTATTGGGTCCTGTAAGTCACGCTGCGCCCGAATCTTGTAATAATACTCGTCGCTGTCTTTCCGGGCGTGTTCCTCTAGTTTAGCGATCAGGGCATCGGGGTCTTTTTTGACTACTGCAAAAGTGACAGTTAACTCAAAATTACTATCTGATAGGAAAGCTTTTGTGATACGCTCGTGAATGGCAAAATACAGTGCAGCTCCGCCAGCAAAGGGTTCGTAGTAATCCCCCAATTTAGAAGGTAAGAGTTTAACAAGTTTATCAATAATACTGCGTTTGCCACCAACCCATTTCACAAAAGGCGTAGCCCCACGAGGAGGGGGCGTTGTTTCGGTGTCCTTAGTATTAACACGGGCAAATCTCTCTATTGCCTCATCAAACGGCATTGGTAAAGTAAGAGGGGCTTTCGGCGATACATTATGCTTCATTGGCTATCAATCCTTTATAAGTCAGTCTGCGCTCACAATTAGAGAGTAAGGATGTAAATCCCATGCCATTTTCCTCACTTCTTAGATTATACCTGAATGAGAATTCATTTAGATACCTTTGGAGATGTTTTTTGCTCGTAAAGTGATAGATTCCGATTATGCCGCGCTTTAGCAGGGAGAAAAAGCCCTCTGCTGTGTTGGTATGAGCATGTCTTCTGGCTTTTCTGTAATTACAAATTGTAGGAAGGCGAACACGAGCATCATTATTGCGGCAATCGCAGCAACTCCCACCCACCACCGTTTTTCAAGGAACTGTTTCATGTTCCTTTCACCTCAAGCTTAAGCGAATCGTCCTTATAAGCCAGTTTACCCTGTGAAACTGTTGCCATTATCTTACCCTTGAGTAAAGAGCCGGCGAGAGGGGTATTCTTGCCTTTGGAGGCAAAGGCCGGGGGCTCTACTATCCACTCCCTATCGGGGTCAAAAATGGTGACATCGGCTGAAGCTCCGATAGATAGCGTGCCCAGCTTTCCGTATTTATCACCAATAATCCTGGCCGGTGCATCGGTGAGCTTGGCGATGAGAGTTGGCAGAGTTAGCTGTCCGGTATGCACCAAGCTCATCAGGCTGCCCAGGGCGGTTTCCAGGCCGCTGATACCAAAGGCGGCGAGAGCAAACTCACACAACTTGTCCACCTCAGTATGAGGGGCGTGGTCGGTAGCAATAATATCAATTACACTATCTTTGATTCCCTGAATCAGGGCTTCGATATCACGTTCTGTTCTCAGGGGAGGGTTTACCTTGGCATTGGTGTCATAGCCCAGGACTTTTTCCTCGGTCAGGGTCAGGTGGTGCGGCGTAGCCTCGGCAGTGACGTCGACACCTCTCTCTTTAGCGCGGCGAATAAGCTCAACCGAGCCTTCAGTGGTGACATGGGCAATGTGAAGTCGGGCTCCGGTTAACTGGGCAAGCGCCAGGTCGCGGGCAACCGCAACCTCTTCGGCTGCGGCCGGTATCCCGGGCAGCCCCAGCCTGGTGGATATTATACCTTCGTTCATGTGCCCGCCCTCGCTGAGGGTTTTGTCCTCACAGTGCTCAATAACAGGCAGGCCAAAGTCGCGGCTGTAGTCCAGCGCCCGGCGCATAAGGCGTGAATCCATTACCGGGTCGCCGTCATCGCTAAAGGCAATCACGCCGGCAGAAGCCAGCTCACCTAGCTCAGCCATTTCCTGCCCCTTTCTCCCCTTAGAGATACAGCCTATTGACAGAAGGCGAACCACGCCTTCCTGGGCGGCCGTAGACTTTACATAATCTATAACTGACCGGTTATCAAGGGGTGGGTTTGTATTGGGCATGCAGCAGATGGTGGTAAAGCCCCCTCTGGCTGCTGCCCGGGTCCCGGTGGCAATGGTTTCCTTCTCCTCAAATCCTGGCTGTCTGAGGTGGCAGTGCAGGTCGATAAATCCAGGGCAGACAGTTAGCCCCGTAGCATCGAGGACTTCATAATCTTTTTGGGGTGGGGTGGTGTCTCCTTTGCCCAGCCATGCGATTTTGTCTTCAGTGATGAGCAAACTGCCGATTTCATCCGTTCCCTGGACGGGGTCGATTATGTGCCCACCCTTGATGAGTATAGGTTTCATCATTTTTTACTGGTGCCTAACAGATAGAGCAAAGCCATACGCGCCGCTGCGCCGCTGGTTACCTGTTCATCGATGTTATATTCAACCTTGACCCTGAGGGAAATGGCGTCCCTTCTTTCTATACTATTTTAATCTGACTATAGAATATTTTCAATCGAGGTTGTTTAATGACCTCACCCCCCTTTATCTCTCTTAGAAAACGACCTCTTCCCTTATTAAAAGGAGAGGTCAGGGGGATAGGCTGCCGATAATTTCAGCCGGGATTAAGGAGGCGGATTTCTTGGTGCGGTCGCTCCCTGGAAACTATCTGCTGGTATTCGGACTGGGTGTGGCTACCGTCTGAGCTTCCCTGGTAAAAAATCTTCTCTGGAAATAAAGAGAAACATTCACCAGGCTTATCAGCACCGGCACTTCTACCAGCGGGCCAATAACGGCGGCAAAGGCTTGACCTGAACCGATGCCGAACACGGCTACTGCCACCGCAATTGCCAGCTCAAAGTTGTTGCTGGAAGCGGTGAAGGCGATGGTCGCTGTCTTGGCGTAGTCAGCCCCTATTTTCTTGCCCATATAGAAAGAGATGAGGAACATGGACACGAAGTAAATCAGCAGCGGAATAGCGATGCGGACCACATCCAGTGGCAGCTCAACGATTATTTCACCTTTAAGGGAGAACATCACCACTATGGTAAAAAGAAGGGCGCTCAGTGTTATTGGGCTTATCCTGGGGATGAAATTGTTTTCATACCAGTCACGCCCTTTGGCTTTCATAAGTGTGAAGCGAGTAAGCATACCACCGAAAAAAGGAATACCGAGGTAAATGAATACGCTCTGGGCTATCTGGCTGATGGTGATGTTTACCACTGTCCCCTCCAGCCCTAACCATGACGGCAGTAGTGTGATGAAGATATAGGCATATACCGAGTAAAAGAGTATCTGGAAGATTGAGTTAAATGCCACCAGTCCGGCGGCATACTCACTGTCTCCTTTGGCCAGCTCATTCCAGACGATAACCATGGCGATACAGCGTGCCAGACCGATGAGGATAAGCCCTGCCATGTAGTCGGGGTAGGCGCGCAGGAAGATAACAGCCAGCAGGAACATGAGCACCGGGCCAATCAGCCAGTTTTGCACCAGGGAAAGCCCCAGCACGCGCCAGTTGCGGAACACCTGGCCAAGCTCCTCGTATCTCACCTTGGCCAGGGGCGGGTACATCATCAGGATAAGCCCCACCGCAATTGGTATGGAGGTGGTGTCAACCTGGAAAAGGGTAATGAAGTCGGACACTCTGGGGATAAAGTACCCCAGGCCGACCCCAAAACCCATTGCCAGGAATATCCAGAGCGTTAGAAAACGGTCGAGTTTTGAAAGTCTTCTGACCGGGGTGGCTTGCTTCATATCGCCCATATTGTTAGGGTATTCTCTCCACTAGCTTAACTACCCTGGCTTGAATCTGCCCTGAGTTTTGCACGCACACAAACAGGATATTCAGCAATTAAGCCTCATTCCCCGCACTATTCCCCTCGGCATTTCAGCCGGATTTTATATCGCCGTCAAGTGGTCTGCCGGCACCCTGGGCCTGTCCGTTTGGATTGCCTTAGTCTTTCTCTATCCCTTTCTAGCACCTCATTGCCGGTCCGGGAGTCCATAGCTAGCTTGACCAGGGAAATAGCGTAGCGATTTGCCGTCTGCCGGTCTATAGAGTAAACTATCCAGGGTCCGTCTCTTCTCTCTTTCAAGAACCCGGCATCCTGAAGAATGCCCAGGTTGCGGGAAGCCCGGGACTGGGATATATCCAGGGCCTGCATAACCTCGCAGACGCAGCATTCCCTCTCTGACAGAGTATTGAGGATTCTGAGCCTGGTCTCATCGGAGACTGCCTTGGTTGCCTTAATCAAGTCGTGCATAGCCATTCTTCTCACCGAGAACTGTATGCGTATATGCGCATATCTTCATATAATATATTAGCAGCTTGTTTCCCGGCCTGTCAACACTCTGTATATTTATAAGGCGATTTCCTATGCTATAATAACGGCAAGAAATAGCGGGATAAGCCGATGTCCATAGAAGAGCAGATTAGCGAGTTAGTTGATAAATACTTACAGGACTATATGAATGAATATAGTTTTAGATATAATCATCGCAAGGATAATAAGCCTATGTTTAAGACGATGCTGGAACAGGTAGCGAATCGCCCATGAATATCCCACCTCGTTTCCTCAAACGGTTGACCGAAGAGGACGATGTGCAGTCATTTGACTGTGGCTTAAACGAATGGGACATAGATGTTTCAGACTTCCTCAAAGAGGATGCGCTTACCCAACAAAAGATGGGCTTGAATGCCACCTGGTTGTGCAGAGTAAATGGGGAGTTGGTCGGGTATACATCATTGGTAGCGTCTACACTTACATTGAAAAAATCCCCCGACTGGATGACCCGACTCGGTCTTAGTCAGATACGTCGAAAAAATGTGCCTTGTATACTGGTAGCTCAATTTGCGGTTACCAGTAGTGCTCAACGGCAGGGTATTGGCAAATTTATACTGTCATGGGTGCGTGGTGCCGCTTTTCAATCAAGCTTTGGGGTAAAGCTGCTGACGCTTCATGTGGACAGGAGAAACGATGCAGGGCGCAGTTTTTGGGAATCCCAAGCGTTCATCAATTTCCCCCCTGCTGGAACCAACAACCACCTATTCATGGTCTTCGATTTGTATGGGTGATCGCCAAACACGAAGGGGGGACTATCACTAGTCCCCCCTCATTAGCATTATCAAAATTAGTCAGCTAACTCTAGTGGATAGAAATATTTTTACATCCCTCTCGTTCTGTTTGACCCTCTCTGGGTTAGGCGTAGATTCCTTGAGAAACATTCTCTCGAATTGCTTCGCCGCCTTCCCCCGAATAGTCGGGTTATCTTTAATTGGTTTTGCCATAATATACCATCCTATTTAGAAATAACCTTAGGCTTCTCTATAGTTTTACTAACCCTCTTCAAAGCAGACATAAATTCCTGCTTTGTAGTAGATAGCTTCTTAATATCAACGTCTTTCACTTTAGTAGTCATAATTAAATCCAACAAATTTAGTTTTGTTTAGTTTCATTTTCATAATACACCCATAATCAAGTCATGTCAAGTCTTTGTTACAGTTTTGTTCATAATTTGTACACTGTTTGAGCCTGTAAAATGAGATAATTTTGCAACACTCCTTGCCATTAGTATCTTGACACCCCATACTAAAGTAGTATAATCCACACTATAAGGAGGTGAGTGATGGCTAGGGTAGTAAAGAGAAACATTGGTCCAAAAGATAATCCAAAAGAACCCGCTTATAGTCTGACGACTTGTCCTTTTTGCTTGCAGAAATTGCCTGAATCCTCTTTCCGAGAGCTACTAGCTCTGGGTAATTTTCGTTCCATTCCTTGTCCGACTCAGAGTTGCTCGGCATATGTTTACCTGAAACCGTCGCGCTATGGGAATGAGGCCAACTTTTCGCTAAAAACACTGCTATAATCCTACCATCTTCACAATAAGCAAACGTACAATGGTATTATTCTAATGGGTATTTTAACGCCTCATTACAGGCATTTTTAAGTTGTGTTTTTATATCTATATTTATTATTTACCTGCATTCAAGGGATACTTACCATAAATTAAATGAACTATAAACTAAGCCCATCAGACCTGACATTTGCCTATGAAGGCTGCAAGCGGTGTTTCTACCTCAAGGTAGTCAATAACATAGCTCAGCCATCCATTCCATTACCCTCTATCTTCAGCAAGATAGCTAGTCTCCTGAAAAACCACTATGATGGCAAACCTACCAGTGAGCTGCATGTTAACCTTCCCCCGGGAGTTGTAAGCCATGGCGAAAAACACGTTAGGTCACAAACCATCAAGCTGCCCAATCACGAGTCTACCTGCTATATCAGTGGTAGATTTGATGTTGTTGTCAGTTTTGAGGATGGCACCTACGGCGTGATTGATTATAAAACCAGTAATCCAAGCAGGGAATCGTCCAACATGTATAGCCGTCAGCTCCATGCCTATGCCTATGCTTTGGAGCACCCGGCTCCAGGCAAATTAGCCTTGTCCCCGGTTACAAAATTAGGCTTGTTGTACTTCTACCCTGACAACATTAATCAACAGAGCATTGACCGGCTTAATTATGGCGCTGAAATCGTCTGGATTGAGGTGGAAAAGGATGAGGAAGGCTTCCTGAGATTTATAGATGGGATACTGCATATGCTTGAATTACCTGAAGCACCTGAAGGCTCCCCAAACTGCCAATGGTGTGGCTATATTGATAAGCTAAATACTGCTTAGGTTGCCCTGCCCCCATTAAGGAGTCCGGTTTTAATGTTAGACTGGGTATTAAGAAAGGGGGCACTAGACGCTCAGGAAATCTTACCTGCCACAGCAGATTATCAACAAGCTGCCACTTTCCCCTAGGGACACAGACTATTTTCGGTAATTGAACAACCTCATTTATACAAACTTGACATAAAGTTGGAAACGAATCCCACGCTCAATTAGCCTCGATTCGTTTCCCCAAAATTAAAACCAATAATTTGAGCCTAATAACGTAAAAAACGAATGGTAGCGGCGGCCGGAGGTAGCATTACCTCTCTCCCCTCTGCCAATGCTATAATGACTATGAATGGATATTTTAGCTGAGCTTAATCCGGCGCAAAGGGAAGCGGTAGAGGCTATCGATGGTCCGGTCTTGATTCTGGCCGGACCGGGCAGTGGCAAGACCAGGGTTATTGCCTACCGTGTAGCCTATCTCATCAAGGTTTGTGGCGTCAGCCCTCGGCGTATCATGGCGGTTACCTTCACCAATAAAGCCGCCAGGGAGATGGAAGCAAGGTTGCGCCGTCTGGTCAGCAGTTCAGTAGGGGATTTGACTTTGGGCACCTTCCACGCCATTTGCGCTCGTATCCTGCGTATGGACGGCAAGCTGATAGATGTTGACCCCCGGTTTGTAATCTATGATAGCGATGACCAGATAAGCTTGCTCAAGCGCAGCCTGCAGGAGCTGGACCTTGACCCAAAGCAATATGCCCCGCGCGCTATAGCCTCAGCCATTTCCTCAGCCAAGAGCCGTATGCTGACTCCACGGGATTATCTGGACAGCGGCCACAGCTACTTTGAGGAGGTGGTGGGACGGGTCTATGAACGCTATCAGCGGCTGTTAGGTGAAAGTAAGGCTCTGGACTTCGATGATTTGCTGATGAAAGTGGTGCAGCTATTCAGAAAAAATCCTGACATTTTGTCAAGATACCAGACAAGGTACCTGCATCTGCTGGTTGATGAGTTTCAGGACACCAACCTGGTTCAGTATGAGCTGATAAAGCAACTGGGTGAAAAATATCGCAATATATGTGTCGTCGGCGACCCCGACCAGTCGATTTACTCATGGCGGTCTGCTGACCTGCGCAATATCCTCAGCTTTGAGAAAGACTATCCCGGGGCTAAACTGGTGTTGCTGGAGCAGAACTATCGCTCAACCAAGAGGATTCTGGAAACGGCATCTTCCGTAATCTCGGCCAATCAGCAGCGTAAGCCCAAGGAGCTATGGACAAACAATGAAGTAGGCGAGCTGGCGAGTGTGGTTGAGACCTATACCGAGCAGGAAGAAGCCCAGTTTGTGGTCAACGAGATAGAGAGCCTCGTGAGCCAGGGGGAGATTAAGCGGGGTGATTGTGCCATAATGTATCGTACCAATGCTCAATCAAGAGCCCTTGAAGAGGCTTTTGTTCGTTATGGCATACCCTACAAGCTGGTAGCCGGCACTAGATTCTATGAGAGGCGAGAGGTCAAGGATATTATTGCCTACCTCAGGCTGGTCCAGAATCCTGATGATAATGTCAGCCTGCTCCGCGTAATCAATGTTCCCGGGCGAGGTATCGGGCAGCGCAGCCTGAGCGAGCTATCCAACTGGGCAAGGGCTATGGGTGTCCCGGAATACGGGGCGTTAAAGCTAATCGATAAGCAAGAAGGGAATGAACTTCCGGTTAGCGCTCGTATCACCAGGGCGCTGACTGGTTTCTTGAGCCTAACCGAGGAATTGATTGACCGCAGCCATGAGCTGAACCTGGTTGAGGTGCTGGATTTGGTTATAGAACGGACTGGTTACCAGGAATATATAATGGGTCAGCACGCCGGTGAGGAGCGCTGGGAGAATATTCTTGAGCTGCGCACTGTAGCCCAACAATATCATAACTTGACGCCTCAGGAGGGATTAACCGCCTTTCTGGAAGGGGTAGCCCTGGTATCTGACGTGGATGGGCTTGATGAAAGTGTGGATGCGGTAACTCTGATTACCCTGCATCAGGCCAAGGGTCTGGAATTCCCGGTGGTGTTTATTATCGGCATGGAGGAAGGTGTTTTACCTCATTTCAAGTCCCTGGATGAACCGGAGCAGATGGAGGAAGAGCGGCGGCTTTGTTATGTTGGTATAACCAGGGCCAAGCAGAAGGTATACCTGGTTCGTGCCTTCCGCCGCAGCCTGATGGGAAGCAGTAAGGCGAACAGCCCTTCTCGCTTCTTAAATGATATACCAGCACACCTGGTTTCCAGCGCTGGCTCGTGGCGGGGAGAAGAGAACCAGATATCCAGGGCTATATATTCATGGAATAGGGCCACGGCTCCTGTTCCCGGCCCGGAATTAAAGTCAGGTGACCATGTCCACCATCCTCAGTTTGGCAATGGGGTAGTGGTGAGTAGCCAGCCGGTGAGAGACGATGAAGAAGTGGTGGTCGCCTTCAGCGGGTTGGGAGTAAAGAAGCTCCTGCTCAGCTTCGCCAATTTGGAAAAGGTCGAGTAACATTTATTGACTTTTATAGCTGTGTAGAATATACTGATAGTAGGTCGTAGAGACAAGATTTCATTAGAGTCTGAGTACTTTTTCCCGAAAGTCTCAGCTTTAATTATGCAAAAAATAAGGTGTCTATGAAGATTGCTATTACTGGAAAAGGGGGCGTGGGGAAGACCCTGTTAGCGGCTATCCTTTCCAAGATATTCGCCGAGTCCGGCTTTTCCGTAGTAGCTATAGATGCCGACCCTGATGCCAATTTAGCCTCAACTCTTGGCTTTCCTCATCCCGAAAAGATAGTCCCCATATCTGAGATGAGTGACCTTGTTGAGGAAAGGACCGGGGCAAGACCTGGTCAGATTGCGCCTTATTACCGGCTTAATCCCAAAGTTGATGACCTGCCTGAAAAATACTCGGTAAAGGCTAATGGAATTAAATTAATGGTGATGGGGCGGATTAAGAGAGGGGGTACTGGCTGTTATTGCCCGGAAGGCACTCTATTGCAGGCTTTGCTCGCCCATCTACTGCTGGCCAGGGATGAGGTGGTTATTCTGGACATGGAAGCCGGCATAGAGCATCTGGCGCGCGGAACATCAAGGGCAGTAAGTAAGTTGATTGTCGTCGTCGAACCGGGACGGCGCAGCCTGGAAACTGCCAATACGATCGCTAAACTGGCGCAGGATATAGATTTAAGCAATATCGCCGTAGTCGGCAACAAGCTCCGTAGCCAGTCAGATAAGGACTTCCTGGTTTCCAGCCTGCCCAAATTTGAGTTTCTCGGCTTTATTCCCTATGACCAGGCTATAGTTGATGCTGACCTGGCCGGTGTATCCGTGACAGACGCCAGCCAGCCAGTCATTGGTGAAGTGAAAAATATTTATCAGGCTTTACTTTCTGGTGTGAAGATGCCAGGCAGAGTTGGGTAGTAAGGGGCGAGAAAAAGGGAGGAAAGTCGCCCTTTATTAGTATGGGTGGTGCCGGGGAAGCTGACTTGAACAGACAGCTTGGGGGGGAATCTCTAAACATATTATAAAATAAGGAGGTCTATGTGGCTTACGACGCGACCAAAATGAAGGACTGGCAGATTGCTGAGGCGGCTGAGGCAAACATGCCCACCCCCGAGGAGTTTCGAGAGAGGCTCAATCTCGAAAAGGATGAGATGCTTCCTTTCGGGAGAATAAGCCGGCTCGATTTCCTCAAAATAATCGAGCGCCTCAAAGACAAGCCTGACGGCAAGTATATTGAGGTGACTGCCATAACTCCCACACCCCTGGGTGAAGGCAAGAGCACCACCACCTGTGGCCTGATAGAGGGGATGGGCAAGCGTGGTCTGAACGTGGGCGGATGTATTCGCCAGCCTTCGGGTGGTCCAACCATGAATATCAAAGGGACGGCGGCCGGTGGCGGCAATGCGCTGCTTATTCCCCTGACTGAATTTTCTATGGGGCTCACCGGCGACATTAACGATATCAACAATGCTCACAACCTGGCTATGGTGGCGCTTACCGCCAGAATGCAGCACGAGCGCAACTACAATGATGAGCAACTGGAACGACTTACCAAGATGCGCCGTCTGGACATAGACCCAAAAAAGGTAGAGATGGGTTGGATTATGGACTTCTGCGCCCAGAGCCTGCGCCATATTATTATCGGTCTCGGTGGCCGCATGGACGGCTTCACCATGGAGTCCAGGTTTGCCATAAGCGTAAGCTCCGAGCTTATGGCTATCCTTTCCATTGTCAGAGATTTAGCTGACCTGCGGGAAAGGTTGGCAAATATTACGGTAGCTTTTGATAAAAGGGGCAAGCCAGTAACCACCGGTGACCTGGAGGTAGCCGGTGCCATGACCGCCTGGATGCGTAATACCATTAACCCCACCCTCTGTTCCACGGTGGAGTATCAGCCCCTGATGGTGCATGCCGGCCCCTTTGCCAATATTGCCGTGGGGCAGTCATCTATTATCGGCGACCGGGTTGGCTTGAAGCTGTTTGACTATCACGTCACCGAGAGCGGTTTTGCCGCCGATATTGGTTTCGAGAAGTTCTGGAATGTGAAGTGCCGCTACAGTGGTCTCAAACCCCATGTCTCAGTGCTCACCACTACCATCCGTGCCCTGAAGATGCATGGCGGCGGACCCAAGGTAGTGGCCGGTCTGGCCCTGCCGGATTCCTATACTAAGGAGGACCTGGGACTGCTGGAGAAGGGGCTTCCCAACATGTTGCATCATATAAATACCATTAGAACATCCGGTATCAACCCAGTAGTGTGCATAAATCGCTTCCATAATGACACCGATGCTGAAGTAGCTGTGGTGAGGAAAGCCGCCGAGGCAGCCGGGGCTCGCTGTGCCACTTCCAGTCATTGGGCGGATGGCGGCGATGGCGCTCTAGAGTTGGCCGATGTGGTCAAAGAAGCCTGTGAAGAGGAAAATGAATTCAAGTTCCTTTATCCCAATGAAATGAAACTGCGGGAGAGGGTGGAGAAGATTGCCCGGGTGGTCTACGGAGCCGATGGTGTATCCTGGTCTCCTGAAGCCGAAGCCAAAGCCAAAACCTTCGAGGCTGACGATAAATATGACGATTATACCACCATGATGGTGAAGACTCACCTGAGCCTAACTCACGATCCGACCTTGAAGGGGGTGCCTGAAGGCTGGACTTTGCCCATCCGCGATGTGTTGATATATTCCGGGGCAAAGTTTCTTTGTCCCTGCGCCGGGGCTATCAGTCTGATGCCGGGAACGTCTTCGGCCCCTGCCTTCAGAAAGGTTGATGTAGACGTAAAGACAGGAAAGGTAAGAGGGTTGTTTTAGTCTCGATGCTGGCCCTGGAGTTAGATGGCTAAAGATTCGGCAAATAAAAAACTAAAGGTTCACTTCAACCCGGATGATGTCGATATTCTTGTCGAGCCGGGCACCAATCTGCTTGAAGCGGCGATAGATGCCGGTGTGCATATCTATGCTTCCTGCGGGGGTGCTGGAACCTGTGGCACCTGTAAGGTCTTGATTGAAAAGGGGGAGGTAGAGACCACCAGAACCAGGAAAGTCTCTGACGAGGAATATAAGCAGGGGATAAGGCAAGCCTGTCAAAGCCGTGTGCTTACCGATTTGGACGTTTATGTCCTGGTTGAGTCAAGGCTTGAGAAAGCGGTTCTATCTCGTGAAAAAAACAAGGTGTCAGAGGCCTTGGCTACGGGCTGGAGATTTAAACCACCTATCAGCAAGTGTTTTGTTGAACTTCCACCGCCAACGTCGGACGACAATACAAGTGACCTGTCACGGTTGCTCCGGGGCTTAAAGCAACGGTGTCATCTCAGCAACCTGTGGGTAGACTTTGAGGTAGTGCAGAAACTGGCAGAGGTTTTAAGGGATGGCGATTGGAAGGTTACCGTTTCTACCCTCGTCACCGCGGCTAAACCGCGGGCCGGGGAAGCGCGCAGACCCAGAGTGATAGACGTGGAACCAGGAGACGCCAGGGGTAAGTACTACTCGCTTGCCTTTGATATTGGTACTACCACTGTCTGCGGGCAGTTGCTCGATTTGAATAGGGGTAAGGTTATTGCCGAAGGTATAGATTACAATGGACAAATAAGCTACGGAGCCGATGTTATTAGCCGCATTTCCTACACCCAGAAATCGGGCGGACTGAGGAAGTTGCAGCAGGCGGTGGTCGCCACTATTAATAAGATTATTGGCGAGCTACTAACACAGGCCCGAGTTGATATCCGGGATGTTGGACATATAATTGTGGCTGGCAACACTACAATGACACAGATTCTCTTTGGTCTTGACCCTAAGTATATTAGGTTGGCGCCTTATATCCCGGTAGCTAACTTTTTACCCCCGGTGGAGGCCAAATCTCTAGGTATAAAGGTTGGTAAGCGGGTTTACATATTTTCATTTCCCCTGGTTGCCAGCTATGTCGGTGGTGATATCGTTTCGGGAATTGTGGGCTCGGGTGTACACCAGAGAAAAACGTTGACGCTGTTTATGGACATAGGCACCAATGGCGAGATAGTGGTCGGAAACTCGGATTGGATGGTAACTGCCTCCTGTTCAGCCGGCCCCGCCTTTGAGGGTGGGGGGATAAAGCACGGCATGGTAGCCACCACTGGGGCTATTGAGAAATTTGATATTGACCCGTCGAGCCTTGAGCCTGAAGTGGGCACCATCGGCGGGGGAAAACCAAAGGGTATCTGCGGCTCAGGATTGATAAATATTGTCGCCGGTCTGCTTGAGGCCGGGGTGATTGGGCAGAATGGCAAATTTAACCCTGGTCTGCCCGGCAAGCGGGTCAGAGAGGGCAGCAGTGGCTACGAATATGTTCTGTCACGAGCGGCGGAAACACAGATTGGTAAGGACATTGTCATTACCGAAGTAGATATTGATAATCTCATGCGGGCCAAGGGCGCCATGTATGCTGGATTCAGCACACTGGCCAGAAGCGTGGGGACCAGCCCGGCCGAGTTAGAGCAGGTGATTATTGCCGGCGCCTTCGGTAGCTATATTGATATTGAAAAGGCTATTACCATTGGGCTCCTTCCTGACCTGCCGGTGGACAGATTTATCTTTATCGGCAATGGCTCTCTTTTGGGGGCAAGGCTGACCTCCTTCTCCACCGACGTGCTTGATGATGCGAGACGTGTGGCTAACATGATGACCAATTTTGAGTTGAGCGAAAATGCCGATTTTATGAATAATTACATGGCAGCTCTGTTCCTGCCCCATACCAATGCCGACGAGTTCCCCACGGTAAAGAAGAAACTGGGCAGACTGGCTAAAAATAAATTGAAGCGGGGGATAACCGTTTGAGTTTTAATATCGCCGTAGCTGGAAAGGGCGGTAGCGGTAAAACATCAATAACCAGCCTCATTATCCGTTACCTGAAGAAGAACGGCACCGGACCAATTTTGGCAGTTGACGCTGACCCCAATACCAACCTGGGAGAGAGCCTGGGGTTAAGTGTCCGACAGACAGTTGGCTCCATAATAGCCACTTTTAACGAGGAGAAAATAAATATACCTCCCGGCATGACCAAGGAGGCTTACCTGGACTTTAGATTAAACGATGCTCTGGTAGAGAGTAAGGGGCTGGACCTGATAACGATGGGTAGGGGTGAAGGCCCGGACTGCTACTGCTACCCTAATCTCCTGCTGCGGAAAGTCATGGATAACCTCGGGGGAAGCTATGCCTATATGGTCGTCGATAACGAAGCCGGAATGGAGCATCTATCCCGGAGGACCACCCAGAATATTGATGAGTTGCTCCTGATATCCAACCATTCCATAAAAGGCGTCAGAGCCATTGCCCGCGTAAGGGAGCTTGTCAGTGAACTCAGGTTAGTGGTAAAGAGGCAATCGGTAATAATTAACCTTGTCCCTGGCGGAATAGACCCCCTCATCAGTGAGGAAATGGCCCGTCTGGGTCTTGAGCCGGCAGCCATTGTTCCTTCGGATGAGGAAATAAGCGATTATGACCTTAAGTTGAAGCCGCTTCTTGACCTGCCCGATACCTCGAAGGCAGTAAAGGCAGTAAACGATTTGATGGCCCGACTTTTTAAAGAGAAATTGGCGCCGATGAAAATTTAACTAAAAGAGGTGAAAATGACGGCACAGATAATTAGTGGCACCGAGATTGCCAAAAAGATTCGTGAGGAGCTAAAACAGGAAATCACGGAGCTCAGACAGAAGCATAACCTGGTACCGGGCCTGGCTACCGTCCTGCTGGGTGAGGACCCGGCTTCCCAGGTCTATGTTGGACAGAAAGAGAAGACATCCTTGGCACTGGGCTTATATTCGGAAAGGCATGACCTGCCGGCTGATACCGCTCAGGAAGCCCTGCTGGCCTTAGTTGACCGATTAAATAAAGACCCTAAGATTCACGGCATTTTAGTCCAGCTACCATTGCCCAAACATATCAGTGAGACAGTGGTCCTTTACGCCATCGACCCCAAAAAGGATGTTGACGGCTTTCACCCGATAAATCTGGGCAAACTGATGATAGGTGAGCCGGACTATTTGCCCTGTACTCCCCATGGTATCCAGCAGCTTCTAATAAAGTCTGGAGTTGAGACTGACGGCGCCGAGGTGGTGGTGGTGGGTAGAAGTAACATCGTGGGTAAGCCGATAGCCAATATTCTGCTCCAGAAGAAAAAAGGGGCTAACGCCACGGTGACGGTGTGCCACACCGGGACCCGTGATTTGGCCTTTCACACCAGACGGGCGGATATACTGATTGTGGCCGCCGGCAGACCTAAAGCGATAACCGCTGATATGGTCAAAGAGGGAGCGGTGGTCATTGACGTTGGCGTCAACCGAATTGGTAAAACGGCCGAGGGCAAAGCTATTTTGGCCGGGGATGTTGATTTTGATGGCGTCAAAGAGAAGGCTAGGGCCATCACCCCGGTACCCGGTGGGGTGGGGCCAATGACGATAACTATGCTTATGCTAAATACCGTAAGAGCTGCCAGACTGGCCTCTGGCTTGGCTCAAGGAAAGGAGGACAAGGATGTCAGCAAAACCTAAGAAAAAGACTGTGTCCGGTGGAGAGGTAGAAGTCCTGGGTGGAACCTATGAGCCGGGAAAACCTGAGGGTGAGGAAATGGGGGGGTGGAGGCAGAAACTGGCGAGTAGAGAGGAAAAGCTCAAATACCTGCAGACCGGTGAGCGGTACTGGTATGGAAAAGACTGGTTTGGCAGTGAAAAAAGGAAAAATCCGGCTTAAGGAAGGTGAAAATGGTATTTGAAGTTGCCAAAACGATGTATAGTGGCCAGATTAAAGAGGTAAAACTGGGTAAGGAGGGTAGAGCAGTCACAGTTGGCGGGGAGACTTCCTATCCTTTCTATCTCTTTGAAGGCGAGATGCCAAATCTACCGAAAATAGCCATGGAGGTTTACGACTCGCCCCCTGAGGAGTGGCCGGAAGCTGCCCTGGAGCCGTTTGCCGGCGTGACCGATGACCCGGTTGCCTGGGCAAAGAAGTGCATCAGTGACTACGGGGCAGAGATGCTCTGTCTGCAACTGAAGAGCACTGACCCCAATGGCCTTGACCGTGGGGCTGATGAAGCTGCCGAGGTGGTCAAGAAGGTAGCTGAGGCTATTGATGTTCCCTTAATTGTCTGGGGAACGGCTAACCATGAGAAAGATACCGAGGTGCTGAGAGCGGTGAGTGAGGTTTGTCAGGGGCAGAACCTGATTATCGGGCCGGTTGAGGAAGGTGACCATAAAAAGATTGGCGCCTCGGCGATTGGTTATCACCACACGGTAGCGGCCTCAACACCGATAGATATTAACCTGGCTAAGCAGCTTAATATTTTGCTGGGTAACCTTGGTGTTTCTGACGAGATGCTGATAATGGACCCTACTGTCAGCGGTATAGGCTACGGGATTGAATATTGCTACTCAGTGATGGAGAGAACGAGGATGGCCGCCTTGACCCAGCAGGACGAAAAACTCCAGTTCCCAATTCTTTGTAATGTGGCCAAGGAGACATGGAAGACCAAGGAAGCTAAGCTGGCTGAGGCAGAATACCCAAAGCTGGGTGATGCCAGGAAGCGGGGTATTTTGCTAGAAGCAATGTCGGCTATGGTGCTGCTGCTGGCCGGGGCTGATGTACTGGTCATGAGACACCCGGAAGCGATAAGGCTGATTCGGGAAATCATTGCTGAGTTGACAGTTGCCAAGTAAAAAAGGAGCTAGGAACATGACAGAGAAGGAAAAGAAAAGTATTGACCCAGCCACTATTGAGATGATAGAGAAGGCGGCGGCTGATGGGGCTAGCGTGGTTTTTGAGCGGGCAGAGACAATGAAACCCTGCCCCATTGGAGCTGAGGGCAGTTGCTGCAGTATCTGCGCGATGGGGCCGTGCCGGGTGCCACTGCCCAGAGGGAGAGAGGAAACCCCCGAGGATAAAAGGAAGAGGAGGGGTGTATGTGGGGCTACGGCGGAGACTATTGCCGCCCGTAATTTTCTCCGCAAGATAGCGGCTGGAGCGGCATCCCACGGCGACCACGGTCGGGAGGTGACCAAGATTTTTCTGGCGGTGGCCAGGGGAGAGGCACCGGAATTCGCAATCAAAGATGAGCAGAAGCTCCTGCAGTTAGCTTTGGACCTCGGCGTCAAAATTGGCGACCGTAGCAACAATGAAATCGCTATTGATGTTGGCGAAATCCTCTTAGGCGAGTTCGGCAAGCAGGAAGGAGAGCTCCTGTTCTTGAAACGGGCGCCACTGAAGCGGCAGGAAATATGGCACCGCTTGGGGGTTGCCCCACGGGGCATAGATAGGGAGGTGTCTGAGGCCATGCACCGCACCCATATGGGGACTGACCAGGACTACCACAGCCTGCTCCAACATGGGGTTAGAACCGCTCTGGCTGATGGCTGGGGAGGCAGCATGATAGCTACCGAGCTGCAGGATATCCTCTTTGGCACCCCGCAACCGGTGGCAAGCCAGATTAACCTCGGCGTGCTCAAAGAAGACGAGGTAAACATTATCATTCACGGTCATGAACCGTACCTTGCCGAGGTCATTGCCGTGGAGGCTCAAGACCCGGAGATGATTGAATATGCTAAATCCAAGGGAGCCAAGGGAATAAATCTGGCGGGCATGTGCTGTACCGCCAACGAGATATTGATGCGTCACGGTGTGCCTATTGCCGGGAATTTCCTGCAACAGGAGCTGGTAATAGTTACCGGGGCGGTAGAGGCGATGGTGGTAGACGTCCAGTGTATCATGCAGGGATTAGTCGAGGTAGCCCAGTGCTATCATACCAAGGTCATCACCACAGACCGCAGAGCGCATATCGAAGGCGCCATGCACATTGAGTTTGACGAGCATAAGGCGGCTGAGTCAGCTAAAGCTGTATTGAAAGCCGCTATTGATAACTTTCCCAACCGGGGCGAGAACGTCCGCATTCCAAATCATAAAACTGACCTGATTGCCGGCTTCAGCCATGAGACCATCAACTACCTTTTGGGTGGGATGTTCCGGGCTTCCTACCGGCCGTTGAATGACAACATCATCAATGGCCGCATCCGGGGCGTTGCCGGGGTGGTTGGCTGCAGCAATGCCCGGGTTATGCACGATGACGTTCACGTCACTATGGTCAAGGAGCTGATTAAGAACGATGTCCTGGTACTTGAAACCGGCTGCGCCGCCATGGCCTGTGCCAAAGTGGGCTTGCTGACGCCGGAGGCAGCCGCGGAATATGCCGGTGAAGGGCTGGCGTCAGTATGCGAAGCGGTGGGTATCCCTCCGGTACTACATATGGGTGCCTGCATAGATAACAGCCGCATCCTGATGGCGGCTACGGCTATGGTAAAGGATGGCGGCTTGGGTGATGACCTCAGTGACCTGCCCGTCGTCGCCGCCGCTCCGGAGTGGATGAGCGAGAAAGCAATCACTATCGGTCAGTACGCGGTTGGCTCCGGGATATACACTGTATTTGGTGTGAACTGGCCGACAGTGGGAAGCAGAGAAGTGACCAAATACCTGTTTCAGGATTTTGAGGAGATGTACGGTGCCATGTGGGCGTTTGAGCCGGACCCGCTTAAGGCAGCCCAGCTCATGATTGCGCATATTGACAAGAAGCGAAAAGCACTGGGTATTGATAAGGCCAGGGAAAGGGTTCTTTATGATATGGCGATGAGACGTGAGATATAAGGTGCCCGTTACTCGAATCAAGAACGATAGGGGGAATACGTTTAGATGTCAAAGATAATTGCATCAGCGGCGATCAAGGGTGCGCACAAGATTGCAGGCCGAGCCGAGAAGAAATGGCAGGAGGCGATGGACAGGTGGGGGGCTAATGAACCGGTGGGCTTTCCCAATACTGCCTACTATCTACCCGTAATTTATGGTATTTTAGGCATCAAGGTTGAAAAGCTGGGTGACATGGAGCAGGTATTAGCCCGGTGTAAATCCATGCTGCCGCCGCCGGTGAAGGAAGAGCACCCACTGCCTTATCTTGCCCCAGCCCTGGACGCCGGGATGGCGACATTCTTCGTTGAGGAAATCATTGAGGCTATAAGGTATCTGGAGCAGCCAGACTTTTATCTTAAAGGGGAGAATGTCTCTGACGAGAATATCTGGCTGGGCGCGGCTGATGACGTAATCATGAGGAAGAGGGGTGTGGAATTTGTGGATGGCACTGCTCCCGGCTTTGCCGCGATACTGGGCGCGGCGCCAAATCCGGAGATAGCTGCCAACATAGCCCAGGAACTTCAGCAGAAAAACCTGTATGTGTTTATGTCGGGCGAATACAATGGGAAGAGGTTTGCCGAGCAGCTTGTCGAGGCTGGAGTCCAGATTGGCTGGGGGACCCGCCTGGTTTCCTTTGGCCCGGATACCAGCGCTACCGTATTCGCCCTGGGTTTTGCCACCAGAGCCGCTATGTCCTTTGGCGGCATCGAGCCAGGCGATTTCCGGAAAATCCTCATTTATAATAAGGACCGTATCTTTGCTTTTGCCCTGCCTCTAGGTTATGTTACCGAGGAGTGGTATGCCAATGCCGCCGGGGCAATAAACTGGGGGTTCCCGACGATTGCCGATACCCCAATACCAGAGGTCTTGCCCACCGGAATTACCACCTACGAGCATGTTGTTTCCAATATTCCTCATGATAAGATTGTGGCCAAAGCCGTGGAGGTAAGGGGGCTCAAAGTTACCGTGACTGAAGTGCCGGTTCCGGTAGCCTATGGCCCTGCCTTTGAGGGCGAGAGGGTAAGAGGGGAGGATATATATCTGGAGTGTGGTGGCGGGCGGACACATATGGTGGAATGGGTTACCACCAGGCAGATGGACGAGGTAGAGGATGGCAAGATTGAGGTGATTGGACCGGAGATAAATGACGTCGAGGCGGGTTCTAAACTGCCCATGGCGATAGCGGTTGAGGTTGCCGGCCGAGAAATGCAGGATGACTATGAGCCCATCCTGGAGCGGCAAATACATCACCTTATCAACTATGCTCAGGGGGTAATGCACATCGGGCAGAGGGATATTGCCTGGCTGAGAGTCTCCAAATCGGCGGTAGAGAAGGGCTTCAGGATTAGCCATATCGGGTCGCTGCTGCACGCCAAACTGCACCAGGACTTTGGCCGGATATTCGATAAGATGCAGGTAAGAATCTATACCGAAGACGATATGGTGGTTAAGCTTGTGGAACAGGCGAGGGGAGCATATGGGGAAAGAGATACTCGTATTGAGGGAATGACTGATGAGACTACGGATATATATTACTCCTGCACACTGTGTCAGTCCTTTGCCCCCAGCCATGTATGTGTGATTAGCCCGGAAAGAACCGGCCTTTGTGGCTCTTATAACTGGATGGACTGTAAGGCTGCTTACGAGATTAGCCCTACCGGCCCCAATCAACCGGTGCCCAAGGGGGAGGTCATTGATGCCAAGCTGGGGCAGTGGCAAGGGGTAAATGAGTTCGTGTTAAAGGCTTCGCGCGGGAAAGTAGACCACTATAACTTCTATAGCCTGGTCAACGACCCGATGACCACCTGCGGCTGCTGCGAGTGTATTGCCGCCGTCCTGCCCATGTCTAACGGAATAATGACGGTAAACCGGGAGTATATCGGAGAGACCCCCTGCGGTATGAAGTTTACCACCCTGGCCGGGACTATTGGTGGTGGTGTGAGCAGTCCTGGCTTTGTCGGTCATGGCAAGTATAATATTACCCAGAGAAAATTCATTATTGGTGATGGTGGCTTATTAAGGATAGTCTGGATGCCTAAGATGCTCAAGGAGGAGCTTGCTGACCGGCTTAAGGCGAGGGCTGAGGAGATGGGTGTCCCCGACCTGATTGACAAAATCGCCGACGAAACGGTGGGTGTCACCGAGGAGGAGATACTGCCTTTCCTGGAAGAGAAAGGGCATCCTGCCCTTGCCATGGACCCAATACTAGGCTAGAAAAGGAGGGAGTGGAATGCCACTTACCGGCATAGAGATATTTAAATTGCTGCCTAAAACGAACTGCAAGGAGTGTGGGGAGCCTACCTGTCTGGCTTTTGCCATGAAGCTGGCGGCGGGCAGAGCAGAGCTGGCTCTCTGCCCCTATATCTCCGAAGAAGGCAAAGCTAAACTGGAGGAGGCATCAGCCCCTCCCATTAGACCGGTTACTATCGGCGTTGGCGATAGGGCGTTAAAGGTTGGCGGTGAGACGGTGATGTTTCGCCACGAGAAGAGGTTTGAGAACCCTCCCGGTTTTGCCATCCTCATCAGCGATACGATGGATGAGTCTGAGGTTGACAGTAGACTGGAAAGGTTTGACCAGCTTCAATATGAGAGGGTGGGGCTTATTCTTCGCCCTGAGCTGGTAGCGCTAAAGAATGACTCAGGACAGGCCGATAAATTTGAGGCTCTGGTCAATAAGGTGACGCAACAGAGTGACGCCGGTATTATCCTGATGAGCCGCGACCCGGACTGCCTGGCGGCTGGCTTAAAGATATGCGAGGACCGAAAACCACTGCTCTATGCCGCTACCGGGGAGAACCTGGACCAGCTGGCAGACCTGGCTAAGAATAGTTCCTGTCCGGTGGCGATAAAGGCCTCAAATCTGGATGAGCTTGCCGAGCTAAGTGATAAACTTACCCAGGCTGGCGTTAAAGACATCGTTCTGGATTCCGGGTCAAGGACTCTGCGCCAGGCTTTTGAAGACCAGATAGCTATCAGAAGCGCCGCCCTGGTCAAGAAATTCCGTAGCTTTGGCTTTCCTACCATCGTTTTCCCCTGTGAGATGACCGACGACCCGATGAAGGAGGCGGTAATTGCCGCTATGTTCGTGGCTAAATACGGCGGCATTATCGTTCTTTCCGACTTCCAGGGGGAGAGCCTTTTCCCCTTGCTCATAGAGCGGTTGAATATCTATACCGACCCGCAACGCCCGCTGGCTACTACTGAGGGAATCTACAAAATTGGTAATCCTGATGAGAACTCGCCGGTGCTGGTTACCACCAACTTTTCTCTTACCTACTTTATTGTTTCGGGAGAGATAGAGACCAGCAAGGTTTCCAGCTATCTTCTGGTCAAGGATACTGAAGGGCTTTCCGTAATGACGGCATGGGCCGCCGGTAAGTTTGTAGCGGATGCCATTGCCCCCTTTGTCAAGAAAAGTGGAATTGAAGACCAGATTAAGCATCACAAGCTAATCATCCCGGGCTATGCGGCGGCGGAAAGTGGTGGCCTGGAAGAGGAACTGCCCGGCTGGGAGATTTTAATTGGTCCCCGGGAAGCGGCTCATATCTCGGCTTATCTTAAAGCATGGAAACCGTAAGGAGGAGCAATGATTCTTATCGGTGAAAGTATTAATATCATGTCCAAGACTATCGGACCGGCAATGAGGGAGAGGAGCCCCGGGCCCTTGCAGGAGATGGCCGAGGCTCAGGTTGAAGCTGGCGTCGATTATCTGGATATTAATATCGGTCCGGCACGAAAGGCCGGGGATGAGCTGATGACCTGGGCGGTCGAGACGGTGCAAGAGGTCACTGATAAGCCGTTATCGCTGGATACGACTAACCCGGTCGCCGTGGAGGCCGGGTTAAAAGTCCATCAGGGTAAAGCTCTCATAAATTCCATCTCTCCAGCCAGGATGGAAGAGGAATTGCCTCTGGTGAAACAGTACAACGCTGACATGATTGGTCTGTTGTGGGGGATAGAGGGAATGCCCCGGGATGCTGCCGAGAGGGGGGTAATCATCGCCGAGCTTATGTATAACGCTAATGAGATGGGTATCCCTAACCAGGATATCTGGATAGACCCTATTGTTAGCCCGGTTACGGTAGAAATCAGCCAGCTAAGCGCCTGCCTGGAGTTTATGAGTATGCTGCCGGATATTGCTCCCGGTTGTAAGTCTACGGTAGGTCTATCTAACGTCTCCAATGGTACTCCAGCTCACCTCAGGCCCTTTCTTAATCGGACCTATTTGATAATGCTTATGAAGCACGGACTGTATTCTGCTATAATTGATGCCTTTGACCCTGAGCTAATCAAGATAGCCAGAGGGGAGAAGCCGGAAGTTGTCGACCTGGTGTATCGGCTGATAGATGGAGAGAAACCCAGTCTCTCTTCCCTGGATGAAGAAGCCGTGAAGTATGTGAAGACATTCCGTGTTCTTACCGGTGAATCGCTCTATTCCCATTCCTGGCTTGAGGTATAGTCGGCCATTACGGTAAACTATCCAAAGGTGTATCCTATGTCCACTCAGAGCAACATTAAACATACCTATGAATTTGCTTATAAACTTGCCTGTGAACAACTCGTTGAGATGCGGGATTTGGAGCAGCAGTGCCTGAAAAGCGGAACCAGATGTCTGGAAATAGATTCCAGGAAGGTAATCGAAATCGAATACTTAAATCAATTATATCTAATCAACCTTCCCGGTGTTGACATTGCTTTCAAGGATAGCGAGGAAGAGGTCCCGCAGGGGGACAGGATATTGATACTGCATTATTTCATTCAGGCAAAGGGAACACCGCCTTCCAATAAACTGATATCTTTCAAAGAACTGCGAGAAGGAGCCGGCTACTTCCCCACATTTTCCAAGAGAGCCATAAAGCCCCTTTTAGACCACTTTGGCGAAGAGCCGCACCGTTTATTGGATGCTGCTGACCTGCTGGGCGGCTATAAAGCTGATTACGGCGATGCGGCGGTGACCATCAGTGCCTTTAGCCGCGTACCGGTAACATTGGTCATGTGGCGTGGCGACGAGGAGTTCCCCCCCGCCGGAAATATTATGTTCGACAGCAATATCTCTGATTACTTACCCACTGAAGATATAATTGTGCTTTGCCAGACTATAGCCTGGAGGTTGGTCAGGCAGCTGAAGGCAGGAGGTGATAACCCTGGCGGAAACTGACACTAAACAAGAACTGAGCGAGATTTTATCACGATATAGTGGAGAGAAAAGTGAACTTATACCCATTCTCCAGGAAGCGCAGGACAGGTTCGGTTACCTGCCTGGAGAGGTGATGCTTGAAATCTCCAGGTTTCTGAAGGTGCCAGAAAGCGTTGTCTTCGGAGTGGTCACCTTCTACGCCCAGTTTAAGCTTATTCCCGGTGGTAGGAGGACAGTTAGGGTATGCCGGGGGACGGCCTGTCATGTTCGAGGCGGAGCACGCATCCTGCGGGACGTGGAGAAGAGGCTGAGTATTAAGCAGGGAGAGACTACTGATGATATGGAGTACACTCTGGAAACAGTGGCTTGCATTGGCGCTTGTGCTCTAGCGCCGATTATGACAATAGATAAGGAGACTCATGGTCAGATGACGACCAGGAAGGTTGCGGAGGTTATTGGTGACAAAACCAAAGCTGCGTAAGGGGTCGGATAATAGACGCACCATCTTTGTTTGCCATGGTACAGGGTGTGTTTCTGGCAAATCATTTGAAATTCGGGAAGCACTAGAGAAAGTGGTGGCTAAGCTGAGGGTAGAAGGGGTGAAGGTGGATTTCACTGGCTGCCAAGGCTTCTGCCAGCAGGGTCCCATTGTTGTCGTTGAACCGGAAGGTATCTTTTATGCTCACGTTAGCGTTGATGATGTCCCAGAGATTGCCCAGTCTCACCTTCGTAATGGACAACCAGTAGCACATCTTTTTTATAAGGACCCAGTTAGCGGTCAGGCAGTACCTTATTATAGAGATATAAACTTCTATGAGAAGCAACAACGTGTTGTCCTTCGTAATTGCGGTCACATCAACCCAGAGCGGATAGAAGACTACATTGCCGTAGGTGGTTACCAGTCCCTGCGCAAGGCGTTGTTTGAGATGCCCCCGGAGCAGGTAATTGATGAGATAAAACGCTCCGGTCTGCGAGGTCGTGGTGGTGCTGGCTTCCCCACCGGCTTGAAGTGGGAGTTCTGCCGTAGTGCCCCCAGTAATCAGAAGTATATGATTTGTAACGCTGATGAGGGTGACCCGGGTGCCTTTATGGACCGTAGCACCATGGAGGGCGACCCCCACACGGTTATCGAAGGGATGACTATTGCCGCCTATGCCATAGGTGCCACTGAGGGTTATATTTACATTAGAGCCGAGTACCCGTTAGCGGTAAAGCGGGTGTACCTTGCCATCAGGGAAGCTGAAGAAGGAGAATTCCTGGGCGAGAATATCCTTGGCTCGAATTTTAGCTTCAAATTGCATGTCAAAGAAGGTGCTGGTGCCTTTGTCTGTGGTGAGGAGACAGCACTGATGGCATCCATTGAGGGTAGACGGGGCATGCCTCGCTCCCGTCCTCCCTTCCCCGCCCAATCCGGCTTATGGGGCAAACCAACTAATATCAATAATGTGAAATCATTGGCTACGGTTCCAGTTATTATTGCCAAAGGTGCCGATTGGTATGCCCAAATTGGTACCGAGACTAGTAAGGGAACTGCGGTCTTTGCTCTCACTGGTAAGATTGCCAACAGTGGTTTAGTTGAGGTGCCAATGGGTATCCCGCTGCATGAAATAATCTATGACATTGGTGGTGGCATTCCGGACGGTAAGCGCTTCAAGGCAGTCCAGACTGGTGGTCCATCGGGCGGATGCCTGCCAGTAAGCCTGCTAAACCTGCCGGTTGACTATGAGTCACTGACTGGCGCTGGTTCTATTATGGGCTCGGGGGGTATGGTGGTGATGGACGAGGATACCTGCATGGTTGACCTTGCCCGTTACTTCCTTTCCTTCACCCAGTCCGAGTCCTGCGGCAAGTGTGTCCCCTGCCGGTTGGGAACCAAGCAGATGCTGAATATACTGGAAAAAATAGCCGGTGGCCAGGGCACTGCTGAGGATATTGACCTGCTTCTTGAACTGAGTGAGGGTGTTAAAGCCGGCTCACTCTGTGGCCTGGGTCAGACGGCACCCAACCCGGTCCTCACCACTCTCCGTTACTTCCGAGATGAGTATGAGGAGCATATCAAGAAGCATCACTGCCGGGCGGCGGTTTGCCGGGGGCTGGTCACCGCTCCGTGTAGCCATATATGCCCGGCGGGTATAGACGTGCCACGTTATATCCGCTTCATTATGCGGGGTAAGCCAGCCGAGTCACTGGCGGTCATTCGAGAGAAAATACCCTTCCCTGCTATCTGCGGTCTGGTCTGTTTTCATCCGTGTGAGGCCAGGTGCCGCCGCGGTGAGCTTGATGAGGCGATTGCCATCCGGATGCTGAAGCGCTATGCCGCTGAGCATGACACCGGAATATGGAAGCAAAACATTAAGGTGGCTCCTGCCACCGGGAGGCGGGTGGCTATTGTTGGCTCCGGACCGGCCGGGCTGACCGCCGCCTATTATCTGGCTGAGCGTGGTCACTCAGTGACTGTCTTTGAAGCCTTACCTGAGCCAGGCGGCATGATGCGGGTTGGCATACCTGACTACCGCTTGCCCAGGGATATTCTAAAGGCTGAGATTGAGGAAATAGAGAATATTGGTGTCGAAATAAAGACAAATACCCGGGTGGAATCCATGGAAGACCTCTTGGCGCAGGGTTATGAAGCAATATTTCTGGCTATAGGGGCGCACCGGGGAATCAAGATAGGGGTTGAGGGTGAGGATAACCCGCGGGTGATGGATTGCGTAGACTTTCTCCGCGATGTTAGTCTGGGCAAAAGGCTGAAATCAGGCAAGAAAGTTGCTGTCATTGGTGGCGGTAATGCTGCCATAGATGCAGCGCGCACGGCACTCCGTATCGGGGCAGAGGAGGTAGCTATCATCTATCGTCGTACCCGTGCCGAGATGCCGGCCAGCTCGGAAGAAATTGAAGAAGCTCTGGCTGAAGGAGTGCAGGTTCACTTCCTGGCGGCACCGTCAAGGATAATCAGTCAGGATGGCAGGGTGGACCTGGAGTGTATTCGCATGGAGCTGGGGGAGATGGATGCCACTGGACGGCGCCGTCCGGAGCCAGTTAAGGGCAGTGAGTTTGTTATGAGCTTTAATACCATCATCGCCGCTATCGGCCAGCAGCCGGGTATTCCTGATAAGTTCGAGTTAGCCGTGGGTCGGGGCAACATTATAGAAGTAGACCCGGATACTCTGGCCACCTCAAGAGAGGGTGTTTTTGCCGGCGGCGATGCGGTGAGCGGCCCGGCTTCAGTCATTGAGGCAATTGCGGCCGGTAGACAGGCTGCCATTTCCATAGACAAATACCTGGGTGGCAGCGGAGAAATTGATGAGGTGCTGGCACCACTTGAGGAAGCGATGACACCACTGGAAGAATCTGAAGAGAAGTGGCGGCCGGAGATGCCGCTGCTGCCGGTTGAGAAGCGGCTTGGCGATTTGAGTCAGGTCGAACTGGGCTACAGCGACGAGATGGCGATTGAAGAAGCGACGCGGTGCCTGAGATGTGACCTTGAGGAGCGTGAGTGACAAGGAGATTGCTTTGGATGAAATCAGGCTGACCATTGATGGTCAAGAAGTTGAAGCCGGGCAGGGGATGACGGTATTAGAGGCGGCTCAGGCGGCCGATATCTATGTTCCCACTCTTTGCTACTACCCTGACTTGGAACCATACGGGGGTTGCCGCCTCTGTGTGGTCGAAATTGAGAAGATGCGTGGTTTGCCCACCGCCTGTACCACTCCGGCCACTAATGGCATGGTGGTGCATACTGAGACACCAGCCGTCAACAAGGTGCGCCGTACGGTTGTTGAGCTGCTCATCGCCGACCATCCCAGTGATTGCATCACCTGTCCTCAGGACCAGCGGTGTGAGTTGCAGAAGGTCGCTGCCTACCTGGGCATTACCCGGCTGCCTTACCCCAAGACCACAAGGTTATTTCCGGTTGATACCAGTAATCCCTTTTTCGACCTTGACCGAAGCCGGTGTATTCTCTGCGCCAGGTGTACCCGTGCTTGTAATGAGATAACCTGTGTGGGCGCTATTGACATAGCTTATCGCGGCTACGAAGGTAAGGTGGCTACCTTTGGTGATGGGTTGCTGCTCGACTCAATCTGTAAGTCATGCGGCGAGTGTGTAGCTCACTGCCCAACCGGTGCCCTGGCGCCCAAGGAGGCCAGACAGCCAGCCAGGGAAGTGCTAACCACCTGCCCCTATTGCGGCGTTGGCTGTCAGATGTATCTGGGTGTGCGCGGTGAGCAGGTGATAAGTGTACGTAGCAAAATAGAAGATACTCCCAACCGGGGCTGGCTCTGTGTTAAAGGTCGCTATGGCATTGCCGAATTTGTGCACCACCCGGACCGCTTAACCACTCCATTGTTGAAGCGGAACGGGGAGCTCAGTGAGGCAACCTGGGATGAGGCGCTGGACCTGATTGCCGGTAAATTGGCTCAGTATAAGAGTGATGAGGTGGCGGTAATCTCCTCTGCCAAGTGCACCAATGAGGATAACTATGTGATACAGAAATTTGCCCGGACGGTGCTTGGCACCAATACTATTGACCACTGTGCCCGCCTCTGACATTCGCCTACGGTGGCCGGTCTGGCCACCACGTTCGGCAGCGGAGCCATGACTAACTCCATGAATGAGCTCGGTGATGCCTCCTGCATCCTGGCTATAGGCACCAATACCACAGCCGCTCACCCGGTAATCGGCTTTATGGTAAAGCAGGCGGTGCGTAAAGGGACCAAGCTCATTGTGGCTAATCCACGGGAGATTGCCCTCTGTCGATACGCTGACTTGTGGCTGCGACATCACCCGGGCAGTGATGTTGCCCTGCTCATGGGTATTATGCGGGTTATCGTCGATAAGGGCTGGCTTGACTCTGCGTTTATAGACGAGCGCACTGAGAACTTTGAGGCCTTAAAGGAATCGCTGAAGGGCTTTGACCTTAACTTTGTGGAGCGTATCACCGGAGTTCCCGGGGCACAGATAGTCGAGGCCGCCCGAATGTACGCTAATAATAAGCCAGCCAGTATTATATATGCCATGGGTATTACCCAGCACTCTCACGGTACTGATAACGTACTGGCTATTGCTGACCTGGCGATGCTCACCGGGAATATAGGCAAGCCATCGACTGGTGTAAATCCGCTGCGTGGCCAGAACAACGTCCAGGGCGCCTGCGATATGGGCGCCTTACCCAATGTCTACCCCGGCTACCAGGCGGTCACCGACCCGGCAATCAGGGAGAAGTTTGAGAAAGCCTGGGATTGCCAGTTGCCGGCTGCGGCCGGCCTGACCATGCCTGATATTCTGGAAGCTATTTCACAGGGGCAGATAAAGGCCGTTTACCTGGTTGGTGAAAATCCCATGCTCAGTGAACCCTATCTCAACCACGTTGGGGAGGTTTTCCATAAACTTGACTTCCTGGTGGTACAGGATATTTTTATGTCGGAAACAGCCGAGATGGCTGATGTTGTTTTGCCCGGAGCCAGCTTTGCGGAGAAGGACGGCACCTTTACTAACACCGAGCGGATGGTGCAGCGTGTCAGGCAGGCAGTAAAACCGGTGGGTAACTCCGAACCTGACTGGTGGATCGCCTGTCAGATTGGGCAGCGGATGGGGGGTGAAGGCTTCGATTTTGTCGGGCCAACGCAAATCATGGATGAGATTGCCAGCCTTACTCCAAGCTATGGCGGCATCACATATGCCCGTCTGGAGGACGGTGGCTTGCAGTGGCCGTGCCCTACTGTTGAGCATCCGGGGACGCCGATACTGCATACTCAGAAGTTCACCCGGGGCAAGGGCAAGTTTGTGGCTCCGGAGTACAGACCTTCCATGGAGCTTCCTGATGCTGATTATCCTCTGGTTTTGACCACGGAACGCAGCCTCTTCCACTATCACACCGGTACCATGACCAGAAAAGTAAAGGGGCTGAATACATTTCTGGGGGAAGGAATGGTGGAGATAAACCCCGAGGATGCGGCAGCTCTGGGCATCGGTGATGGCGAGATGGTAAAAATCGCCTCACGGAGGGGAGAAGTAACCGCCAAAGCCAAAGTAACCGAGGTTTCGCCGGTGGGGGTGGTCTCGATGAACTTCCACTTTGCCGAAAGCCCGGCCAATGTGCTGACTAACCCGGCTCTCGACCCGGTGTCAAAAATACCTGAGCTTAAAGTCTGTGCGGTAAGAGTTGAGAAAACATAAATACGGGTAGCTCCGTTGGTCAGTTTAACTCATTCACTTTATTCTTCAACAATCATCTCAATAGCTTCTTGGGGGCACACAAAGGCACAAATGCCGCATCCTCGGCAGATGCTATAGTCTATGACAATGGGATTCGCCTGTTGTTCATCTCTGGTTACCGCCAGGTCAGGACAGTCATATTGACAAATAAGGCAACTGACACACTTTTCCGTGTCTAGGATGGGAATGTGTGTCCTGCCTTCCATTTTTGGTATGCGCGTTGCTTTCTGCGTCATAAGCAAACCTCTTGTTGTGTCTATTTTACTTCATGCTTAGCGGTGCTGACGGCTTCTCTGCCTAGCCTGAAGCCAACCTCGACAGCTTTCAGGTTTAACTCCCTGAATCTCTCCCTGACTCCTCTGGCTATAGCCGTTTTTAGGGCTTCTTTGTCAATCAGGCTCGTTATTTCCAGGGTTGCCCCCAGAAGAATGATATTTGCCACCTGTTTGTTATTCAGTTCCTTAACGGCGGTCTCAGTGGCCGGAATACCTATCTGCTTTACGCCATTGATCTCTTTAGCTGAAACGAATTTCGTATCGTAAAGGACCAGACCGGTTTTCTTGTTGATACTTCCAATATGCTTGTTATAGGCACTTTGGGCTAGAGCCACTATAATATCGGCTTCTATCACCTGGGGAAAGATTATCGGGTCGTCTGATATTATAATGTCAGACTCACAGACTCCGCCCCTGGCGGCTCCGCCATAGCTGCTCAAGCCGGCGACCCATTTGCCGGCGCTGATACTGGCATTGCCAAGTATTTTCCCGCCCAGAATGATACCCTGACCACCGAAACCACACAATCTGATTTGTTTGTTACCCTCCATCTTTAAACTCCCCGGTTATTATTTTGCCCTTTAGCTCTTCAGACGATAAACGCTCTGCCTGCTTCGGGGTGATATAGTTGTCCTGAGTGAACTTGAGTAGCTGGGCGGGAGTATCAAGGCGGTTCCGCCGGCCAAATTGGGTGGGACATGGAGAGATGGCCTCGATGAAGGCAAACCCTGGGGTTTGCAAGGCTTTCTTGATGCTCTTGAGGAGCTGGAAAGGTTGCAGAATTGTATATCTGGCTATGTAAGCAGCTCCAGCCGCCTCTACCAGTTTGCATATGTCAAAGGGGCGAAAGGGGCTTCCGGCAGGTGTGGTCGAGGTGAGAGCGCCTGATGGCGTGGTGTTAGCTACCTGGCCGCCGGTCATTCCATAAATCATGTTGTTGCCCAGTATAACGGTAAAGTCCATATTGCGGCGGGCAGCGTGAATGAGATGGTTGCCGCCAATATCCGCCAGGTCGCCGTCTCCCAGAAAAGCCATTACTCGTAAGTCCGGATTAAATAGCTTGGCCCCGGTAGCGAAGGCGAGGGCTCTGCCGTGCAGGGTATTCATAATATCAGCCGCAAATTGAAGTGATGGTATCAATATAGTACAGCCGATGCCAGTGACAAAAAGCATTTCATCCTTGCTGATGTTAAGTTCTTTTATTGCCCTCAGCATGAGCCCGATTACGATGCCGTGACCGCAACCCGGGCAAAGGGGGGCCTGGGGTGTAGTTTGATACTTAGGACGATAATACTCTGCTAAATCTTTAGCCATTACAAAAGTCTCCTTAGTTCCTCCATAATCGTCTTCGGGTGGATGATGTCGCCATTACACTGACTGTACGATATAACATCAGCACAGGTATATTTCCTTGATTCGCCAGCAAGCTGCCCCATGTTCATCTCCGGCATAAATATGGTTTTGCCTTGTGACCCAACTTCGGCAATTAATTTATCAGGAAAGGGCCATATCGTCTTCAGCCTGAGCATACCCACGTTCTTCTTCCCGTTTTCCCTTAGCTGGTTAATCGCATACAGGGCACTGCGGGCGGTGAAGCCGTAAGCAATGACGGCTATCTTGGCATCATCCATGTAGTAGGAATCATACTCAATAATCTTATCTTTATTGTCCAGAATTTTATCGTGAATTCTGGTGACCAGTGTCTGTGAGACCAGCGTATCTTCTATGCCGCCGTAATAATAGCCACGAGTTAAGCCGCTCACCCTTACCTGCAGCCCTTTTCCGAAGCGCGGCATGGGCTGAATGCCTTTTCCCGGTAGAGTGTCGGGGGTAATTTCAGTGGCTTCTTCCCGGTCAAAAACCTCTACCTCTTTACTTATTTCAATTCTTTCCTCCACCCGGCTCATGGCGGCATCGGAAAGTAGAATAACCGGCACCCGGTACTGTTCAGCAAGATTGAAGGCGCGGATGGTCAGGTCATACATTTCCTGCACTGACCACGGGCAGATAGCAATGTTGTGGTAGTCGCCGTGTGAGCCCCACTTGCACTGCATAATATCTGCGTTAGAGAATGTGGTGCCCTGCCCCGTGCTTGGCCCCGGCCGCTGAATAAGGGCGATTACCAGTGGTGTCTCGGTTAGAGAGCCATAACCTATTGCCTCCTGCATCAGGCTAAAACCGGGTCCTGAAGTGGCCGTCATCGCTTTTGCTCCGGACCATGATGCGCCAATAACGGAGCAAATAGAACCCAGCTCGTCCTCCATCTGGATAAATACTCGCCCAAGCTCGCCGGACCTGGCGGCAAAGAACTCCGCGATATCAGTGGCTGGAGTAATGGGGTAACCACCAAAATAATTACATCCGGCGGCAAAGGCGCCCTCAGCCACGGCTTCACTTCCGGAGATGTAATGACTCTTTGCCGGAAGCAGACTCTTTACGTGTTTAAATCCCATAACATAACTCTCCATACGGAAAAAATTGCAAAAGGAATCATTGAAAAAAAATTATATCGATGCCAGCAACACTATTGAAGGGCTGCTCAGCGTAAGTTAACCTTCATTTATCTCTTATCACTGGCCAAGCTCAGATTTCCTTTACAGTTTACT